>Ga0247737_1000037_pt1 | contig 33969 bp, 32 predicted proteins | sample UWRJL028104C2_FD_180937 | JGI IMG/M metagenome (GOLD analysis project Ga0247737, IMG submission 180937) | Plant litter microbial communities from Arlington Agricultural Research Station in Wisconsin, United States - UWRJ-L028-104C-2 | ecosystem: Environmental > Terrestrial > Plant litter >...
TCCACGACGGCTGCCTCCACGACGGCTGCTTCCACGACAGCCGCCCCGACGACAGCCGCCCCGACGACCGACGCTCCAACGACCGACGCTCCATCGGCTGACGTCCCGAAGGTCGCCGCGCCGAAAGTAGTCTTCCCGAAAGCCGCGCCGGCCCAAAAGACCGTCGCCAAGCCCGTGCTGACGACCCGCACCACGTACGAGAAGCGCCAGACCCCCTTCAAGACCCGCCAGGTACGCGACTCGTCGCTCACACTTGGCGCCGAGAAGGTACAAAGCCCGGGCGTGCCCGGCGAGGAGACGCTGCGTTACCTCGTGACCTTCACCGACGGCCGGCAGACCGGCCGCAAGCTGGTGGGCACCACCATCACGCGTCAGCCGCAGGACCGCGTGGTCGCGCTGGGCTCCGGTCACGAGCCGGAAAGTCCGCAGACCGACGACTGCAATGAGCTCCTGGACATCTGCGTGCTGCTCGGCCACAGCGACTGTGAGCAGGACGACCGCGAGAGCACCCGGGCCCTCGGCGCGATCGCGATGCTCGACAACGATGACGATGACCCGCTCGATGAGGTCGAAGGATTGCTCGACGAGAAGGCCTTGGAAGAGCTGTCACAAAAGAATTGCCCCGAGAAGTAGCGCGCCGGAAGACTGCCCGGATGAGCGACTTCGATGCCTTGCTCGACGAGGCCGCGGTTGTCCCGCTCGACGGGTGGGACTTCTCCTGGTTCGCCGGCCGGGCGACCGAGCAACGACCTTCCTGGGGGTACGCCGACCTGGTGGCCGAGCGGCTCACCCAGGCCGACGCGGCCCTCGACGTGGAGACCGGCGGGGGTGAGGTCTTCGCGTACGCGATCGCGAAAGCTGGCCGACCGGGGATCATCGCCGCCACCGAGTCCTGGTCGCCGAATCTCGCTCTGGCCCGGAACGCGCTCGGTCCCTGCGTCGTCGCGGCCGCCGACGAGCCCACGCTGCCGTTCCGCGACTGCGCGTTCGACCTGGTGGTGAGCCGCCACCCGGTGCACACGCTGTGGGCCGAGACGGCTCGCGTGCTGCGGCCGGGCGGGATTTTTCTGTCTCAGCAGATCGGCGCGGGCAGCAACCGAGAACTGTCCGAAGCCATGATGGGACCGCTTCCGCCGCCGGCGAGGCAGCACCCCGAGCAGATCGCGGCGGCCGCGGCGGCGGCCGGGTTCGAGATCCTTCGCGTACGCGGGGAGCGCCTGCGGGTCGAGTTCTACGACATCGCCGCAGTGGCGCACTTCCTGCGCAAGGTGATCTGGACGGTGCCGGGCTTCTCGATCGGGAGACACCGGGACCGGTTGCGAGCCGTGCACGAGGAGATCACCGTGGCAGGCCGGTTCGTCTCGCACGCCACCCGCGTGCTGATCGAGGCACGACGGCGAGATTGAGCGATACCCGGCTCTGGGTTGGAAACCGTGGACGCCTGCACAATGATGTTGCGGTGACTGCCGACCAGCCCACCATTCTCGCCACCAGCGCGTACTTCGAGGTCGGGGACCTCGGCCCGTTCGACTGGCGCCCTGGCAAGATCCACCGCCTCGCCGCCGAGCTGGCGAACGTGGAGCGACCGCGGATCTGCTTCCTGACTCAGGCCTCGGGCGACCCGATCCAGGTGATCGGCGCCCACTACGCGGCCTTCGCCGGCACCGAGTTCGTCGCCTCGCACCTGCAGCTCTTCTCGATGCCCAACGTCACCGACATCCGGGCCCACCTGCTGAACCAGGACATCATCTGGGTGCACGGTGGCAGTGTCGCGAACCTGTGCGCGGTCTGGCGGGTGCACGGCGTCGACGAGATCCTGCACGAGGCTTGGCAGTCGGGTGTGGTGCTCGGCGGTGTCTCGGCCGGTTCGATCTGCTGGCACCAGGGTGGCAGCACGGACAGCTTCGGCCAGGAGCTGCGCGGTTTCACCGACGGGCTGGGCTGGCTGCCCTACAGCAACGGTGTGCACTACGACGCCGAGCCGCGGCGCCGGCCCAAGATGCACGAGCTGATCAGCGACGGCACCCTGGGCGACGGCTATGCCACCGACGACGGCGCCGGGCTGGTCTATCGCGGCACCTCGCTGAGCGAGGTGGTGGCCGACCGGCCCGGCCCGCTCGGCTACGAGCTGAGCAGAGCGGCGGACGGATCGGTGACCGAGACGCCGCTGCCCACTCGCGTCCTGGAGAATTAGCTGGCGTAATGCAGGATCACGTTGTGCACGTGTTGGGTCTTCTCGGTGCCGCGAAACTCGACCTCGTACGTGTGCGTGCCGACCGTGATCGCGATCGTGCCGGTGGAGAAGAACTGGCCGGCCCAGCTCTTGTTGCTCACGACACTGACGCTGCTGACCTTCGAGTACGGGATGCTGGTGATCGCGACGCGCTTACCGACGAAGGACTTGTCCTGGATGATGACGCGCCGGTTGGTCAGCCCGATGAAGCCCGTGCCGGCACCGACCGCGTCGTACACGGCGATGATCGTCTCGCCGTCCAGCAGACCGCTCTCGATCTGTTGGAGCTGGCCCTTACTGTCGTAGATCACTTCACTCATGGCCCAGAGGGTAGCGATCGTCCTCTACTGGGGGCCGGTCACCGTACGGTAGAAGTCTTCGATCCGGGCGGCGAGAGTCACCTCACCATCGGTGATGGCCCCGCCGTCGCGGGCGCCCAAACATATCTGTGTGTGACCGTCGGTTCGCCGGATGCTGGGGCGTATGCGCAATGTGTCCGCCGCTACCTTGATCCGTTCCGTCAATGCGGCATGCTGGCTCTCATCACATGCCAGCTCGCGCCGGAGCTGAACTCCGTCGCGTTCCCAGCCGCTGAGCAGCGTCAGCGCGTCACTGAGGTAGTCGGAGCGGTTGACCCGCTGTCTCTTGGCCCGCATCGCCACACCCCCTTGGCGTCGTTGCCGGCTTGTGGCCAAACTGTCGCCGTGTCGTCATGGTCGGTGCCCACAAGTCTTGCTTCCCGGGACAACCGTGTCCACGCCCACATATCCGTGTTTGCGTGACGATCGGGACGCCTCGGGCAACCTGAACGGTAAACTTTTGTGGGAAACTCTGAGTTCATGCCGCCGAAACAGCACGTCAGGGGACCACAGTCACCTTCAGTAGCGCCGCGCAAGGTGATCGTGGCTGCGGTCATTATCACTGCCGGCCGGGTCCTGGCGTGCGAGCGGTCGGCTCCGCCGGAGGTTGCGGGACGCTGGGAGTTTCCTGGGGGCAAGGTCGAGCCCGGTGAGACCGATCAGCAAGCTCTGGCCCGGGAATGCCAGGAAGAGCTGGGCGTACGGGTGGAAGTCGGCGACCGCGTCGGGCCCGACGTTCCGCTCGCGCACGGACGAGCCGTTCTGCGCGTGTTCGCCGTACGCCTCCTCGAAGGCGACGTGCCGCGGGCGTTGGAACACACGTCCATGCGCTGGCTCGCCGAGGACGAGCTGGACAGCGTGCACTGGCTGCCCGCGGACAAACCGATCGTCGCCGAGTTACCCGCCCTGCTGACCTGACCCGTACGCCTTGCGCAGCTCCCGCTTGAGGACCTTGAAACTGGGACCCAGCGGGAGCGCCTCGGCGAAGCGGATCTGCCGAGGGTACTTGTGCTTGCCGAGCTTCTCGCGCGACCACTCGATGAGCTCATCGGCGGTGATGCCACCCGGATCGGGCACCACCACCGCGCAGATCTCCTCGCCGTGCACCGGGTCGGGCACGCCGATCACCGCGACCTGCAGCACGGCCGGGTGCCGGGCCAGCGCCTCCTCGACCTCACGCGGGTAGACGTTGAAGCCGCCCCGGATCACCAGGTCCTTCTTGCGGTCGACGATCCTGATGAAGCCCTCCGTGTCCTTGGTGCCCAGGTCACCGGTGCGGAACCAGCCGTCGACCACCGCCTCGGCGGTCGCCGCGTCGTTGTTGAGGTAGCCGGCGAACACGTTGTGGCCGCGAATGACGATCTCGCCGATCTCGCCGTCGGCGACCAGCTCGATCCGCTCGTCGATCTCGGGGCGGGCGACCTCGACCTCGACACCCCAGATCGGGTGGCCGACCGTGCCCGGCCGCACGCCGAACGCGGGCTGGTTGGTGGTCGCGGTCGGCGAGGTCTCGGAGAGGCCGTACCCCTCGTAGATCGTCGCGTGGAAGGCCTCGGCGAACTTCTCGAGCACCGCGACCGGCAGGGACGCGCCGCCCGAGACACAGAGGCGCAGGCTGGGCAGGCTGTCCGCCTCGGCCGCGGCCTCCAGCAGCCCGACATACATCGTCGGCACGCCGTGGAAGATGGTCACGTTCTCGCGGACCATCAGCTGGATCGCGGCCTCGCCGGTGAAGCGGGCCATCAGCACGATCGTGCCGCCGAGCCGGAACGTGCCGTTCATGCCCACGGTCTGGCCGAAGGTGTGGAACAGCGGCAGGCAGCCCAGCACCACGTCGTCGTCGTTCAGGTCGTGGATGTCGAAGACATTGACCATCGTGTTCATGACGAGGTTGAGGTGGGTGAGCAGGGCGCCCTTGGGTTTGCCAGTGGTGCCGCTCGTGTAGAAGACGACCGCTACGTCCTCGGCCTCGCGGCTCTCGTACGTGCGTAAGGGCTTTTCCGCGGCCGCCGAATCCTCGAGCCGGGACACGCCCGGGACGGCCGGGCCGACCGAGGCGACGGGGATGTTCGCGAGCTTGGCCGCAGTGGTGGCGTTCGCCAATTGGCTGGAGTGGGCGACCAGCAGCTTCGCGCCGCTGTCCCGCAGGACGTACGCGTTCTCCTCCGGGGTCAGCAGCAGATGCATCGGGACGATGGTGGCGCCGGCCGCGAGCACCGCGTAGTAGACCCGGGGGAAGTCGGCGAGGTTGGGGATCTGGATGGCGACCACGTCGCCGGGTCGAATGCCCAGACCCTTGAGACCCCCGGCGTACGCCAGGGTCTGGTGCCAAAGGTCTTTATAGGTGATGCGTTCGGTGGTGAGACTGTCGATCACAGCAAGCTTGTCCGGATATTTCCGGGCCGACTCGGCCAGGACGGTGGCGAGCGACAAAACGGTCATGCTAAGCCTCCTGGGGCATACCTTCCTGGCTCTACGATCACTTCGCCTTCTCCGGCGCGGTCAGTCATTCCAGGTGACCTCCGATCTTGGTGTACCCGCGGAGCAAATCGCGGGAGATGATCAGACGCTGCATCTCATCGGTTCCCTCATAGATACGCATCAGTCGCACCTGGCGGTACCACCGTTCGATCGGAAGCTCGCGGGTGTAGCCCATTCCGCCGTGGACCTGCATGACCCGGTCCACCACATTGTTGACCATGTTGGCGCCGTAGAGCTTCGCCATCGACGACGAGTGCCGAGGGTCCCAGCCCTGGTCGACCGTCCAGGCCGCGCGCAGGATCAACCAGCGGGCCGCCTCGACCTCGACCTCGGAATCGGCGATCATCCACTGGATGGCCTGGTTCTCGCCGATCTTCTTGCCGAAGGTCTCGCGCGTGTTCGCGTACTCGACGGCCATGCCCAGCGCCCGCTCGGCGATGCCCAGGGCGTTGGAGGGGATGAGGTAGCGGCCCTTGCCGATCCACTTCATGCCCAGCTCGAAGCCCTGGCCGATCTCGCCGAGGACGTTGCGCGCGGGTACGCGTACGTCCTCGAAGATCAGCGAAGCGGGACCGCCCTCACCCATCGTCTGGATGAACTCGGAGCGCCAACCCATGTCGCGGTCGACCAGGAAGGCTGTGGTGCCGCCGCCGCGGACGCCCTTGTCGCGATCGGTGACCGCGACGACGATTACGAAATCGGCGTCGTTGCCGTTCGTGATGAACGTCTTCTCCCCGTTGAGGACCCAGTCGTCGCCGTCCTGGCGGGCGCTGAGCTTGATGTTCGCCGCGTCGGAGCCGGCACCGGGCTCGGTGATCGCGAAGCAGGAGATCCGGTCGCCCTCGATCGTCGGGACCAGGTATTCGCGCTTCTGCTCGTCGTTGGCGTAGTAGAGGATGTTGTCGGCCTCGCCACCGAACTTGAACTGCACAAACGTGCGGCCGACCTCGGTCCAGATCAGCGACTGCAGTACGGCCGGCAGGTCCATCCCGCCGTACTCCTCCGGTGTGGACAGACCCCAGAAGCCGAATTTCTTGGCCTTTTGCTGGAGCTCGCGCAGCTCGCTGAGATCCAGGCCGGGCTCGTGGCGGCGCTCGCGGCGCAGCGCCTCCTGCTCCAGCGGCATGACCTCGCGCCTGATGAACTGGCGGGCGGTGTCGCGAATCGCACGTTCCTCGTCGGTGAGCGAGAAGTCCATGCCGTTAAACTAGCGGTGTAAGTTTTAACGCGTCCAGTGCTAGCGCGTGCGGCGTTAGCGCGCCCAGTATTAGCGTGCTCAGTGTTGGTGCGTCCAGTGTTCGTTTCCCGTCAGGAGCTGCACATGGCCCGGCCCCGGCAGACGCTGCTCACCCGGCAGTGGATCGTCGAGGCGGCATCGGCCCTGGTCGACGCCGAGGGTCTGGACACCTTGTCGATGCGTCGGCTCGCCACCGAGCTGGGCGTGCAGGGACCCTCGCTCTACAACCACTTCGCGACCAAGGCCGAGATCGTGGACGCGGTGGCCGACGCGGTGATCGAGCAGGTCGACGTCTCGGCGTTCGGTGAGTTCCCGTGGGCCGAGGCGTTGCGTCGGTGGGCCCACTCCTACCGGGCCGTGCTCAGCGAGCACCCCAACGTCGTGCCGGTGCTCGCCCAGGGGCCCGGACGTCGGCCGGCGTCGCTGGCGATGGCCGAGGCCGTGTACGGGGCATTGGTCGAGGCCGGCTGGAGTTATGCACAGGCCACGCACATCGGCGCCCTCATGCGATACCTGGTCACGGGCTCGTCGCTCGGCTCTTTCGCGCTCGGCTTCGACGTCGATCCCGATCTCTACGACCGTTACCCACACCTGGGCCACGCGCCCCGTCTGGCGGAGCATCATGAAGCCGTGGACGAGGGCGCCTTCGAACTCGGACTGGATCTGCTGATCACCGGCCTCACGGCCCGATACGAGATGGGGACCCGCTGATGACATCGCTCGACCGTCCACACCTCTACCTCGGCGGAGAGTGGGTCACGCCCGCCTCCACCGAGACCATCGCGGTGGAGAACCCTGCCACCGAGGAGGTGCTGGCCCACGTCCCGGCGGGCACGGCGGCCGACGTCGACCGTGCGGTGGCCGCGGCGCGTGCGGCTTTCGACGGCTGGGCTGCGCTCCCGTTTGCTGAACGCGTCTCGTTCCTCGATCGGCTGCACACCTCGTTGAGCGCGCGGGCGGCCGACATCGCGCGGACGGTCGGGCTCGAGCTGGGCGTGCCGCTCAAGATTGCCAAGGCGGTCCAGGCCGGGCTGCCGCTCGCGGTCCTCCGGTCGTATGCGGATCTCGCTGCCGCCGCCGAGCGCATGATCGGCAATTCGCTGATCGTGCACGAGCCGGTCGGCGTGGTCGGCGCAATCACCCCGTGGAACTATCCGTTGCACCAGGTGGTCGCCAAGGTGGCCGCGGCGCTGGCGGCGGGCTGCACGGTGGTGCTCAAGCCGAGCGAGCTCACCCCGCTGGTGGCGTTCTTGCTGGTCGACGCGGCGGAAGAGGCAGGGCTGCCGGCCGGCGTGCTCAACGTGGTGACCGGCACGGGTCCCGTGGTCGGCGCGGCCATCGCCGGCCACCACGACGTCGACATGGTGTCCTTCACGGGCTCGACAGCGACCGGGCGCGCGATCACCCACGCCGCCGCCGACCGGATCGCCAAGGTGGCGCTCGAGCTGGGCGGCAAGTCGGCGAACATCATCCTGGAGGACGCCGACGTGGTGCGGGCGGTCAAGGTCGGCGTGGGCAACGCCTTCCTCAACTCCGGCCAGACCTGCACGGCGTGGACCCGCATGCTGGTGCATCGCAGCCACTACGACGAGGCTGTCTCGCTGGCCGCCAAGACCGCAGACGGTTATCTGGTGGGCGACCCCTTCGACCCATCGACCCGGCTGGGCCCGCTGGTTTCCCGGGCTCAGCGCGAACGTGTGCTCGGGTTCGTCGACCGGGCCACCGCGCGCCTGGTCGCGGGCGGCGCCTCCGCACCCGTCCCGCAGAAGGGGCATTTCGTCGCGCCGACCGTGTTCGCGGACGTCGACCCGGCGACCGAGCTGGCCCAGGAGGAGATCTTCGGGCCGGTGCTGTCGATCATTCCGTTCTCCTCCGACGACGAGGCCGTCACGATCGCCAACGACTCGAAGTACGGGCTGGCCGGCGGCGTCTGGGGATCTGACGAGCGGGCGCTCGCGGTGGCGCGACGGCTGCGCACGGGCCAGGTCGACGTCAACGGCGGCGCGTTCAACCCGCGGGCTCCCTTCGGCGGCTACAAGCAGTCGGGGATGGGACGCGAACTGGGCGAGTACGGTCTGGCGGAGTTCCAGCAAGTGAAGGCGATCCAGCGATGACTTCTTACTTCAACGGCCTCGTCCTGCGTGCGGCGGCCGCCCGGCCGGTGGTGGCCGAGCTGCACCTGCCCGAGGTCGGGCCTGGCCAGGTGCGCGTCCGGGTGCGCGCGGCCGGCGTCTGCCACTCCGACCTGTCGATGGTGAACGGGACGATCCGCCCGTCCTATCCGCTGGTCCTCGGGCACGAGGCGGCCGGCGAAGTGGTCGAGGTCGGTGAACACGTGACCCGCGCCGCGGTCGGCGACCACGTGGTGCTGAACTGGCAGCCGGCCTGCCGCAGCTGCTGGTTCTGCGAGAACGGCGAGCCGTGGCTCTGCTCGACCTCGTCCGGGGTGGCCTCGCTCGAGAACGGTGTGACGCTCGACGGGGAGCCGGTGCACGTGGCGCTGGGGCTGGGCGCCTTCGCCGACCAGGTGGTCATTCCGGAAAAAGCGGTCGTCCGGGTGCCTGCGGAGCTCGAGTTCGAGGTCGCGGCGCTGCTCAGTTGCGGGGTGCTGACCGGGGCCGGGGCGGTGCACAACACGGCCCAGGTGCAGCCGGGCGAGTCGGTCGTGGTGATCGGGCTGGGTGGCGTGGGTCTTTCGGTGGTCGCGGCCGCGCGGGCCGCCGGCGCCTCCGACGTGATCGCGGTCGACGTCTCCGAGGCCAAGATGGGCCTGGCCGAAGCGGCTGGCGCGACCGACTTCGTGGTCTCCTCCGAGGCGCTCTCGAAGGAGATTCGCGGGCGCACGTCGGGGCGGGGGGCCGATCACGCCTTCGAGTGCGTGGGGCGGGGCGCGACGATCCGGGCGGCGTGGCGGGCGACCCGCCGGGGTGGCAAGGTGACCGTGGTCGGCATGGGGTCGAACGACGACTTGGTGTCACTGTCCGCCTTGGACATCTTCTCGTCGGCGCGCACGCTGCGTTCCTCGGTCTACGGCTCCGCCGACTTCGACGTCGAGATCCCGCGCCTGGCCGACGACGTGCTCGCCGGGCGGCTCGCACTGGAGCATCTGATCACCGACCGCATCGGGCTGGCCGAGGTGCCGGACGCTTTTGACCGCATGTCGCGGGGGGAGGGCGCGCGGTCGGTGGTCGCCCTGTAAGCCTGGCCGTTGGTGGGCCCTGCCGTTGGTAGGCCCTGCCGTTCGTGGGCCCTGCCGTTCGTGGGCCCTGCCGCTCGTGGGTTGCCGGCCTTGGTCTGCGGGAGGCGGCGGGAGGGGACGCGGTAGAAACGACGGATGCTTCCACGGGCCGGCGAGGTGCTGCACTTCAGCGAGGATCCGACGATCGAGCGGTTCGTGCCGCACGTCGCGCCGACGTCAGCCGAGACCGAGGCCTACGTCTGGGCGGTCGGTCGGGACCGGGTACCCGACTACTGGTTTCCGCGGCAGTGCCCGCGGGCGATGGCGTGGACGGTCCCGGGCACGTCTGAGATGGACCGTGACCGCATCATCGGCGCCGGGTGCGGGTTTCGGGTCCATGCGATCGAGTACGGCTGGCTGGAGGCGATGCGGGCCGCGAGGCTCTACGCCTATCGGCTCCCGGCTGGCCCGTTCCGCCCGATCGCCTCGCCGGGCGCCGAACCGCACGCGATGGTCGCCACCGAGACGGTCGAACCGCTGGGCCCGGCCGAGGCGGTCGGCGACCTGCTCGCGTGTCACTCCGAGGCCGGTATTCAGCTGCGTGTGCTCGACAATCTGTGGTCGTTCTGGGACCAGGTCGTCACCAGCACTCTCGGCCACAGCGGCATCCGCCTCCGGAACGCCAAGCCCCGCCCCTGACCGCCGCCAAGCCCCGCCCTGACCGCTGCTGCCTCCGGAACGCCAAGCCCAGCCCTGACCGCTGCTGCGGCCTGCCCGCGCTGCTGCGGCCTGCCCGCGCTGCTGCGGCCTGCCCGTGCTCGCGGGGCCTGGCTGCCCGTGCTCGCGGGCGGGTCAGGCTGTGGGCGGTCGTTCGGCGTTGGCGAGCAGGGACGTGATGGTGCGGGCGAGGGCAGCCCGAGCGGCGGGGACGGGGAGATCCATGTTCTCGCGCCAGCTCGCCCAGGTGGGCCACGTGCTGACGGCGGTCAGGGCATCGAGCAGTTGGTTGTCGCCGTTGATCTCAGGAGCGAAGAGGGTGGCCAGCTCGTCGCGGACGCGTTTGACGTGCATACGGCGGTAGCGGCGCAACGTTTCCGAGAACGGCTCCTTGATGGCCGCGGCCTTCGCGGTTGGGCCGATCTGTTCGAGCAACCGGGCCCGCTGGCCGCAGTAGGCGTCGATGCGTTCGGGGAGCGGCAGTTCGGGGGAGATCGGGCGGTGGGCGGCGTCGCGGATCTCCAGGACCCGCTTGCCGCTCGCCGTGAACAAGGCCTCCATGTCGGCGAAGTGGCTCCACAGCGCGCGCAGCGAGACCCCGGCAGCCTTGGCGATGCGGTCGGCGGTCGGCCGCAGGTCGCCCTCGCTGATGAGCTTCAGCTGGGCGTCGACGATCGCGGTGCGGGTGCGCTCGGAGCGGGCCGTGCGCCCGTCCACGCGGGGTTGGGCGGGGGTCATGTCGCGGACAGGCTGATCGGCGCGGCGGCGCCTCGGTAGCGGTTCAGTTCCCGCCGGGCCAGGGAGCGCTTGTGCACCTCGTCCGGCCCGTCAGCGAGCCGCAACGTGCGCGCCGCCGCCCACAACGCCGCTAGCGGGGTGTCCTGACCGACCCCGGCGGCGCCGTGGGTCTGGATGGCCTTGTCGACGATCCACTCGACCGTCGACGGCACGATGATCTTAATAGCCTGGATCTCGGTGTGCGCGCCCCTGTTGCCGACCGTGTCCATCAGCCAGGCGGCCTTGAGCACCAGCAGGCGGGCCTGCTCGATGCGCACCCGCGACTCGGCGATCCAGTCCTGCACGACGCCCTGCTCGGCCAGCGGCTTGCCGAACGGGGTGCGGCTCAGCGCTCGCGTGCACATCAGCTCGAGCGCGCGTTCGGCCATCCCGATCAGGCGCATGCAGTGGTGGATGCGGCCCGGGCCGAGGCGTGCCTGCGAGATCGCGAAGCCGCCGCCTTCCTCGCCGATCAGGTTGGAGACCGGCACCCGTGCGCCCTCGAAGAGGACCTCGGCATGGCCGCCGTGATCGCCGTCGGTGTAGCCGAAGACCGTCATGCCCCGTTTGACGGTCAAGCCCGGCGTGTCGCGCGGGACCAGCACCATGCTCTGCTGCACATGCCGGGCCGCGTCGGGGTCGGTCTTGCCCATCACGATGAAGATGCGGCAGTTCGGGTTCATCGCGCCGGTGATGTAGAACTTGCGGCCGGTGATCACATAGTCGTCGCCGTCGCGCTCGATGCGGGTGCCGATGTTCGTGGCGTCCGAGGAGGCGACCTCCGGCTCGGTCATCGCGAAGGCCGAGCGGATCACGCCGTCGAGCAGCGGCTGCAACCACTGCCGTCGCTGGTCGGCGCTGCCGAACTCGGCGAGAACTTCCATGTTCCCGGTGTCGGGGGCGGCGCAGTTCAGCGCGGGCGGTGCGAGGTGCGGGCTGCGGCCCATGATCTCGGCGAGCGGCGCGTACTGCAGGTTGGTCAGGCCGGCGCCGTGCTCGCCGGGCAGGAAGAGGTTCCACAGACCCGCCAGCCGGGCCTGCGCCTGCAGCCGGGCGACGATCGGCGGCGGCTCCCAGCCTTCGTGCGCGAGCTCCGCCTCGGCCGGGTAGACGTAGTCGTCCATGAAGGCAAGGAGCCGCTTGCGGTAGTCCTCGGTCACAGCGTCGAAGCCGAAGTCCATCAGTGTCCCTCCAGCGCTTCGTGGCCACGCATGACCAACGGGCCGACCAGGTTGCCGATCGTCTCGAAGCCTTCGCCCACGGTTTGGCCCTGAACGTATCGGTAATGCACGCCCTCGAGAATCACCGCGAGCTTGAAGGCGGCGAACCCCACGTACCAGTGCAGGTCGCTGACGTCGCGCCGGCTGCGTTCGGCGTAGCGCGCGCCGAGTTGGGCGAGGGTCGGGTGGCCGGGCAGGCGCAGCGGCGCGGTGGGCAGCCCGTCACCTCCGACGTTCAGCGGCAGATCGGCGTAGACGAACATCAGGGCGACGTCGCTGAGCGGATCGCCGAGCGTCGACATCTCCCAGTCGAGCACGGCGTTCACCTGCAACTGCTCGCCGATCAGCACGTTGTCGAGGCGGAAATCGCCGTGCACCACGGTCCCCGGGCCGCCGACCGGGATGTGCACCGCGAGTCGCGCGTGCAGTTCCTCGATGCCCGCCACCTCGCGGCTGCGGGACGCGTCGAGCTGTTTCTTCCAGCGGCTGACCTGGCGCTGGTTGAAGCCCTCGGGGCGGCCGAAGTCGGCCAGCCCGACTGTGGCCGGGTCGAGCGCGTGCAGGTCGGCGAGAGTGTCCACCAGGGACAGGGTCAGCGTGCGCATCGCGTCGGGGCCGAGCGCCTCGAGATCGCCGACCTCTCGATAGATCCGCCCGTCGACGTGCTCCATCAGGTAGAAGGGCACACCGATCACCTCGGGGTCGGTGCAGAGCAGCACCGGGCGGGGCGCGGGGAAACCGGCCTGCGCGAGCGCCTCGAGGACGCGGTGCTCGCGGGTCATGTCGTGCGCGGTGGGCAGCACGTGGCCGAGCGGCGGCCGGCGCAGCACCCAGCGCTGCTCGCCGTCGGTCACGGCGTACGTCAGGTTCGAGCGGCCGCCCGCGAACATGCTGCCGGTCAGCTCTCGCGAGGAGCCGAGATAGGCCCGGAGTTGCTCGAGGTCGAGCCCTCTCATCGGGCGCCGTCCTCGAACGCGCGTTGCATCTTGTTCATGCCGCCGAGCCAGCGGTCGGGGTCGGTGGCGCGCATCCGGGAGAACTCGGCCACCTCCGGGTGCGGCAGGATCAGGAAGCTCTCGCCGGCTAACGCCTCACCGACCTTCGCCGCGACCACATCAGGTTCGAGGGCGTTCTCGGCCAGCAGCGCGGCACTCGCACTGCCTCGCGTGCTGCCGCGGGTCAGCATGTCGGTGCGCACACCCTGCGGGCAGAGCGCCTGCACGACGATGCCCCGGTGGGCGTAGGTGGCACGCAGCCATTCCGCGTAGGCCAGGGCGGCGTGTTTGGTGACCGCATAAGGAGCGCTGCCCAGCAGAGTGAGCAGCCCGGCCGCGCTGACCGTCATGATCAGCCGCTTCGGTTCCTTCTGCTCCAGCCAGCGGGGCAGCAGCGCGCGGGTGACGTAGACGTGGGACATCACGTTGACGTTCCAGTCGCGGAGCCAGACGTCGTCGCCGGTGTCCTGGTCGCCGGCGCTGAGCACGCCGGCGTTGGCGCAGAACAGGTCGATGCCGCCCAGCTCGTTCCATGCCGTGTCGATCAGCCGGCGGGTGTCGTCCTCGTTCGCCGCGTCGCCGGGCACCGGCAGGCCGCCGATGTCGCTGGCGACCGCCTCGGCGGCGTCCGCGTTGATGTCGTTGACGATGACTTCGGCGCCCTCGCTCGCGAACCGGCGGGCCAGGGCCGCGCCGATCCCGCCACCGGCGCCGGTCACCACGACCCGTTTCACTGCATCTTCCCGGTCAGGGTGACGCCACCGTCGACGACGACGGTCTGCCCGGTGATCCAGCCCGCGTCGAGGGAGGAGAGGAAAGCGACCGCCCCGGCCACGTCCTCGGGGACGCCGAGGCGGGCCAGCGGGTAACCGGCCGCGATCTGCTCCTCGCGGCCGTCGAAGAGGGCGCTGGCGAACCGGGTCTTGACCACGGCCGGGGCGACCGCGTTGACCCGCACCTTGGGCGCCAGCTCGAGAGCCAGCTCCTCGGTGAGGTGGATCAACGCGGCCTTGGTGACCCCGTAGAAGCCGATGCCGGGCGCGGGGCGTACGCCCGAGACCGACGAGATGTTGACGATCGAGCCGCCCTCGGCCAGCCCGCCGCGCAGGGCTTCCTGCACCCAGCCGAGCGTGCCGAGGACGTTCACCTCGAAGATCTTGCGGGCCGCGCCCAGGTCGAGCGAGCCGAGCGGCCCGTAGACCGGGTTGATGCCGATGTTGTTGACGAGCGAGGTGACGGGGCCGAACTGGCCGAGCACGGTGTCGACCACGGCGGCCCGGTGGTCGGGGTCGTCACCCTTGCCCGCCACCGCGATCGCCACCTCGGAGCCGCCCAGGTCTTTCGCGGCCGAGTCGAGAGCCGCCGCGTCCCGGCCGGTGATACAGACCTTGTACCCGTCGGCCACGAAGCGCTGCGCGATGGCGAACCCGATCCCCCTACTGGCTCCCGTCACGATCGCCACTTGGTCGGCCATGTCTGCCCCCTCGCTCGTCATTTGCTCAATTGGTCCCGCAGCCCACCTTAGGCAGCGGGAATGCCGTTCGCTGGCGGGGCCACCGCGGCGGCCTCGTAGACCTCGACCCCAGCGTCCTTGTCGTCGGTGCGGAAGGCCTTGCCGAAGTACTTGGCCTGACCGCCCTCGATCGTCGTGAGCTGCTCACCGGCGTACCCGGAATGGTCGGTTGCCGAGTACCGAACCGGGACCAGTCCCGGGCCGGTGAAGCCGCCCTTTCGCACCGCGGCGATGATGCCGTCGCGGGTCAGGTCCTTGCCGGCGGACTGCAAGGACTGGACGAAAAGGTACGCGACGGACATGCCGTACACGATGTTGTTGTCCATCTCCGCGTTGTTGTTGTACTGGCTGTTGACCTTGGTGTACAGCTGGATCCATGGATTGGCCGCGTCGTTCGCCAGCGGGAGGTAGTTCGCCGCGACGACACCCTCAAGCAGCGCCGCGGCCGGGCCCAGCGTCTTGGCCAGGGTGGTCGGGTCGGAGCCGACGTTGCTGACCACGTACTGCGGCTTGAAGCCGATCTTGGCGCCGGTGCCGATCGAGAGCGCGGTGAAGCCGGGCACGGTCGCGAGCATGACGACCTCGCAGCTCGCCGCCTTGAGCGCGCCCAGCTGCGGCCCGACGTTGGGATTGCTGGTCACGTACGACTGCTTGGCCGCCACCGGGCCGAGGACCTTCTCGATGCCGGCCAGGCTGTCGCGCCCGAAGTCGTCGTCCTGGCCGAGGAAGCACACCTTCTTGCCGGTGAACTTCTCCCGCACGTGCGTCGCCAGGATCTTGCCCTCGACTGTGTAGTCGGGGTTGAAGCCGAACGTGCCCGGATATTTGTCGGGCTGGTTCCAGCTGCGGCTGCCGCTGGCCACGAAGAGGTCGGGCACCCGGTTGGTCTTGAGGAAGTCGAGCACACCGCTGTGGGTCGGCGTGCCCAGGCCATTGAGGATCGCGAAGACCTTGTCCTGCAGCACGAGCTGACGGACAACCTGCTGCGTGTTCGCCGGGTTGTAGCCGTCGTCCATGATCTTGTATGTGATCTTGCGGCCGTGGACGCCACCGTTCGCGTTCACGTAGTCGAAGTAGGCCTTGGTGGCTGGGGCGATCTTGGAGTAACCGGCAGCGGCCGGGCCGGTGAGCGGCATGTGCGTGCCCACCACGATCTCGGTATCGGTCACCCCCGGGGTGTTGGCGCTGCTGCTGCCGCTGCCGTCGTCGGAGTTGCTGCAGCCGGCCGCGGCCAGCAGTACGGCGGCCAGGACAAGCGCGGTGCGGTTCATCATCGGCCTTTCTTCGCGGGATTCTCAGGAGTGTTCGGCGGTACCTCTCAGTGCTTCTTGGCGCGGGTTTTCCGACGGACCGGGACGCGCACCGAGGCGAGACCGCCAGGGGCGGCGAGCATCACGACGACCAGGACCACGCCGAAGAAGGTGAGCGCGAGGTTGCCCTCCAGCCGTTGTGAACCGGCCGCCTCGCCGATCTCGTGCGCGACCGCGGGCAGCCCCACGAGCAGCACCGCGCCGATCAGCGCGCCGGAGAGCCGGCCGAGACCGCCGATGACGATGGCCATCAGCAGGAACAGCGACAGGGTGAGCGGAAAAGCGCCGGGGGACACGCTCTGCGCGAGTACGGCGAAGAGGGCACCGGCGAGACCGGCGCAGGCGGCCGAGACGACAAAAGCGGCGACCTGCGTACGGGCGACACTGATACCGGCCAGGCGGGCCGCGGTCTCGTCGTCGCGGACCGCCCGCAGGTCCCGCCCGAACCGGCCGCGCACCAGCATGGCCAGCACGAAGAGGGTGACCAGGGCGGCGCCCCAGCTGAGCCAGGCCTGCCACTGCTCGACCGTCATCGACTCGGGCGGCGGGTTCAGCACCACGGAGAGGCCCTGGTCGCTGTTGAACGTCTCGTCGAAGGTACTGGCGATCGACGGGACGACGACGGCGACGGCCAGGGTCAGGCCGGCAAGATAGGGGCCGCGGAGCCGGGCGGCGGCGAGGCCGATGACGGCGCCGACCGCCGTAGTCACCAGGATCGCCATCAGGATGCCGACGGCGAGCAGGTTGAACCTGTTCTGCCAGAGCGCCAGCGTGTAGGCGCCGGTAGCCATCAGGGCACCGTGACCGAGCGAGAGTTGGCCGTTGAGTCCGGTGAGGACGGTCAGGCCGGCGGTGACGCAGAGGTAGGCGCCGACGGTGGCGAGCTGATACGTGCGGAACGGCGGCAGCGTGTAGGTCAGGGCGACGACGATCAGCGCTCCGACTACCACGACGATCAACGGATCGAACCGGCCCCGCAGCACCGGCGCCGCCATCCGCGTGGTCACCCGATCCCGAAGGACAGTCATGCGGTCCTCGCTTTCGATCGGGACGAGAACAGACCGTCAGGACGGCCCAGAAGAACGAGGACGAGCAGGGCGAGTACGGCCATCGGGGCGACCGTGGCTCCGAGATAACCGCTGATGTACGAGAGCAGCAGGCCGACGATCAGGCCGCCGAGCACCGCGCCGATCGGGCTGTCGAGTCCACCGACCACCGCCGCCGTAAACGCCGAGATGAAGACGATGTCCATCGCGGTCGGGTGTAGGCCCAGTTCGGTGGGGAGCACGAGCAGGCCGGCGAGCGAGCCGACCGCCGCGGCCAGCGCCCAGCCGAGCGTCAGCATGCCGCCGACCGAGACGCCGAGCAGGCGGGACACGTCGGGTGCGAAGGCCGCCGCCCGCATGCGCAGGCCGGTGGGCGTACGGGTGAAGAGAAGCGTGAGCAGGACGACCACGGCGCCCACCGCACCGAACACGAACAGGTCGTAGCGGGAGAGCAGCGCAACCCCGCCGATCTCGAACGCGTCCCGGCTGAACGGGGTGGAGGCAGGCCGGAACTCGTTGCCGTAGACCATGCCCAGCACGCCCTGGATGATCAGCACGAGCCCGAGGGCGACAACCACCCCGTTGAGCGGCGACGAATGGTCGACGAAGCGCATCACCACCCGCTCGACACCCGCGCCGAGCAGCAGGCCGGCGAGGAGCGCGACGATGAAGCCCAGCCAGTAGGAGCCGGTGGCATCGACCACCGAGTAGGCCACGTAGGCCGTCGCGACCGCCATCGCACCCTGCGCGAAGTTGACGATGCGCGCGGCACGCCAGATCAGCACCAGGGCCAGCGCGAACGCCGCATAGACCGCGCCCCGGCTGAGCCCGTCGAAAGTGAGGAAGACGAACCTGTCCATATCAGAATCCCAGGTAGGCGTGCCGGAGGTCGGCGTCGTCGACGAGCGTCGCTGCGTCGTGGCGGGTGACGATGCGCCCGAGTGACAGCACGACACCCTGGTCGGCGATCGAGAGCGCGCTGCGCACGTTCTGCTCGACCAGCAGGACGGTCAGGCCGGTGCGGTCGCGCAGGTCACGCAGCAGCGCCATGATCTGGGCGGTGATCTTCGGGGCCAGTCCCAGCGAGGGTTCGTCGAGCAGCAGCAACCGGGGCTGAGCGGCCAGGGCGCGACCGATCGCGAGCATCTGCCGCTCGCCGCCGGAGAGTTGGTGGCCGAGGTGGCCCTTGCGCTCGGCAAGCGGGGGAAAGAGCCCGTAGATCGGTTCCAGCGACGGCTGCGGCTTGCGCCAGAGGCCGCCAAGGCGCAGATTTTCGTCGACGGTGAGTTCGGTGACGACGCCGCGGCCCTCGGGGACGTGCGCGATGCCGAGGTGCACCATCCGCTCGACCTTTGTCCCGCGCAGGTCCTTGCCGTCGAAGACGACCTGGCCCTTCGCGGCGGGCAGCAGGCCCGACAGTGACCGCAGAAGGGTCGTCTTGCCGGCCCCGTTGGCCCCGAGCACCGCGACGATCTGTCCGGCCTGGACGGTGAGGCTGACGTCATGCAGCACGGGGGCGGCGCCGTAGCCGGCGGTGAGGCCGTCGACCTCGAGAAGCGTGCTCATGCCGGAGCCCCCAGATAGGCCTCGGCGACCTTGTCGTTGGTGCGGATCTCGCCGGGGGTGCCGAGCGCGATCGGTTTGCCGAAGTCGAGCACGAGGATCTCGTCGCAGACGGACATGACCAGCTCCATGTGGTGCTCGACGAGCAGCACGGTGGTCGTCGACTCCTGGATCAGCTCAGCCAGCCAGCGGATCTCCTCGGCGTCGAGGCCGCCGGCCGGTTCGTCGAGCATGAGGATGCGGGGCTTCGCGGCGATGGCCCGGGCCAGCTCGACGCGTTTGCGTTTGGCGTAGGGCAGAGAGCCGGGCAGCGCGCGGGCGTGCTCGGCGACGCCGCAGCGTTCCAGGGCCGCCCAGGCGTCGCTCTCGGATTTGCGGGAGCGCACGCCGACCAGCACGTTTTCCAGGACGGTCAGGCCGTTGAACTGGCCGACGCCCTGGAGGGTGCGAGCGATGCCGCGCCGGATGAGCTGGTGGGGCCGGGGACGGAAGGGTTGGTGATCGAGTGTCAGGGAGCCGGACTGCGGCGCGACGAAGCCGCAGATGACGTTGAAGAGGGTCGTCTTGCCGGCGCCGTTGGGCCCGATGATGCCGACGGTGCGGCCGGGCGCCACGCGCAGGGAGACGTCATCGAGGGCGAGCAGCCCGCCGAATTGGACAGTGATGTGATGCAGGGCGAGGCCCTGATCGGCTGGCTCGGGTGGTTCTTGGGCTGAATCCGTTGACATGGTCACCTCGGCTCGGGGGCGGAGTGGCCGGACGAACGCAAGCACTGAAAAACGGCACGGCCGTTCTCTGTGGATCATGATGGTCAACTATTTACACTGGCAGTGTAACTTTCTCGCCGTGCACGTCAACCGCCTGTTTCCACGTTGTTTCCATCGGTGTTTATCGCATGGTTGAGCCCAGTTCGGGGCCTCGAGCAGAGCACTTTGCGAGGAGCGCGGAACCGGGCGTGGGGGTAGCCCTGCCTGACCAGTGATCGTGATACGTCGATGGGCCGGGGGAGGCGTGTCGGTCAGGCGACGTCGATCGGGCGGAACTGCACGCTTATTCGGGGGCCGACGGGCTTGGCGGTCTTGAGGATGGCGTGCTCCCATGTGCGTTGGCAGGAGCCGTCCATCACGATCAGGTCGCCGTGGCCGAGGAGAAAGCGGAGCGTGTCGTGGCCACCGGCGCGTGGGCGCAGGGACAGGGTGCGCGGTGAGCCCAAGGAGAGGATCGCGACCATCGTGTCGTGCCGGGCCGAGCGGCCGATCGTGTCGCCGTGCCAGGCGACGCTGTCGCGGCCGTCGCGGTAGAGGCACATGCCCGCGGTGACGAACTCTTCGCCCAGCTCGTCGGCGTAGTGGCCGTTCAGAGCGGATTTCGCGGCGATCAGCGCGGGGTGCGGCAGTTGCTCGTCGCCCCCGAACCAGCGCAGCAATCGAGGCACGTCGACGACGGAGTCGTACATCTGTCGGCGGTCGGCTCGCCAGTCGATGCCGAGCAGGATCTCGAACACGGCGTCGGACCCACGCAGCCAGCCAGGGAGCACGTCAACCCAGGCGCCGGCGGTGAGCCGATGTCGGGTGACCCGGCCCGCGAGCTCGCCGACGCCGGGAGCCGCCTGGCCCCCGGCGTCGCCGGTCAGATCGAACATCGACGGCTGATAGGTACTGGTCATGCCGCCATATTAGGACGGCTGTTCGAAGATCGTTTTGGTTGTCCACAGGGGGTGGGGGTGGCTGACCAACCCACCCGCCCGGGGTTGCGGGCGAGCCTAAGCCGTTCCGGGAGTGCGCGCGACGTTATCCACAGGCTCAGCGCCCAACGGTCGTCCCCGCATCGTCGGGCATCGGAGCGGGAGCCGTGGCTGAAGCGGGGGCCGTGGCTGAAGCGGGAGCGGTGGGTGAAGCGGGAGCGACGACCGCGGGCGACTTCGGCCGTAGCACGGCCACGGCGACGACTGCCGCGAGAACTCCGCCGACCACGCCGATCAGCGACGTCGACGAGATCGCCGACACGAAGGCATCCTGGGCGACCCGGGTTAGCCCCACGTCCCCGGTGGCGGCCGCGATCCGCAGGGCGTCCCCGATCGAGTCGCGGGCCTGGGCGGTCACGTCGGCCGGCAGTGCCGCGCGGTAGGTCGCGGTCAGCACGCTGCCCAGCACGGCCACGCTCAGCGCCGTGCCCACCTGCTGCACCGTGTCGTTGACCGCCGAGCCGACGCCCACCCGCTCCGGCGGGAGTGCGCTCATCAACGTCCCGTACGCGGCGGGTCCCGCCGTGCCGCTGCCCATGCCCATGACGACCAGGGCGAACGCGAGCTTCAGGTAGCCGTCGCCGGGGACGAGCGACGTGAGGATGCCGAAGCCCGCGGACATCAGCAGCAGGCCGGCGGCCAACGCCGTACGCGTGCCGAACTTCTTGTCGACCACGACGCCGACGCCGTTGAAGACCATCGCGGCCACCAGCATCGGGATGAACGCCGTACCGGCCTTGAGGGGTTCGTAGCCGAGGACGAACTGCAGGTACTGCGTCAGCGCGAGCAGCACCCCGCCGGCCGAGAACGACAGGAGCACGATCGAAAGGCTGGCACCCGCGAAATTGCGGTCACGGAAGAGTCGCATCGGCAGCATCGGCTCGGCGACCCGGCGCTCCCACAGCACGAACGTGGTGAGCCCGATCGCCGCGACGACGAAGCCGCCGAGCGCGGCCGAGCTCCAGCCGTGCTGCCCGGCCGAGATCACTCCCCAGACCAGGGCGGTCATGCCGATCATGGAGAGCAGGGCGCCGAGCAGGTCGGGCTTGCTGGCCACGCCGCGCGACTCCGGGATGATGATCAGGGCAGCCACGATGCCGAGCGCCGCGATCGGCACATTGAGCAGGAAGATCGAGCCCCACCAGAAGTGTTCGAGGAGCAGCCCGCCGAGGCTGGGACCGCCGAGGGCGCCGAGCATGAGCACCGAGCTCCAGATGGCGATGGCCTTCTTGCGCTCGTCCTCGGCGAAGACCGTGGTGAGAATCGAGAGCGTACCCGGCATCAGGAACGCGGCCCCGACACCCATCAGGCCGCGTACGGCGATGAGCTGTCCGGGGGTCTGGCTGAGCGTTGCCAGCACCGAGGCGCCGCCGAAGACCACGAGTCCGATCACCAGGCCCCGGCGACGCCCGTGGCGGTCCGACAGGCTGCCCGCCGTGAGCAGGAGACCGGCGAAGACCAGGATGTACGCGTCGATGATCCACTGAATCTGGGCGGTGCTCGCGCCGAGGTCGCGGATGAGCGACGGGATCGCGATGTTCAGCACCATGTTGTCGACGACGACCACCAGCAGGCTCAGGCAGAGCACGCCGAGGATCATCCAGCGCCGGGGGTTGCGCTCCGTCATGACGACCTCTCTCGTACGGCTTCCTCTCGAGCGATGTGCGACAACCCGCACGCCGTTCCAGTTGACTCGAACACCGTACCATCGAGCTCGAACACTGTACGACGGTCGGTACGATGGCGAGGTCGAGAGGAATCTGAATGCCGTCGAAGCCCGACTCGTTCACCGGCTCCGTGTGGCTGCGGCCGCCGCGTGACCGGACCGGTCAGCCCAGCCTGAGCCGCGAGCAAATCGTCCGCGCGGCGATCGAACTGCTCGACGCGGAGGGGCCGGCCGGGCTCAGCATGCGTCGGCTCGGCACCAAGCTCGGCTCCGGTGCCACGTCGCTCTACTGGCACGTGGCCAACAAGGACGAGCTGCTCGAGCTGGCGGTCGACGAGGTGCTGGGTGAGGTCTACGTGCCGGAGCCCGGTGACGCGAGCTGGCGGATCGCCGCGTCGATCTGTGCCAACGGGATGCGGTCGGCGCTGCTGCGGCACCCGTGGGTGATCAGCTTGCTCGGGCAGCACCCCACCCTCGGGCCGAACGCGATGCGCCTCGGCGAGCGGCTCGTCGCACTCTTCACGGCGGCCGGATTCAGCGGCATGGCGCTCTCGCACGCGACCGCGGTGCTGAATTCGCACGCGATCGGCGCGGCAACCTCCGAAGCGGCGATCAAGTCAGCCCTCAAGCGCACCGGCAAGACCTATGCGGAGGTCGCCGAGGAAGTCGAGCCCTACCTCGAGCAGCTCGCGCCGGACAACCCGAACTACGAGAAGTGGCGCCAGGAGACCGGCGCCCTACGCCAGGATCCTGATCAAGTGCTTGCGGAGACGTATGCCTTCGGCCTGGAACGGGTTCTCGACGGCCTGGAACTGTGGCTCGACCAGCAGAAGAACAACCCCCCCCGGCTGACCGCTGAGGGGAGTGCCGGGCCGACCGGGTCACAGCTCACTCGGAACCCGACCGCCGACGATGGGAGCCGGCGGCCGGGAAGCTGAGCTCAATGGGTCTGGTGTTGATCCTCCGGGCCGTCCTCGGATTCGGGCTGGTAATAGCTGATGCGGTCGGTCGGCAGCGGGAAGCTGACGTCGCCGAAGGGTGAAGGACCACCCGGGATCGGTAGCGCGACCTCGCTGACGTCCATCTTGCCGTCCTCGCGAACCGGCGGCGTCTCGGCGTGCCGGGCGCTCGAGAACGGCGTCGCGTCTCCCGCGCCGGTCACGCCGGTCGAGATGCTCTGCCCCATCGACCCGGACTCGAGCTGGTCACGACGGAAGATCTTGCGGCCGAGCCAGACCAGCGGGTCGTAGCGACGGTCGACCACGCGCTCCTTCATCGGGATGATCGCGTTGTCGGTGATCTTGATATGTTCGGGGCAGACCTCGGTGCAGCACTTGGTGATGTTGCAGAGGCCCATCCCCTGGTGCGCCTGCGCGTACTCCTTGCGGTCCGTCCGGTCGTCGAGGGGGTGCATGTCGAGCTCGGCGGCGCGGATGAAATAGCGCGGACCGGAGAACGCGGCCTTGTTGTCGTCGTGGTCCCGCACCACATGGCACGTGTTCTGGCAGAGGAAGCACTCGATGCACTTGCGGAACTCCTGGCTCCGCTCGACGTCGATCTGCTGCATCCGGTACTCGCCCGGAGCCACGCCGGGCGGCGGCGCGAAGGCGGGAGTCTCGCGGGCCTTCTCGTAGTTGAAGGACACGTCCGTGACCAGGTCGCGGATGACCGGGAAGGTGCGCAGCGGCGTGATCGTGACCGTCTCGTCCTCGTCGAACGTCGACATGCGGGTCATGCAGCCCAGGCGCGGCTTGCCGTTGATCTCGACCGAGCAGGAACCGCACTTGCCGGCCTTGCAGTTCCACCGGCAGGCGAGATCGGGCGTCTGGGTCGCCTGCAGCCGATGGATGATGTCGAGCACGACCTCGCCTTCGTTGACCTCGACGTCGTAGTCCTGGATCTCGCCGCCGGCCTCGTCGCCCCGCCAGACGCGGAAGTGGCGCTTGGTGCCCATTACTTCGCCTCCGTCTTGCTCTGTGCGGCCGTCGTGCTGGGTGTGGCGTACTGGGCCAGCTCGTCCTCGGTCAGGTATTTGGCCAGCTCGGTGCGGTCGAAGAGCTCGAACAGCTCCTCCCGCATGCGGGGCAGCGGCTTGCGCTCGAGCTGGACGTCGGCCGACCCGTCCAGCGCGCAGACCAGGTTGACCTTGCGCCACTCCGGGCTCATCTGCGGGAAGTCCTCGCGGGTGTGACCGCCGCGCGACTCCTCCCGCTCGAGCGCCGCCTTGGCCGTGCATTCCGAGACGATCACCATGTTGCGCAGGTCGAGCGCGAGGTGCCAGCCCGGGTTGTAACGACGGCCGCCGGCTGCGCCGACCTGATCGACGCGCAGCTTGAGCTCCTGGATCCGCTTGAGCGCGTCGGCCAGCTCGCCCGCGCGGCGGATGATGCCGACCAGATCGCCCATCACGGCCTGAAGATCCTGCTGCAACTCGTACGGGTTCTCGCCGCTCTGCCGGTCGAGTGGGGCGAGCGCCGTACGCAGCGCGGACTCCACGTCGGACGTGTCGACCTTGGGGCGCTTGGGCAGAGAATCGGCGTACGCCGCGGCGTGCTCACCGGCCCGCTTGCCGAAGACCAGCAGATCGGAGAGGGAGTTGCCGCCCAGCCGGTTGGAACCGTGCATGCCGCCGGAGACCTCGCCCGCGGCGAACAGGCCTTCGACCACGCCCAGCGCGGCCGTCGTGTCGGGGTCGACCTCGACCCCGCCCATCACGTAGTGGCAGGTCGGGCCGACCTCCATCGGCTCCTTGGTGATGTCGACGTCGGCCAGTTCCTTGAACTGGTGATACATCGAGGGGAGACGCTTGGTGATCGTCTCGGCCGGCATGCGGGTGGAGACGTCGAGCAGGACGCCGCCGGCCTTGGTGCCGCGGCCCGCCTTGACCTCGGAGTTGATCGCGCGGGCGACCTCGTCACGTGGCAGCAGCTCGGGTGGCCGGCGGTTGTTGTCGGGGTCGTTGTACCACCGGTCGGCCTCTTCCTCGGTGTCCGCGTATTGCTTGCGGAACACGTCGGGGACGTAGTCGAACATGAAGCGCTTGCCGTCGCTGTTGCGCAGCACCCCGCCGTCACCCCGGACCGACTCGGTGACCAGGATGCCCTTGACGCTGGGCGGCCAGACCATGCCGGTGGGGTGGAACTGGAGGAACTCCATGTTGATCAGCGTCGCGCCGGCCCGCAGAGCGAGGGCATGACCGTCCCCGGTGTACTCCCAGGAGTTGGAAGTGACCTTGTAGCTGCGACCGACGCCACCGGTCGCGAGGATCACGGCGGGTGCCTCGAGCAGAAGGAACTCACCGGACTCGCGGTAGTAGCCGAAGGCGCCGGCGACGCGCCCACCGTCGAGCATCAGCTCGGTGATGGTGGTCTCGGAGAACACCCGGATGCGGGACTCGTAGTTGCCGGTCTCGGCGAAGTCTTCCTGCTGCAGCGAGACGATTTTCTGCTGGAGCGTGCGGATCAGCTCGAGGCCGGTGCGGTCGCCGACGTGCGCGAGCCGCGGGTATTCGTGCCCGCCGAAGTTGCGCTGCGAGATCTTGCCGTCCTTGGTGCGGTCGAAGAGCGCGCCGTAGGTCTCCAGCTCCCAGATGCGCTCGGGCGCCTCCTTGGCGTGCAGCTCGGCCATCCGGAAGTTGTTGAGGAACTTGCCGCCGCGCATGGTGTCCCGATAGTGGACCATCCAGTTGTCGCGCGAGTTGACGTTGCCCATCGCCGCCGCGGCGCCGCCCTCGGCCATGACCGTGTGGGCCTTGCCGAAGAGGGACTTCGAGATGATCGCGGTGCGCTTGCCGGCCAGCCGGGACTCGATCGCTGCGCGCAGACCGGCGCCGCCGGCCCCGATCACGACGACGTCGTAGTGGTGCCGTTCGATTCGTGCAGTGGTCATTTTGTGCGCCTCCCCTTAGCCGACGAACCGGAGATCGGAGAACCAGCCGGCGGAGAGCGCCATGACGTAGAAGTCGGTCAGCGCGAGGGTGCCGAGGGTGATCCAGGCCAGTTGCATATGACGCACGTTCAGCTTCGACACAAAGGTCCACAGTCGATAACGCACGGGGTGCTTCGAGAAGTGTTTGAGCCGACCACCGGTGATGTGGCGGCAGGAGTGACAAGAGATCGTGTACGCCCACAGCATGATCACGTTGATCAGCAGGATGATGTTGCCGAGCCCGAAGCCGAACCCGCCGCCGGGGCGGTGGAACGCGATGATCGCGTCCCAAGTATTGATCAACGAAATGATCACGGCCGCGTAGAACGCGTAACGGTGAGCATTTTGGAAGATCAACGGGAAGCGCGTCTCACCGGTGTATTTCGCGTGGCCGTCGGGGACCGCGCAGGCCGGCGGCGACAACCAGAAGGCCCGGTAGTAGGCCTTGCGGTAGTAGTAGCAGGTCAGGCGGAAGAGCAGCAGGAACGGCAGCGTGAAGGCGGCCTCGGGGATCAACCAGAAGCTCGGCAGCGGGGTGCCGAACAGGGCGGAGCCCTCGACGCAGCGGTCGGTGATGCAGGGGGAGTAGAACGGCGTGAGGTAGTGGAACTGCTCGACGAAATACCACTTGTGCATGAACACGCGGACGGTCGCGTAAGTGACCCAGGCCGCGAGCCCGATGAAGGTGATCAGCGGGGGGAACCACCACCGGTCGGTGCGCAACGTCTTGGCCGTGATCGCCGCGCGTGATCGCTGTGGGCCGTTGGGTCCCACGGGCGGCCTCGTTGCCGTCGTCGTCATTCGATCTCCTGACGTGCCTGTCCAAATGACCCGGCCGGCGGGCGAGGGGGAGCCCGGCAGCCGCCATGCTTCCGTGATGTGGGGCACACGTTACGCCCAAGGTCGGACAGTTTCGCGCCTAGGGATGGGGTACGGATCACAAAAGTTGACCCCGACCGCACTGATGCCGCCACATCCATTAATGGATCTTGGTCTCCCCGATCCAAAACGGACGTGACCGGGCGGGTCAAAGATCCGGGACTGTCAGTCGGCGGAGGGAACCGGCGCAGAGCGGCGGGGACCAGTCCTGCAGGTCCTCGGAGCGGGCCTCGCCGTCGTCGGCGCGCGGGGGAACGAAGAAGGCCGGCGTACGGGACTTCGACTGGCGGTCCAGCGCGTCGGCGAAGACGGCTCGGGCATCGAGAAGCCGGCGCCAGCCGTCCTGGGCGCCCGCGTGTCCGTCCGACGAGGTGCCGGGCGGGTCCGAACCGGAGTCAGCCGGAGGCGTTGCCGGTCAGGTTCCAGCTCGCCAGGTGGAGGGCGGGGGCCGCGTAGCGGGTGCCGGACCAGCGGTCGGGCAGCAGCACCGACTCGCTGCCGATGCCCAGGACCATCCCGGCGGCCAGGGCCTGCGGATAGGACTGGGTAAAGCGCAGGTTGCCGACCGGCGCGGTCACCTCGCCATTCTCGACCAGCCAGACGCCGTTGCGGGTCAGGCCGGTGATGACCAGCGTCTTCTGGTCGAGGACCCGCGTATACCACAGGTCGGTGATGAGCAGGCCGCGTTCCAGGTGAGCCACCAGCGGGCGGGCCGACTCGGCGACCGGACTGGTCGGATCGGCGGGCGGCAGAGTTGGCTCGGTCGTCGGGGAGGCTGCCTCAAGGCGCAGGTTGGTGGGGTGGGGGCCCCAGGTGCGGGACACCCCGGAGGCGTGACCGGTCGACTCGGCGCCGGCCTCGGCCGCCGACGTGCGGTCGTGGGCCACCGCCTTGGTCACGCCCTCGCGGACCAGGACGAGCCAGTCGCGCGGGGTGCCCTCGTCGTCGAAGGGCAGACCGGGAGCGGGTTCGGCGCGGCTGCCGAGCGGTTCGTCCATCAGCGACACCGACGGGTCGAACTGGTCGGCGCCGATCTCGGCGAAGGACTGTTTCCGCGCATAGGCCTTGCCGTTGAACCCGAAGATGGCGAAGTTGTCGAGCAGGTCGGCGACCGCCTCGGGTTCGAGCACCACCTCGTAGCGCCCGGGCGCCAGCTCGATCGGGTTCTGCCCGGCCCGCGCCTTGGCCGCCGCGCGGGCGCCGAGCAGCGCGCCGTCGAGGTCGGCGAGGCGACCGCCGGCGAGCCGGGCCACCCCGTCAGCGCCGGAGAGCCGTGCGATGCCGTCCATCGCCGCCTCGGCCGTGCGACCCTCGCAGGACTGGCCGGCGCTGTTGGCGAAGGCCGCGGACGTGTAGGTCGTGCGGCAGTAGCCCGCGGTCTCGAGGCCCTCGGCGGCGCGCACGAAGTCGCGCACCCGCTCGGCCCGTTCGGCCGGGGTCGCGCGGGCGGTCGCCTCGTCGAAGCCGAAGTCGAGCCCGGACCCCGCGCCCGAGCCGTGATGCCCGGCTGACTGGTGCAGCGGCCTGGGCGGTGTGAGACCGGGCCAGGTCACGTCGGGCGGGCTCACCCGCACCGCGGTGACCATCCAGTCGACCAGGCCGCGCAGCCCGTCGGCGTTGACGATCGTGGTGGAGCCGGTCGCCGTGCGGCCGTCGAGGTGTAACCGCAGGCTGACCGTGGTGGCCGCGTCGGCGACATTTTGGTGGATCATCGACACGGCGAAGCGGGTCAGCGCCTCGGCCTCGTGGCGCACCATCACCTCGGCCTCGGCGGATGGACCCGCCACCTGCCGCACCAGCTCGACGACCCGGGCGGCGAGCTCGAGCTCAGCCCCTGTCCGGACGATGTCGACACTCATCCCCGCACCCCCACCCGGACGTCGGTAAACCTGGCCGGAGCGGCCGGATGGCCGGTGTGCCCGATCTGGCCGGGCTGGCCTTTGCCGCAGTTGGGCGTGCCCCAGGCGACAGTCTCGGAGGAGAGCATGTCCATCGACTGCCAGAACCGGGGGCCGATGCCGGTGTAGGTCGGGTTGCGCAGCATGCGGCCCAGCCTGCCGTTCTTGATCTCGTAGCCGATCTCGCAACCGAACTGGAAGTTGAGCCGCCGGTCGTCGATCGACCAGGACCGGTTGATGTCCATGAACACGCCGTCGTCGGTCGCCGCGATGATCTCGTCGAGTGTGTGCGGGCCGGGCTCGAGGCCCACGTTGGTCATCCGGACCATCGGCAGCCGCGCCCAGCCGTCGGAGCGCATGCTGCCCGCGTAGTCGAGCCCGGCGACGGCGGCCGAGTCGCGCCCGGCCAGCACCCCGACCCAGATGCCGTCGCGCACGGCGGCACGCCTGGTCGCCGGGGTGCCCTCGTCGTCGTAGCCGAAGCTGCCCAGCGCGCCGGGGATGCTGGGGTCGATGGTGATGTTCATCAGCTCGGAGCCGTAGCGCAGCGAGCCCAGCTTGTCGAGCTCGAGCCAGCTCGTGCCGGCGAACGCCGCCTCCCAGCCGAGGATGCGGTCGAGCTCGATGGCGTGCCCGACGGACTCGTGGATCTGCAGCGCGAGCTGCTCGCCGCCGAGCACCAGCGTCGTCTCGCCGGTGGGGCAGAGCGGCGCGGTGAGCAGAGCTCGTGCCTCCTCGGCCATGCGGGGCGCGTTGCCGATCAGGTCGAGGCTGTCGACCAACTCCCAACCGCTCGAGCCGTATTGCCCGCTGTGGGACGGCCAGGAACGGCGCTGGATCTCACCGTCACCGAAGGCCATCGCCGTGACGCCGGCGCCGCACTCGCGGGTGTGCTGGTCGATGCGGTGGCCGTCGCTCGAGACGAACCACTTGCGCGTGTCCCAGATCTGGTAGACGCCCTCGGCCAGGTCGGCGCCCGCGGCCTTGGCCGCGGCGGTGGCACCGACCAACAGGTCACCCTTGGCCGAGACGGAGATGCCCAGCGGGTCGATCGCGCAGTCGCTGGCCCAGCTCGCCTCGACGGCCTTGGTGGGCACCAGATCGATCGGTGGCCCGGGCACGGTGGCGCTGGCCACGGCGATCTGAGCCGCGCGGCCACCGGCCGCGCGGGCGGCGGCGTCGGAGAGGTCGGGCACCGCGTAGAAACCCCAGCTGGACCCGACCAGGGCGCGGACGCCGAGACCGGCGCTCTCACCGGAGCTGAGCTCCTCGACGTCGCCGTCGCGGGCGCTCATCGATTCGGTGCGGCGCAGCATGACGCGGCAGTCGGCATAGCGTGCGCCGGCGTCGAGAGCGGCCTGCACCGCCGCGGACGCCTCATCGAAGTGGCTCATGAACCGACCCTATGGGACCGGTACGACAATCCGCAGTGCTGCTTCCCGTTGCTGGCTCGTCGTCGAGCGCACTGCGCACAACGATTTTCAGCACCTTGTCGGTCGCCGGGTTGGACGGCGAGAGGATCGCGCAGACCAGCGGCACGGCACCGGGGTCGACCGCGACGCGATGGAAGTCGATCTCCGTGGTGATGGCGAGGTCGGGGATTTCATGCCAACTTTCCTTGCGACAACCCCGTCCCACTACGGGACTGCCGTGCCCTGCCCTTGCAGGAAGGCTAACTCGTCAGGCAGGGAAGCGGTCTCCACCGAGCGGAGGCCGGGCACCGTGGCACCGACCAGCAGAAGCGCGTCGGACGGCTCGGAGTCGTAGAGGCTGTGATGGGCGTAGACGTCGGCGGAGTCGCGGCGGTCGCCCAGGTAACGCTCGGCCAGCGCGACCGGCACGTCGTGCCAGTCGACGATCGGGTCGCGGGCCACGCCCCGGTGGAAAGTGTCGGGGCGACGCAGCACGGCCATCGCCGCCAGCCAGCCGCCGAGGCCGGTGCCGCGTACGGCGACCGCGGTCAGATCCAGGTCGGGATGCTTGCCGACCAGCCCGTGCAGGGCGTCGACCTGGTCGGACAGGGACACGTCGACCAGTCGGCGATGCACCACCTTCTCGAAGCTGGGGGCCACTCCGGGCGTACCCCGGGCGTCGATGCTCACGACCGCGAACCCGGCGTCGGCCCACCACTGCCGCTCCTGCCAGGCCGCGGGATCGTGCACCACCTGCTGGCTGCCCGGACCCTCGCCCAGGGTGACCAGGACCGGGATCTTCGTGCCGCCGACGAAACCGGTCGGATAGAGGACCGCGGTGGGCAGGCGTCGGTCGGTGACGCGCTCCAGGACCGGCCGAGGGTCGTACGGCAGGGGCGCCGACTGGTTGCCCAGCGCACCTACCCGGGTTTTGCCACGCCACACCACGTCGTCGATGACTAGGATGTCCCCGCCGACCACGGCACTGTGCCGGCCGGGCGTGGACGTGATCTTGCGGGCCTCGGCGCCGCCGCCGCCCAGTGACGTGCGCACCCGGAAGACCGCCTGGGTGGCCGGGTCGCCGTCGGCGCCTTCGACGATCAGGTCGGGAGAGCCGTTCGGGCCGCCGGGGCGGGGCAGCGTGCCGACCACCCGGCGCACGTAGAGGCCGGGCGGGGTGAGCAGGCTGCCGTCGGCGAAGAGGCAGCGCGCGTCGAAGCCGTCGTGCGCCAGCTCGCCGCCGACCAGCACGCGCCCGTCGGGCAGGTGGCGGGGTGTCCCGGCGACCGGTTCCACCCAGCGGGCGTCGGCCAGTTCGGCGTGCACCTGGGTCTCGCCCGTACGCGGATCGACCGCCAGCACCAGGCCGTGCTGCTGCATGCGGCGCAGCACGGTGAGCAGCGGTCCGCCGCCGTCGGACCAACGCACGTTGACCACGTGCGGGTAGGTTTCGCGGTCCCAATGCACGTCGACCCAGCCGAAGTCGAGATCGAGCAGATGCAGGCTGGTCGACGCCGCCGTCCGGGCAGCGAGGATCTGGCTGCCGTCGGGCGCCCACCACCAGCCGCGGGCACGCCCGAAGCGCAGCGCCGACTCGTCCGGCACCCCCCAGCCGATCGGGCCGCCGCGCTCGCGCCAGGCGTTGCCCTGCTCGCCGGCGAGCAACCGGTCCCCGTCCGGCCCGGCGATCCGCAACGAGGGGTATCCGTCCGTCCGGCTGACGTACCCGATGGTCACGCCGTCCGGGTCGGGCCGTGGATCCTCGGCAGGTGCGCCGGTCGGCACCTCGGCCACCGTTCCCCGGACCAGATCGGCCTGGAAAAGCCGGCCCGCGCGGGCGAAGGCAGCCACGCGGGCGTCCCGGTCGGTGGCGTACGTGTCCACAGGTCCGGCCGCGACCAGTGACTCGGTGGCGGTCGCCACGTTGAGCGCCCAGAGGGAGGAGATCGGGTCCTCGGGACCGGTCGAGCGCAGGAACGCCACCCGACGGCCGTCCGCGCCGACCGTCACCGCGTGCGGCGTGCCGTGGCGGAAGTGACCTGTGCGCTCCGCGAGTCCGGGGAAGTCCACCCGGACAGCATCGCTGATCAAGCCGTCTTCGCGCGCCCCAAACCGGGCACGGCGTGGCCGAAAGCGCCCGAAGATCCCGCGTACCATTGCGCGCGTGACTGACGCCCTGCCCACCCGCCGCCTGTTGCTCGTGCACGCCCATCCCGACGACGAAGTCACCGGCACCGGCGCCACGATGGCCCACTACATCGCGTCCGGCGCACATGTGACGCTCGTGACCTGCACGCTCGGGGAAGAGGGCGAGATCCACGTCCCCGAGTTGGCGCAGCTCGAGGCAGCCCAGGCCGACCAGCTCGGCGGCTACCGCATGGTCGAGCTCTCCCGCGCGTGTGCCGCGCTCGGCGTGACCGACCACCGGTTCCTCGGCGGCGCCGGCCGCTACCGTGATTCCGGCATGATGGGCCTGCCGACCAACGAGCACCCGCGAGCCTTCTGGCAGGCCGATCTCGACGAGGCCGCGGCCCACCTGGTCGAGGTCATCCGCGAGATCCGCCCGCAGGTCATGATCACCTATGACCCGAACGGGTTCTACGGGCATCCCGACCACATCCAGGCGCACCGGGTCGCCATGCGCGCAGCCGAGCTGGCGGGCGCCGACGGGCCCGAGAAGATCTACTGGACGGCGATGCCGCTGAGCGTGCTGCGCGACGGCATGGAGGCTTTCCGGGAGCTCTCCGACAACCCGTTCGCCGGGGTCGAGGACGTGAAGGACCTGCCCTTCGCCCACGAGGACGACGAGATCGCCGCGTGCATCGACGGCACCGACTATTACCAGCAGAAAGTCGCGGCGATGCGGGCCCACGCCACGCAGATCCCCGACAACTCGTGGCTCTACGGCATCGCGGGCGACTTCGGCGGCGAGTTCATGGGCGTGGAGTACTTCACGATCGCCAAGGGCGAGCGCGGCCCGGGCCAGGGCTCGAACAACTGGGAGAGCGACCTCTTCGGCGGTCTCGACCTGAAAGAGTCGGCGACAGTGGACGCCGCCACCCGATGATGACCGATAACACCCAGCAACAAACCGAAACCACCCCGAAGACGTACGAGGCCGAGGCGCGCAAGCCGTGGGCGGGTTGGGACCAGGTCGTCCGGGTGGTCGGCCTGGTGATCGCGCTCGTGGCCACGGTCGTCACCGCGCTCTTCGAGATCATCCTGAGCACGTTGCGCACCGGTGACCTGGCGACGATCTGGCGCGGTGACCCGATCGGCTCGGGCGGCGGCCCGCTGATCGGCCTCTCGGTCGTGCTCGCCGCAGTGCTCAATTACGCCATCGCCTGGTTCGTCGTCACCACGACCCGCCGCCGTTGGGCGCTCGGCCCGCCCTGGGCGCTGTGGACGCTGCTTGTGCTGGCCGCCGCGGGCGTGCGTACCCGCGAGGGCGACTACCTGCTCGGCGGCGAGAACTGGGTCGCACTCGTGATGATCCTGGTCGGGAGCCTCACCTACGCGGTGTACTCCTATCGCCTGATCTTGCAGCGCCCGCCGCTTTCGTAGCAGACTCCCAGGTTCTCACCCGGGACGCGGGGCGCGTCATGCGCAAAGATGGCCGGGAGATCGAGCGCGACAAGGTCGCTGGGCGTTACGATCCCGAGCCACGATTCGTGTGCGGCGGTGAATGATCCGCCGGGGCAGGTCCGGGAGGGCATATGAGGCAGCAGCGCTGGTTTCCGATCGCGGCGCTGGCGGTCGGACTGTTCGTGATCAACGTGGTGGCCCGCCTGGTCGCCCGGTTCGCCTTCGACGG
>Ga0247737_1000038_pt1 | contig 33570 bp, 25 predicted proteins | sample UWRJL028104C2_FD_180937 | JGI IMG/M metagenome (GOLD analysis project Ga0247737, IMG submission 180937) | Plant litter microbial communities from Arlington Agricultural Research Station in Wisconsin, United States - UWRJ-L028-104C-2 | ecosystem: Environmental > Terrestrial > Plant litter >...
AGGCTCTCGTGGCGTTCGGCGAGCAGCCGCAGGACCGCCGCCACGGTCTCGCGGGACGTGCCCGGGGGAACCGGCCACAGCCGCAGCTGGTTCATGTCGCCGCGCTTGTCATGCGGGACCCGGTCGACATAGAACATGACGTCGCGCTGCCCGAAGGTCATCGGCGCCGTGGCGGCCGGCGCGGTCATCGCGCCGGTTCCTCGGCGCTCAAGCTGTGTATGACCGCCCAGAGCTCGGCCGGGGTCGCGAACGTCGACTCGGAGAGCAGATGGTCGGGGATCGTCACGAGGAACGACTCCTCGAGGTCGAGCAGAAGGCTCACGGTGGACAGCGAGTCGAGGCCGTGGTCGGCGAGGCTCATGTCCGCGGTGATCTCCTGCCCGGTGGGCAGCAGGGGCAGGTAGCCGCGCAGGGTTGTCGCGAAGGATTCGGGCCACGGGTGTTGAGACACAGGAACTCCTTGTGCTTGCCGGAGAGCCCCGGTGGGCGGCCGAACGGCCGCCCACCGGGATCGGACTAACTGCAGTTGCTGAAGCCGCAGTTGCTGAAACCACAGTTCGAGAACTTGGTCATGTCGTCACCTCCTCCACGTTGTCGGGCACAGGACCCGGGGCGAACCCGGGAGCTTCGGGGAGGTGGCCGGCGCCGCTCAGCAGGGTCAGCGTGCCGATCGCGGTCAGCAGGCGGTCGTTGGCGTAGTTGAGGCTCGCGGACCGCAGGTCGCGGAAGTGCCGTTCCAGCGGCACCGGAGCATCCCGCTGATAGCCGGTCATCGCACCACCGAGCTGAACCAGCCGATCCACCGCGGTGAAGGTCAGCTCGGAAACGGCTACCTTGAGCGCGTCCAGCTTGATCTGGAAGCTGTAGTCGTTGAGTCCCAGCCCGGCGCGCCGGCGGCTCAGCACCTCGTCGCGCAGGTGCAGAAGATAGGCACCGCACAGCTCGATGTCGATGCGCGACCGGGCGAGCCGGTGCCGGACCAGGTCGCTCCCGGTGTTGATGCTCGGTGGCCGGGACGGGGAGCGCAGCAGGTCGACCAGCCCGTCCAGCGCCGAGCGGGCCGCGCCGAGCCAGCAGGCCGACCAAGCCAGGTGGCCGGCTGGAGCCATGCTGTCCTGGGCGATCAACCGGAATTCACCCGGCCGGCCGACGATCTGGTCCGCTCCGGCGGTGCCGGACAGGAGCATCGCCCCGCTGCGGGTGCCGCGCATGCCCATCGCGTTCCAGTCGCGAGTGCGGGTCGCTTCGACCTGACCTCGGTCGAGGTAGACGAGGCTGACCCGGTTGGGCGGCGCCTCCTCGCTTTCGCGCATGGTGATGAGGAACCCGTCCGCGAACTCGCCGCCCGTCACCACCGGGGCGTTACGGCGTACGGTCAATCGGTCTTCTTCGGTGTGGACGGCGCTGCCGGCGGTCAGCAGGTGCGCGCCCTTACCGGGTTCGGTGGTCACCGAAGCCAGGTAATGACCGCCGGACGCGATGCGGGGCAGCAGGTCGGCCTTGAGTCTGTCGCCGGCGTGACGCACCACGGCGTCGACCTGTTGGCAGTGCATCGCCCAGATCATCGCGGTGGACAGGCAACCTCCGGCCAGGATCATGGCGGCGTCGACCAGGTCGGCCAGATCGCCTCCCATGCCGCCGTATTCGATCGGGACGAGTAGCCCGAACATGCCGGACGTGCGCAGCGCCTCGACGGCGGCGTGCGGGAACTCGGCCTCGGCGTCGACCGCCGCCGCGTGCTCCGCCAGTACCGGCACTATCTCCGTGGCGATCACGGTGGCCTTGCTCATGAAACCTCCAAGGGAGACACGGCCTGATAGGTCATCTGCAGGCGACTCGCCTGGACCACATCGCCGCCGGCCAGCACGATCTCGGCCGGCGCGGGCCGCCCGAGGAATGCCACCAGGCTGGCGGTCAGCCCGTACGCGCCGGCGTTGGGCACGACGATCAGATCGCCGGGCGCCGGATCGGGCGCCTCGACGTTGCGGCCGATGACATCGGCGGGCGTACACAACGGCCCGGCCAGAGTGACGGTGGTGATGGGCCCGTGAACGGGCTCGGGGGTGGCCGCCGGGCGGCCGAGACGGCCTAGCCCGGCCATGCCACCGAGGTGGTTGATCCCGGCGTCCAGCACCGCGAATGTGGTGTCCCCGACGGCCTTGACGTCCTGAACCCTCGTCACGAGGCGGCCGCAGTCGCCCACCAGATAACGGCCGGATTCGAAGGCCACCTCAAGATCTCCGTCCGACCAGCCGGGCAGCTCGTCGTCCAGTGCGGCCCGCAGCGCACCCGACAGGCCGGGATAGGTCTCCCGTCGGCCGGGCCGGGCGTACGGCGCGGCGAACCCGCCGCCCAGGTCGACCACTTCCAGGGGAAAACCGGCCTTGTCGCGTAGCCGGGCGGCCAGCGCGATGCTTGCCTGGAACGCTGCGATCAGGGCGCCCTCATCCCGGGCGTTGCTGACCGGGAACAGGTGTAGTCCGACGACGCGAGCGCCGGGAGCGGTCGTGAATCGGCCGGGATCGGCGATGACCTGCTTCTCGTCGACCCCGAACTGGGTCTCCGCGCCGGTCATCCGCAGGCCGGTCGCCCCTGAGCCGGGGCCGCTGACTCGCAGTAGGACGGTGGCCTCGGTGTCGTGACCCAGGGCGGCCCGCCCTATTCGGGCGAGGTCACCGGCCGATTCGGCGGAGAAGCGCCGTACGCCGACGGCGATCGCGTTGTCCAGCTCCGCCGCGGTCTTGCCCGGGCCGGTGTAGAGACAGTCCTCGGCAGGAAAACCCGCGGCCAGGGCCGCGGCCAGTTCACCGGAGGAACTCACCTCCGCCCGGCAACCGGACTCGCGCATCTTGCCGGCGACCACGACGTGTGGGTTCGCCTTGAGGGAGTAATAGACGACCGAACCGCTCGGGAGCGCGGCGTGCAGATCGGTAGCGGCGCGTTCCACGCGGTCGAGGTCGTAGACGTAGAGGGGACTGCCGTAGCGGCGGGTCAGTGTGACCAGGTCAGGCATGGGTGACCTGCGCCTTCGCCAGTTCAGCGAGGGAGCTACGGTCGGTCTTGCCGGTGGCGCCGACCGGCAACTCGGGCAGCACCACACAGCGCGCCGGCACCTTGAGCGGCTCGAGCCGGTCGCGCAGCCCGCGCAGAACCTCGGCCGGCGCTAGGCCGGTGACGGCGAACAGCACCGCCTCGTCGTCGCCGCCCGGCGGCACGACGGCCGCGTCCAGCACACCGGGGACGGTACGGGCGGCCGCTTCGATCTCCGCGACGCTCGTACGTACCCCGCGATGCTTGAACAACTGGTCCCGGCGGCCGTGGATGTACAGGTTTCCGTCCTCGTCGAGCCGGCCGTAGTCACCTGTGTGCAGCACCCGCTCGCCGGTGCCGGTATCGGTGCGGTACGCCTGCGCGGTGAGCGCCGCATCCCGCCAGTACCCGCTCATAAGATGAGGACCGGATACCGTAATCTCGCCTTCCGTCCCCGGAGGCACCGGGCGGCCGTCCTCACCGATGACGCGCACAGTGGTTCCGGGCAGAGGCGGTCCCACCGAGCCGGGACGGGCCCGGTCGCAGTCGGGCGGCCCGATCGTGATCCGCTTGCATTCGGTGGTGCCGTACATCAGCTGTATCGCCGCGGCCGGGAATGCCAGGCGCAACGCGTCGATCTGCGGCGCCGCCAGTTCCTGTCCCGTATTGGTGAACAGGCGGATCGACGGCGCGGTCCCTCGGGCAGCGAGCCGAACCAGCATTGTGGCGAGCGATGGCACCAGTGGCACGACGGTGACTTGATGGCGTCGGGCGGTCGCCAGGAGGCCCCCGTCGGCCGCCGACCCGGCCAGCACCAGCGCCGCGCCGGACAAGGCGGTCAGAAACGCCTGGTAGAGGCCGTAATCGAAGGAGAGCGGCAGGCGGCACAGTACGACGTCGTCCGGTCCATAGCCGAGGAGTCCGGCGATCGCCGCCGTCGCGAACAGAACCTGACGGTGGGTGCACACGACGGCCTTGGGAGCCGCCGTAGAACCGGAGGTGTAGAGAAGCAGCGCCGGGGAGTCCGGATCGGAGACGAGCGACGGTGTGGGCGTTCCCCCTGTCGCCGGCGGCCGGGTGAGAGTCAGCGCGGGTTCCGCGTCGGCGGTGATCTGGTCCCACTGCGCCGGTCGCAGCTCCGTATTGAGCGGCACGGCGATCGCGCCGATCCAGGAGCACGCGTAGATCGCGGCAAGCACCCAGCGTTCGGCCGAAGCGCGGATCAGCACGCGGTCGCCGGCGCGGACCCCTTGTGCCGCGATGGCCGCGGCGTACTGCCGTGCCTGGCTGTCCAACTCCGCGTAGGTCCACGATCCGTCGGCGTCAGCGACGGCGAGTGCGTCCGGCCGGCGGGCGGCGGTCGCAGCGACGAGCTCGTGCAAAAGAATTGATTCCGCTTGGGTGGGCATGTTTTCATCGACCTCCCCGGTGATGCCGAGAACGTATTCGCTGTCCGTATCCGGTGTCAATGTCGGTCAACTTTTCCGGCCTGCTTTCCGGAGGTGACGAAGCTGCTGAACGGCCCGCACGCTGGACGAATTACAACGGCATTAGAAGGCCTTTAGATTGTGATTGAAGAACGGTTCGTTGTGCATGGCGGTAGATCATTGTAATTTGAGGTAGTGGTGATCGAGGCGATCACTGCGTGGGGCATTCATAGACCGAATGCGCGTACCGAAGTCACGAAGTGAGGATCGAATGTCCACCGAGCAAACCAGTACGATCCGCATTATCCCGGATAATTCGGATAGCATCGAGAACCTGCCGTACGAACTGGTTGAACGCAAAGGGATCGGGCACCCCGACACGATGGCCGACGCCATCGCGGAGTGCGCCTCGCGGCGCTACTCGGAGTACTGCCTGAAGCACTTCGGACGGGTCGCGCACCACTGGTTCGACAAGGTGCTGATCTATGGTGGCGAGGCGAACATCGACTACGGTCGCGGCGAGATGACCAAGCCGTACACCGTGCTGTTCGCCGGCAAGGGTGCCTACGCGTTCGGCTCCGAGCCGATCCCGCTGCGGCAGATCCTCTTCGACGCCGCCGCCGAGGTGCTCTCCGAGGTGACCACCGGCTTCGACGCCGAACGCCACCTGAATGTGCAGTGCGAGATCGTCGACCATCAGGGTGCCGGTCGCGGCCACTCGCGCTACCAGCCGCAGGTAAAGGAAGACCTCATCGAGATCGGCGACCCTCGCTTGGTCTCCAACGACTGCAACCTGCTGCACAGCTACGCCCCGCTGAGCCGCCTCGAGCAGCTCGTTCTCGGTGTCGAGCAGTACATCAACGGTGCCGAGTTCAAGAGGATCAACCCGGACACCGGCTGGGACGTCAAGGTTTTCGGCAGCCGGCTCGGCGAGCACTTCAAGCTGATCGTCAACATGCCGTTCCTGGCCGCGCACATCACCTCGCTAGAGCACTACTTCGCCCGCAAGATGGAGTGCCAGGAACTCGTCGCGACGTTCAGCCGGGAGCTGCTCGGTGCCGAACCGGAGCTGCTGCTCAACCCCACCGACCGCAACGGCCGGCCGTATCTGACAGCGCTCGGATCGGTCGCCGACACCGGTGACGTCGGGGTGGTCGGCCGCGGCAACCGGATCAACGGTCTGATCACCCCGATGCGGTCGATGAGCATCGAGGCGCCGGCCGGCAAGAATCCCCTGGACCACACCGGCAAGCTGTACGGCGTGCTGGCCCGCGAACTGGCCGCCGCAATCCACCAGGAGACCGGCCTCGCCGTGGAGACCCACGTGTTCACCTCGAAGGAGGCTCCGCTGGGCGCGCCTGACGAGGTCATCGTCCGGGTGCTCGGCTGGGAGCCGGACGACGCCGAGCGGGAGCGGCTGAGTGCCATCGTCGCCGCGCACCTCGCGGACGTCACCGGCATCACCACTCGGCTGGTCACCGCCGGCATCACGATGTGGTGAGGCTACTCGTCACGGGCGCTACCGGATCGGGGACCACGACGCTGGGCCGCGCGTTGGCGTCCTCGTACTCGGTGCCTCACGCCGACACAGACGACTATCTGTGGATGCCGACTTCCCCACCTTACATTCGGAAGCGGCCGGCGGCCCGGCGCGTGGCCTTGATGGCATCGGTGTTTCTGCCACGCGAATCGTGGATTCTCTCGGGCTCGGTCATCGGTTGGGATCGCGAGCTCGTCGATCTTCTCGACGGTGTGGTATTCCTCGCCGTCGACTCGACCATCCGAATGGGTCGGCTGCACGACCGGCAGGTTCTCCGATACGGCGCCAAGATCGAGGATGGCGGAGTCAACGAAGCCGCTCACCGGGATTTCATGGATTGGGCTCGAGGGTACGACGATGACGGATCAGACGTCAGTCGCACCGCCCACGAAAAGTGGCTTTCCGGCCTGCTCTGCCCGATACTGCGTCTCGATAGCGCAGATTCGGTCGGTGTCATGCTGACTACTGTGGACAGGTGGTTCTGCGAGCACGGGAATGGCGACCCCGGAATCCTGGCGGGATAGACGCGACTTCAACCGGTTCCGGCCCGGCTCAAATTGACGGCCCTGCTCTTTCGAGCAGGGCCGACTTATCCCACGACAGCTACATCGGCGGTGACGAGGCAAAGGGAAAAGGCTGCCGAAACGCCTAATACTCCCAGGGCTATTGCGTAGTCGGGTTACTGCTGGTCACGGTCGGTTTTCCGGTGGTCACGGCGGTGATGAGGTCGTGGGGACGTTGGCTGGCTGCTCGGGTGGCTTCGGCGATGTTGGTGGCGCCGTTGACACGGTGGTACCCGATCGAGGTGTTACGCAGGGTGGCGAACACGGCGGGTCCGTTGCCGGTCCGGGCTTGATGTGCGTCTTCACGAAGCGTCACGTCTGGACCGGCAAGGTGGCGATCCTCAAGTGCACCGGGGACGGACTGATGGTGCCGATGTGCGACCTGACGCTCAGCATCCGCGAGGACGGACTCGGCCTCGTCGCGTGGGCGGGCCGGGCCGTTCCGGCGATCACCCTGCGGCCTTTGCCCCTGCCCGGCCCGTTCGTGGCGTCCCTGGCCTTCGCTACCGATCAGCCGCTATTGGTCGAGGTTGGCACCTGGCCACCGGGCTGAGCGACCGCCCGCTTTTAGACCCTTGCGTGATCATGGCTTTGAGCCCCATCAGAGGCGAAGAAACGGATCGAGCCGGTTATCACTTAGAGTAGCCATGCACCCAATACGGCCATTCGGCGATCTTCGATGACTCGATCACCACGGATGATCGCCGCCCTCAGCCTCAGCCACCACCGTCCGATGAGGACTCTAGGCATAGGAAGATTTGAGTCGCTCGATTTATCTGGCCAGGATTTGGCCAGTACGCCAACCGAAAACGACCACGAAGGACCGAAAGTAACACGCAATGCAATCGAAAGAACACACAAGGTGGCCGGGCATATACTCCCGGCCACACCACCTCTGACCTAGGGAAACAACCACTTTTAGCCTTTCAAAAGCTGCCGCGCCATCACGATGCGCTGCACCTGGTTGGTGCCTTCGTAGATCTGGGTGATCTTCGCGTCGCGCATCATGCGCTCGACCGGGTAGTCGCGGGTGTAGCCGTAGCCGCCGAGGAGTTGGACGGCGTCGGTCGTGATCTCCATCGCGGCGTCGGAGGCGAAGCACTTCGCGGCCGCGCCGAAGTAGGTCAGGTCGGCGTCGCCGCGTTCGCTCTTGCCGGCCGCGACATAGGTCAGTTGCCGGGCCGCCTCGAGCTTCATGCCCATGTCAGCCAGCATGAATTGCACGCCCTGGAACTCGGCGACCGGCTTGCCGAACTGCTTGCGCTCCTTCACGTAGCCCTTCGCGAAGTCGAGTGCGCCCTGTGCGATGCCCAGCGCCTGCGCCGCGATCGTCACCCGGGTGTGGTCGAGCGTCTTCATCGCGGTCGCGAAGCCGGTGCCCTCGTCGCCGATGATGCGGTCGGCCGGGATGCGTACGTTGTCGAAGTAGACCTCGCGGGTCGGCGAGCCCTTGATGCCCAGCTTCTTCTCGGGTGCGCCGAAGCTGACGCCCGCGTCGGACTTCTCCACCACGAACGCCGAGATCCCGCGCGAACGGGCGGTCGGATCGGTGACCGCGAAGACCGTGTAGAACTCGGAGACGCCAGCGTTGGTGATCCAGCGCTTGACGCCGTTGAGCACCCAGTGGTCGCCGTCGCGTACGGCCCGGGTCGTCATCGACGCCGCGTCCGAGCCTGCCTCGGGCTCGGACAGGCAGTAGGAGAACATCGCCTCGCCCGACGCGACCTTCGGCAGATAGCGCTGCTTGAGGTCCTCGGAGCCGGCGATGAGCAGTGGCATCGTGCCCAGCTTGTTCACCGCGGGGATCAGCGACGACGAGCCGCAGGCGCGCGCCACCTCCTCGATGACGATCGCCGTCGCCAGAGCGTCCGCGCCGGCGCCGCCGTACTCCACCGGGATGTGCGGGGCGTGGAAGTCGCTGGATCGCAGGGCGTCGTAGGAGGCCTTGGGGAACTCGCCGGTCTCGTCGGCCTCGGCCGCGTTCGGCGCCACTCGCGCGTCGCAGACCTCGCGTACCGCCGCACGGATGGTCTCGTGGTCCTCCGGCAGCCGATAGACGTCGAATTCACTCATGCCCCTGGCTCCTTCACTCATGCGGTCCCGCCGCTATGTTACTGGCGCGTAGCGTACGCCCGCCAGAGGTCAGGTACTTCCGCCGGACTGCCCGACTACGCCCTTGGGGAGCCGGGTGCGCGTTTTCTCTAGATCTCGCCCCCCGTGAGCCTGTTTTAATGAGGTGTCGTACCGGCATGCTCTAGTGGAACGGAGTGGCCGCCAGGTCGAGGAGGTTCCGTGGCGCAGGCTGATCAGCCCGACGGCTACGACGAGGAGCTGTCCCGCATCGAAGCCTCGATCGCGGATCTGAAGATTCGTGACATGGCCGCGGCCAAGGAACGCACCCAGATCGCCGCCAAGATCCAGGCGGCGCAGTTCCAGCGCGACATCCTGTCACACGCCAACACCAGCAAAAAAAAGGCTTCCAAGACCTCGAAGAGCCGGCGTACGCGGCGGCACGGCACCGACGAGTTCCCGCCGCCCCCCGCACCGACCGGCGCCCCGGCCGACGGGCCGCCCCGGCCGTCATCGCCCGGCACTCGGACGCGCTCGCACCCCTCCGGGCCCCGGCCCGACTGGGCGCCCCCCGGCGCGGCGCACACCGGGCCGCCCGGGGTCGCCTCCGACGGCGTGACCACTCTGGTCGACGACCCGCCGCCGACCGAGCGGGTCGCCCCGCCGCCCCGCCGTTCCGCGGGATTCACCGGCGCCGAGCACCACCCGCCCGAGGCGTCCTCGCAGTCCGTGCAAAACATTCTGCTCGCGCTCGGCGCGCTCCTCATCGGCGTGGCCGCGGTGGTCTTCGCCGGTGTCGCCGTGAGCAACCCGTTCGCCCGGGCCTTCATCCTCGCGCTGGCCACCGCGACCGCCCTGGTCGCCGCCCCGGGCATCGCCCGCCGGGGCCTCAGCTCGACCGGTGAGACGGTCGCCTGGGTCGGCCTGATCCTGCTGCCGCTCACGCTTTTCGCGCTGCACGGCAGCTCGGCGACCGGCGGCAAGGACGTGCCCGTCCCGCTCTATCTGGGCATCACCTTCGCGATCACCGCGGTCGCCAGCTTCGGCTACGCGAGCTTCACCCGGCTCGCCTCGCCGCGTTACGCGACCGTCGTCGCCGTCCAGCCCGTCCCGCTGCTGCTGGCCGCCCCGATGATCGAGAGCCCGGCCGGCTGGGGCATGGCCCTGACCGTCGTCGCCATCGTCGACCTGCTGCTGCTCACCACCGTGATCCGCAAGGGCCGGCTGCTGCCGCGCTGGCCGGTCGGCCGTCCCACGCCGGCCGACCGGGAAAGCCTGGACTCGGCGTCCTCGGCCGAGGACGCCCCGCCCCGCCCCGAGGCGGCGCCCGAGGAACCCGACCTGATCATCCACGGGCTCTCCGGCCGGCGCCGCGCGGACCGGCTGCGCAGCCGCATCTTCCCCGGTCCCCGCCCGGGCGACGCGCCCCCGGCCGGCTCGGTCCCGATCGCGCCGCCCGCCTCCCCGCCCTCAGCCGACTGGCTGCGCGAGCTGACCTTCGCCCTGCTCTGCGTGGCGAGCGCCGGCGCCCTGCTCTACTCGTCGGTCGCGCTGCTGCAGGCCCGGGTGCTGCCCGACGTGTTCCGCTCGGGGCTGGTGCTGGTGCTGGCCGCGCTCACCGCCACCGCCGCGGCCTACCTGCTCGACAACCTGGCCGCCCGCAACATCGCCGGCGGCGTGCTGACCCTCGCGGTGATCGGCGCGACGGCCCGCGTCGCCGACGTCGTCTCGCCGCATTGGACGCTGGCTGTGGCCGCCGCCGCGGTCGCCGTCACCGGCGCCGTGGCCGCCTTGGTCCCGGCCGAGGTGCGCCGCGGCCCGCAGATCGCCTCGGCGGTCGCGCTGGTCCTCATCGGTCTGGTGCTGGTCGTCGACTGCCTGCGCGCCGCCCTCGCGCCGCTGCAGGCCGCCCGCCCGATCTGGCAGGCCGACACCAGCGAATACGTCCGCACGCTGGCCGATTCCGCCGCTGATCTGGGCTGGCTGCTGGCCTTCAGCGCGCTGCTGGTCACCATCGCCGCCGCGCTCGCGCTGCCGCCCAGCGTGCGACACGAGGGCGCGGTCGCCGGCATCGCGCTGACCGCTCTCGCCGTGCCCGCCTCGCTCAACATGCGCCTGGCCGAGGCCCCGTGGCCGCTGGTCATCGCCGCGGTCGGGATCGGCGCCGCCGGTCTGGCCGCCACCACCCGCCGGATCGCGATCGTGCACGTGGCCGCAGCCGGCGTGGTCGGCCTCTTCGGTGCCGGCGCCGCCCTCGGCGCGGCGTGGCTGACCGCCGCCGTGCTCACCGCACTGGCCGGCGCCGGGGTGATGATCGCCGTGGCGGCCCGGCAGATCCCGATCCGGCTCTACGCCTGGCTGGTCGGCGACTGGGCGTCCGGCGCCGCCGCGCTGGCCCTGCCCGGCGCCGTGACCACCGCCGCGCTCGCCATCGCCGACCGCGGTGCCGGCCCGCCGGCCACCGAGGCGGTCACCGTGCCCGCTCTGGCCGTCGGCTTCCTCGCCGTGGCCGCCACGCTCAGCTATGCCGCCGTGTTCCAGGTGGCCCGCCGCGACATCAGCCTGCCGCTGACCGCCGGCACCGGCCTGGGCGCCGTCGCGCTGGCCCTGGCCGCCCTGCTCGCGCCCGGCGCCACCGCCCCCGACGTGTGGGTCGGAGCCCTCCTGCTCGTCGCCGCGGGTCTGCTGTTCTTCGCCAAGTCGATCGACAGCGGGCGCCGCAGCGACAAGATGCTCGACGGCCCCGACATCGCCGCCGCAGCCGCCACCGTCGCCATCTGCGGTGCCCTGGCCCGGGTCCTCGCGCTCGCGTTCCCCGAAGCGCCGCTCGCCGTCGCGGGCGTGGTGGTGCTGATCGTGGCGCTCGGCGTCGCCCTGCTGCCCGGCGACTGGAGCCGCGGCCCGCACTGCGGTCTCGCCGTCGCCGGCGTGGTGGTCGGTGCCATCGCCGGATACCTGGCGCTGGCCGGCGCGGTCCGCATGCTGGCGGTCCCCTCCGAGCTCTGGTACGGCCCCCTGACCGGCTACCCCAGCCCCGGCCCGGGTGCCTGGCAGGCCCCGTTCGCCCTGGTCGGGGTCGCGGTCGCGGCCGCCATCGCCGCGCCCCGGCCGTGGTCGCACCTGTTCTCGGCGATCGCCGGCGCGCTGGCCGCGATCGGCGCCCCGTTCGCGCTGGGACTGCCCTGGTGGTCACCCCTGCTGATCGGCGCCGCGGTCGCCCTGGCGTACGCGATGGCCTCGATCTCCGCCCTCGAACCCGCCGCCGCCCTCTGCCGCGCCGGAGCAGCCGCCGCCGTCCTGCTGTACGCGGTGCTGGCCTCGCTCGCCCGCCCCTGGTCGACCGCGCTCGCCCTGCTGCTGGTCGTCATGATCGGCGCCCTCACCGCGGTCATGGCCCGCACCCGGGTCGCCCCGATCGAGAGCCCGCCGCCCGACACTCCCCTGGCATCGCCCGGCCGGTTCTGGTCACCGTCCACCGTTACCGAGGCCGACCTGGCTCGCGACGACACCGGCATGCCCCGCCACCGCGCCCAGATCGGCGGCGGCGCCACGGGCGCGATCATGCTGGCCCTGCCCGGTGTCCTGGCCAGCGTCGCCGCCGACCAGGCCTACGACTCCCAGGTGGTGCTCACCGCCGCGCTCGCCGCGTCCAGCCTCAGCCTCGCGATCCTCGCGCTGACCGGCCGCTACATCGCGCAGTTCCTGCCCTGGGCCACCGTCGGCCTCGTCCTGGGCGCGACGATCACCGCCTTCGCGTCGATCCCCACCGCGCACCCCACGGCCCTCTATGCCGCCGCGGCCGCCCTGCTCGGGGTCCTGGCCGAACTGCTGCGCGGTTCGATCCCCGCACCCGGGCTCACGCTGGCCCGCGAGGGCGTTTTCTCGGGCAGAAGCTACCGTGCCCCCCGGCGGACCTCGGCCCGCCCGCTCGGCCTCACCGGCCGCTGGCTCGTCGACCCCGCCACCAGTGCGATCGCGCTCGCCCTGGTGCCCACGGTCCTGGCCATCTTCTCGATCGCCCCCGCACTGCGGGCCGCCCTCATCGACCCGCTGGGCCAGCTCTCACACATCTGGGACGGCCCGATCCTGGCACTGTCGCAGCCCTCGTCCGGCTACGTCGACGGCACCAGCGTCCTGGCGATCGTCCTGCTCACCGGTGCCGCCGCGCTGGCCGCGATCGGCTTCGGCGGCCGCGCGTCCGAGGCTGTGCCAGTGATCCTGCCCGGCCTCGCGATCACCATCCTGATCGCTCCGATCGCCCTGCACGCGCCCTACCCCACGGCCACCACCGCGGCCCTGGTCGTGTTCACCATCTCGATGCTGGGCCTGGCGCTCACCCCGCCGCCCGCCCGCCGCGGCTCGTCCATGCTGGGCACGGTCCGCATCATCGTCTTCATCATCGGCCTGCTGGCCGGCAACGCGGGTCTGGCCGGCAGCCTCGCCCAGCAGCGCCTCACCCTGCTGACGCTCGGTTGCGCCGTCCTCGTCGGCCTGGCCGCCGCGCTGGCCGGCCGCAGCCGCTTCGCCCGCATCCTCGGCTGGGTCTTCACCGCCGTGATGGCCCAGTTCTTCGTCCTCACCGCGGCGATCGCCGCCGGTGTGGCCCGCCCCTGGGCCGCTTTCGGCGTGCTGGCCGTCGGCGCCGCCCTGCTCATCATCGAGGCCACCGTGCCGAGGCTGGGCCTCCCGCAATACCGGGCCGAGGCCACGACGATCGAGTGGAGCGGCTACGCCTCCGCCCTGATCGCCGGCGTGATGGCGTTCGACTCCCCCGCCCACCTGGCCGCGATGCTGGCCGCCTGGGGTGCGGTGCTCGGCCTGGCCGCCGCCCGCGTGGGCCGCCCACCCAGCCAGCGTCGAGCCCTGTTCTGGACGGCGGTCGGCTTCGAGGTCGTCGGCTGGTGGCTCTTCATCGCCCTGGCCGACGTGGGGCTCCCCGAGGCGTACACGCTGCCCTTCGCCGGCCTGGCCCTGCTGGTCGGCGTCATCGAGTCGCGCGACCGCCCCGACCTGAGCAGTTGGGTCGCCTACGGTCCGGCGCTGCTGGCCGCCTTCGTCCCGACGATCGGCATCGTCCTCTCCGGCGACGGCGGCGAGCTCAGAGAGGTGCTGCTCCTGCTGGGCGCGGTAGCCACCCTGATCGTCGGCTCCCGCACCCGCCAACAGGCCCCCGTGGTGATCGGCGCCGTAGCCACCATCATCGCCACGATCCACTTCGCGGTCACGCTGGTCGGCCCGTGGCTGGTCCTGGTGCCCCTCGGCGTCATCCTGCTCTGGGTCGGCGCCACCAACGAAAACCGCCGCCGCACCCGGGACGGCCTGCGCGGCGCCCTGGTAAAAATGCGATAAAGCCCTGATAATACGGGGCTGTCCAACCCGCCCAGCTTCGACAGACCCGGCCGGGCGAGTGGTCGCCCTCCGAGCGCCCGCTGCGGGCGGGCCTGCCACCAACGCTTCCGGCCAGCCGCCCACAAGCCGCGTCCAGGCCCGCCCGTGATGCCGTCGTCCGTACATTTGCGACATGAGAACGCTGTACGTCGTCACCCACCCCGAGGCGACCCACCATATCGACAGGCTCGTAGGCGGCTGGTTCGACTCCGACCTCACCGAACGCGGCCAGACCCACGCCACCGCGATCGCCGCCACGCTGGCTTCCCACCTGCCCGAGGGCCACACCGCCGAGGTCTACACCTCCGATCTGCTGCGCACCCGCCGTACCGCAGAGGTCGTCGCCGCCAGCCTCCGAACCAGACCGATCCTCGACACTGACCTGCGCGAGAAGTCCTACGGCGAAGCAGGCGGCCGCCCCCAGTCCTGGCTGGACGCCCGTTTCATCCCGCCTCCCGCCACCGGCGAACGCCTACACCACGACGAGGGCATCCCCGGCGCGGAGACCAAGTGGGACCTGGCCGTCCGTGTCTACGCTGCCCTCGACCGCATCCTGCGCTCCGAGGCCACCCACCAGGTCGTCGTCACCCACGGCATGGCCGCGACGTTCCTGGTAGCCGCCTGGATTGCGATGCCCCTGGATAGCGCCGGCCGAGTGGCGTTCCGCTTCACCACGGGCGGGATCACCACGCTGCACGAGGACGACTACTTCCACAACCGCACCGTGGCCGCCCTGAACGACATCAGCCACCTAGCGTGACCCTCTCGGTTTCCAGGCACTTTCGCCATCACCCATGTTGTGCGTCGGGCCGCACTATTCTGGCAGGTCAACCACCGCTTCCACGGTGCAGTCAGCCGGGAATGATGTCGTTCGCACCTTTGTGAATGGCCCACCACTTGTCACGGCGATGTTTGACGACTACGCCGTTCAGCCGGGTCAGTAGCAGGATGTCACCATTGACGAAGAACGCCGCGTCCTCCGCGCCCGTATCCAGCACTCGCCGTACCACGACGAGCATGTTGCGCACTTGCCAATCGGAGTCGGGCAGTTTGTCCATCCGAAACATCACCGATGTGTACGGCTCCGGCTCCCACTCCCAGTTGCCGTTGTCCCCCAGAACCTCAATGTAACGGCTCCCCCCGGAGAGCACCGTGGTGACAAAGCCACAGCGATCACTGAGGGTCGCTACCAACACGGGAGGTGTGCCCGCCGGCCGCTCGTTGACATCGGGAAACGCTCGCTCCGCAACGACCACGCCAGGCGTCCCACCGGCAAGGGTGATCTCGTACTCGATCGCCATACGTCGACTCTCAATCGGTATAGGGCGGCAGGTCAAGCGAAACGACGTTCCCGTCGGACGTAATGATCTTGACCTCCTTCAGGCCGGGCATCGGCCAGTCCAAGAACTGCTTGTTCAGCGCGGACAGGTCACCTCGCCAGTCCTCGAGGTTGATGACTACCCGCTGAGTCTGTCCAGACTCAATCTTGCCCTCCTGCACTTGGCGCCATATACCGCGCGGGCCCTTTTGTGGATTCGTCGGCGAGTAGGCGTCGAAGACTCGGCCTTCCACCAAATAGTCCGGATTTTCCCGGGGCTTCCTCGATCGCCGGTGATCGACCTGGCCAGAGCCACCTCTTCCGCGGAAGGGTTCTGCTTGATCTGCCAGCCCTGGTCGGCGAGAAGTGCGGCTCCCGAGTTTTCCATCTCGAGGGAACGCTGCACTTCGGCGTCTTCTCGCGGCGGAATCTCGGTCGGTGAGCCTTGCGGGGTGCCACCCCGCGTGCCGGTGATCCGGGTGGTCAGATGATCGCGGTGGGACTGACTTTTCGCGCCGGCGCGGCCCGTCTCGGCGACCTCAGCGACCATGACTTCGGCCTCCCGCATACTCCCGGCCGACAAGTGGACGGCGGGAGATCGTGAAGCTTGCGAACCGGACTGCTGGTTTCCATCGCGAGGCCGCTTGCCCAAGGTCCCACTCCCTGCTTCGCGGGGCCGACACCACGGATCAGAGCGGTCGAGCCACGCTGGACATCGCGTGCTGCCGCCCACTCAAACCATTGAAGTCAACCGAGGCAAATAACGGGTTCGGGGCAGAATCTCGGGGCACGCCGGTGTAGCCCCCGGCGAATTCGCGGCAGGGCCCTACCAGCAAGCGGGGTCAGGCGATGGGTAGGGGGTGGCAGAGTTGGGGGTTGGCCAGTTCTGCGCAGGGGCGGTCGCCGTGGGCTCGGATGATGTCGGCGCCCAGTTGGTTGGTCAGGTAGCGGAGGAAACTGGCGGCCAAGGAATGGGCGTCGGGGTCGCCGTGGGTGTAGCCGAGTTCGGTTTCCCAGAACGGGTAGGTGCCGTTGTCGGCGTCGGGGACGGTGGCGGGGTAGCCGTTGATGCGGACGAGGGCAAGGCCGTCACGGGTGGTGGCGGCGCCCAGTTCGCTGTAGCCCAGAGAGCCTGGGGTGTCGGCCACTGTGCGTAGCACGTCTTCGGTGGAGTCGCGGGCACAGCGGACCACGCCGGCCGGGGAGCCGGGATCGCGATCACGGCAGTTGTCGGAGTTGCTTCCTGGTTCTCGGACGCCCGCGAGGACTCGACGCTGGAAGGCCGCACGTGTTCCGGAGCCGGGATTGCGGCTGATCAGTCGTACGGGCTCGTCGTGGCCGCCGATCGCCTTCCAGTTGGTGATGTCGCCGCGGTAGAGGCCGCGGATCTGGGCCGCCGTCAGGTCGTGGACTCCGGTGTCTGCGTTGACCACGAGGGTGAAGAGGACGAAGGCGATCGGACGTGGGACCAAGGCGGGCATGCCGTCGGGCTTCTCTCCGTCGGAGAAGGCCAAAGTATCGGGGCCGTCGAGTTGCAGCAGGCCCCCACCGCTGCCGCGCATGTCGAAGGTGAAGGAGGCGTCGGTGCAGGCCTCCTGGTAGGAATTCGCGGCTTCGCGAACGACCGGCTCGAACGCTGTCGACCCGGTCACGGTGAGGCGGCCGGCTGCGCAGTCGAGGGGTATGGCGCTGCCGCTGCGCAGGAAGAGCAGGGACTGGGTCACGATCAGCACGGCCAGGAAGGCGATGATGGCCATCGCGCGCCTCGGGGTGCCGGTGCGGCTGCGCGTCTCGATGATGCGGCCGTCGCCGACGCCGCCCTTGATGGTGCCGACGACGATCGGATCGGGGTACGGGCCGTCGGACTTCTTGACGCCGTGCGGGCTGTCGAGCGCGGCCAGCACCTTGTAGTGGTCGTGCCGGTTCATCGGCACCTTGGGCAGCTCGACCAGGCCGTCGCGCACGGTGAGGCCGCTGAGGCTCGACCGCAGGTTCTCGTCGCTGAGCTCGGTGACGACGACGCCGACCACGCGACGGCCGGGGAAGCTCACCCGGATGCCGGCCTTGTCGTCGTCGCGGACCGCGTAGTCATGTTCGTCGATGTTCGTTCGGCCGGTGTTCTCGATGCGCAGCAACACGATGCTCGGGTCGACGAGCGGCACCCCGTCCTTGCTGAGCTCGCCCAGCGCGCCCGGGGCCGCGGTCTCGCCCACGTCGTTTGCCGTGGTGTCCATCTGCACGCGGTAGCCGAGCCGCTTGCGTCCCTTGACGACGAACTCGTAGATCGCCGCGATGCCGGGCACGAGGATGCCGAGACTCGCGAGCGCCACGCTCCACCAGAAGTCGATGATCGCCTCCGCTTCGGGCCGGCTTCATCGATCGTAGGGGTACGTCCTGAACTGCGTTTGAGCGTTCAGTGAAACTTTGTGGCCGGCGCCTGGTGCCTGACGTTCTCTGCTGATGCCTCGGGCCCGCCCGCAGCGGGCGCGCGGAGGGTGACCACCCACTCAGGGCGGACGGCTCGGTCGGGCTCGTCGGACATTCCCGTATTTCCGCGGTTGGCCTTCAGATCAGGCCCCGGACCAGGTGGGGTGACGGGTTCACATAGGACTGCTGAGGAGTCACGACGGTGGGGACGGTTTCGTTGCCGTCGGCTATCGAGCGGACCGTGGCGGCGCCGGACGGGTCGGACCAGATGTCCACCCAGTGGTAGTCGCGGGCGGCGCGGGCCAAGGCGGTGCGCAGGCGCAGGCAGAAAGGGCAGCCGGGACGCCAGTAGATGATCGGGTGGCCGTCGCTCGCCTGGGCTGCGCGGGCCGCGGCGTCGGTGACCGAACCGGGGAACGCCGCCGGCGAGACCAGGGCGGCGACAAGGGCGAAGACGACGAAGACGGCCAGGCCTGCCAGTGGTGAGCCGTCGACGGCCAGGAGCGCGCCGATCAGAAGGCCGGACGTAGCGAGGACCAGTGCCGAGCGCCAGCGTCGCGTCATGACCTGACGTTACCCGAGCAGGCGGTCGCGCAGGGCGGCGTCTTTCTCGGCGACCAGCTTCTCCAGGCCGGCCTGGAAGTTCGCCATCTTGGTGCGCAGCAACGGGTTCGAGGCGCCCAGGATGCGGACGGCGAGCAGGCCGGCGTTGCGGGCGCCACCGATCGAGACGGTGGCCACGGGAACGCCGGCGGGCATCTGGACGATCGACAGAAGTGAGTCCATGCCGTCGAGGTGTTTGAGCGGGACGGGGACGCCGATCACGGGGAGCGGGGTCAGCGCGGCGACCATGCCGGGCAGGTGAGCGGCTCCGCCGGCGCCGGCGATGATCGTCTGGAGGCCACGGTCGGCGGCGCTCTCGGCGTAGTCGACCATCTTGCGGACCGTGCGGTGGGCCGAGACGACGCCGACCTCGAAGGGGACCTCGAACTCGGCCAGGGCGAGCGCCGCGGCCTCCATCGTGGGCCAGTCGGAGTCGCTGCCCATGATGATGCCGACGAGCGGTGCCATTATCGGCCTTCCTGGAGCCACCGGGCGGCGCGGGCCGCGCGGGCCCGCACCGAGGTCATGTCGTCGCCGAGCACGGTCACGTGGCCGATCTTGCGGCCGGGGCGGACCTGCTTGCCGTAGAGGTGGACGCGGGCGCCGGGATCCTCGGCGAAGAGGTGGTGCAGGCGCTCGTCGATCGAGATGCCGCCCGGTTCGCCGCCGAGGACGTTCGCCATCACGACCGCGGGGGCGGTCAGCGAGGTCTCGCCCATCGGGTAGTCGAGGACGGCCCGCAGGTGCTGCTCGAACTGGGAGGTGCGGGCGCCCTCGATGGTCCAGTGGCCGGAGTTGTGCGGGCGCATCGCGAGTTCGTTGACGACGATGCCGTCGCTGGTCTCGAAGAGCTCGACGGCGAGCAGGCCGACCACACCCAGCTCGGTGGCGAGGTCGATGGCGAGCTGCTGGGCTTTGAGCGCCAGCGCTTCCGGCAGGTCGGGGGCAGGGGCGAGCACCTCGACACAGATGCCGTCCTGCTGCACGGTCTCGACCACGGGATAGGCCGCGACCTGCCCGAACGGCGAGCGGGCGACCAGGGCGGCGAGCTCGCGGCGCAGCGAGACCCGCTCCTCGACGATCAGCGGGGTGCCGGTCGCCACCAGCTCGGCGGCCTCCTCGGGGCTTTCGAGCAGCCAGACACCGCGGCCGTCGTACCCGCCGCGGGTGGCCTTCGCGACCACCGGCCAGGTGCCGCCGGCGAACGTCTCGACGTCGGCGGCGGTCTCGACCCGTCCCCAGCGTGGGACGGGGGCGCCGAGCTCGGCGAGACGCTCCCGCATCATGCCCTTGTCCTGGGCGAAGACCAGCGCCTTGGAGCCGGGGAAGACCTTGACGCCCTCGGCCTCGAGCGCCTCGATGTGCCCGGTCGGCACGTGCTCGTGGTCGAAGGTGAGGGCGTCGCAGCCCTTGGCGAACTCGCGCAGCGCGGCCAGATCGGTGTGGGTGCCGATCCTGACGTCGGCCGCGACCAGCGCGGCACTGCCATTGAGCGACTCGCTGAGCACGCGCAGTGATTGACCGAGAGAAATCGCGGCCTGGTGGGTCATCCGGGCCAGTTGGCCCCCGCCCACCATGCCGACCACAGGCAGATCGGTTCGGGTATCCATCGCGTCACCAGCCTAGCGAGTGAGGCGAGCCACCAGCTCTTCCGGGCTGGTGGCCGGGCGGTCACAGACAAAACCGCGGCACACGTACGCGGTGGGGACACCGCCCTGCAGCGGCCGGTCCACGAGCAGCGGTACGCCGGGCAGGTCGGGCGTGCCGGCGACGATCACCGTGCCCGGGGGCGCGTGCCGCTGGGCCGCGGCCAGCAGTGGGCCTTCCTGTCCGGGCGGGGCCGCGATGGCGATCTCGTACGGGCCGGTGAGCGCCGCCTCGGCGACGGTGGCCGCATAACCGGCGAAGCGCGGATGCCCGCCGATCACCGGACCGGCTGTGGCCAGGGCCGCGTCGGCTGCCTCGCGATAGCTGGGCTCACCGCTGAGCGCCGCATAGGCCACCAGCGCCGCGCAGATCGACGACAGGCCCGAGGGCGTCGCGTTGTCAGTCGGGTCGGCGGGGCGGGTGACCAGGCGCTCGGCGTCGTCGGCGGTGTCGTAGAAGCCGCCCTCACCGGTGCCGAAGTGGGCCAGCGCGACGTCGAGCAGCTCGCGTGCCCGCTCGAGCCAGACGCCGTCGGCGGTGAGCTGGTGCACGGCCAGGAACGCCTCGGCGACGCAGCCGTAGTCCTCGAGCACGCCGACGGGTTCCCCCACCACACCGTCCCGCGAGACGCGGCGCAGCCGGCCGTCGACGACGTGGCGGTCGGCCAGCACGTTCGCGATCTCGATCGCGGCGACCCGGGACGACTCGGCGCCGGTCAGCAGGCCGTGCTCGGCCAGCGCGGTGACGGCCAGGCCGTTCCACGAGGCGACCACCTTGTCATCGCGCGCGGGCTGAGGGCGGGTGGCCCGGGCGACCAGCAGCCTTTCGCGAACGTCGCGCCAGCGGTCGATCAGGGCAGGCTCGGCGGCGTCGATGTCGCGGCCCAGCACGAGCACGCTGCTGCCGTGCTCGAACGTGCCCGCGGTGGTGACCCGGAACAGGTCGGCGGCCCACGCGCCGTCGTCGTCGCCCAGCACCTCGGCGAGCTCGGCGGGCTTCCACGCGTACGTCACGCCCTCGACCCCAGCGGCGTCGGCGTCGAGCGCGGAAGCGAGCCCGCCCGCCGGGGTGCCCAGGTCACGGAGCAGGAAGTCGGCCGTCTCGTCGGCGATCCGCCGGGCGAACGGGTCCTCGGTGAGGCGCCAAAGCTGCGTGTACGCCCGGAGGAGCAGGGCGTTGTCGTAGAGCATCTTCTCGAAGTGGGGCACCGTCCAGGTGGCGTCGACCGAGTAGCGCGCGAACCCTCCGGCCAGCTGGTCGTAGATGCCGCCGCGGCCCATCCGCTCGGCGGCGAACCGGACCGCCTCGATCGCGTCGTCAGACCGCGTGCGCTGGTAATGGCGCAGCAGGAAGAGCAGGCTCATGTGCGGCGGGAACTTCGGGGCGCCACCGAAGCCACCGTTGGTGGTGTCCTGCTCCTTGAGCAGCCCGTTCGCGGCGGCGGTGAGCAGCTCGGACGAGATCGGCGCGACGGGACCGCCGACGAGCTGAGCGCCGCCGATCGCCTCGACCACGTTGGCGCCCTGCTGGATCACCTGCTCACGCTGATCGCGCCAGGCGGTGGTGATCGAGCCGAGCAGGCGGGTGAAGTCGGTCCGGGAAATGTAGGTGCCGCAGAAGAAGGGCTCGCCGTCGGGAGTGGCGAAGACGGTCATCGGCCAGCCACCCTGGCCGGTCATCGCCTGGGTGGCGGTCATGTAGACGGCGTCGACGTCGGGGCGCTCCTCGCGGTCGACCTTGATCGCGACGAAGCCGCCGTTGATCAGCTGGGCGACCTGCTCGTCCTCGAAGGACTCGTGCGCCATCACGTGACACCAGTGGCAGGCGGCATACCCTACTGAGATCAGTAGAGGTATGTCTCGCCGCTTGGCCTCCGCAAAAGCAGCGCCTCCCCACGGCCACCAGTCAACGGGGTTGCCGGCGTGCTGGAGGAGGTAGGGCGAGGTGGTACTGCCCAGCCGGTTCATGGACCAACCCTCTCACAACCGTGGCTTCGGCATGAGGCACGGCCCGGCAAGCCGGTCATCCTCGCCTGCGAGGTTATGAAGGACCGCATCCATGTCATGCCGGTCGACCGCCGTTGGACAGCCGATAGCCGCGAGACACCTTCCCGATCGATCATCAGCTCCGGTGTATGTCACCCTCAGGGGCCTCGTAGAAGCGCCGGATCGTCTCCGCCTCCACACGGCGTTGGACCGCCCGGGGGGGTCGCTGTCAATCGTCCGGCGCTGTCAGCCGCCGGGCGGGCCGAGTGCAGCCGTGTGGTGGAGCATGGTGTCGACCTCGGTGAGCAACACATGCGCGGTGAACGGTTTTTCGATCACCGTGACGCCGTGGTCCGGGGTGTTCGCCGCGTCGAGGACGCCGTTGGTGTATCCGGACATGTAGAGCACTCGCAGGTCGGGATGGCGACGCTGTAATGCCTGGGCGAGTTGCCGGCCGGACATCTCCGGCATGATGACGTCGGTGAGCAGCAGGTCGCAGCCGTGCGCGGCGTCGAGGTCGAGGGCCTCGGGTCCGCCGCCGGCCGACAGGACCTGGTATCCGCCGGAGGTGAGGATGCGGGCGACGGCCTCGGCGAGTTCGGGTTCGTCCTCGGCTACCAGGATCGTCTGGCCGCTGCCGTGCGGGGCGTTCGCCGCGGTCTGCGTCGCCTGGCCTGCGTGGTCCGCGGCGGTGACTAACGGGAAGTACGCCCGGAATGTGGTGCCGATGCCCGGCTCGGAGTAGACGTTGATGCTGCCGCCGGCTTCGGTCACGATCCCGTAGACGGTGGCCAGGCCCAGGCCGGTGCCGTGACCCTTGGGTTTGGTGGTGTAGAACGGCTCGAAGATGTTCGCGGCGACGTCGGGGCTCATGCCGGTGCCGGTGTCGCTGACGAGGCACTGCACGTACCGGCCGGCCGGGCGGGCGGGTTTCACCGCCGGCTGTTCGTCGTCGAGGTCGACAGCCTTCGCCTCGATGACCAGGGTGCCGCCGTCGGGCATCGCGTCGCGGGCGTTGATGGCCAGGTTGACCAGGACCTGCTGCACCCGGCCGCCGTCGGCGAGGATGGTCAGCGGGGTCGGTGCCGGGGTGGCGATCAGGGTGATGTGCGCGCCGATCGTGCGGGCCAGCAGGTCGCGGGCCTCGGCGATCGACGCGTTCACGTCGAGCAGTTCCGGACGTACGACATCCTGGCGGGTGAAGGTCAGCAGTTGCCGGGTAAGCCCGACGGCACGTTCCCCGGCCAGCCGGGCTTTCGCCAGGTCCGCTTTCACGGCGTCGGGATCGTCCGTCTCCTCCGCGGCGAACGCGGTGAAGTTCAAGATGATGCCGAGCAGGTTGTTGAAGTCGTGCGCGACCCCACCGGCGAGTTGCCCGAGCGAGGCCATCCGCTGCGCCTGGGTGGCGTGGCGCTCCGCGGCCCGCTGGGATGCCTCAGCACGTTTGACCGCCGTCAGGTCGCGGCTGAACCGGGCGGTACCGACGACGGCCCCGGAGGCGTCGATGACTGGGGACATGCTCACGCCGACTTCGATGTGTGAGCCGTCACGGTGGACGGCGGTCGTCTCGTACCGGATCCCACGCTCGCCGGCGACGGCCCGGGCGACCAGCGCACGGCGGTCGATGCCCTCGTCGGGCACGACGAACGACGACGACAACTGTCCGACCGCCTCGTCGGAGGTGTAACCCAGGAGCCGTTCCGCGCCGGTGTTCCAAACGATGATCCTCTCATTGAGGTCCGTCACAGTGATCGCGTCGTCGGAGTGCTCGACGACCGCGGCGTACAACGCCTGCTGGCCCTCGGCGCGGCTCTTCACGTCCTGTTCGCGTTGCTCGGCCTCGTCGAGGCGGCTGCGCTGCCCCGGGTCGACGTACAGCCCGCCGTGCAACACTCCGTAGGTGCTCCGCAGCGACCAGTAATAGACGCCGACGCATGCGGTGAACAAATCCCAGCCGGCCGACGGCCAGCCCGGTCCGTCGTGCCCGCTGGGCATGCCGGCTTCGGCACGCCACCCGGCCAGAGCGTGCAGCCCGTGCCCGACCGCGCAACTGAAGAAGATGAGCGCGGTCGCCGTCGCCAGCCGGTTGGACCGGACCTGACCGGCACGCACGACCGGTGCGATGATCGCTGCGGTGATCGCAGCGTACGACAGCGCGATAACCAGATTTCCCAGGGTCGCCCACCATCCCGCCACACCAGACCATTCGGCCCGCCCGCACAGAACTGAGCGCCACCGCGGCATACGTCGAGGGTGAGCGGCCGGCCGATCACCCAGAGGCCGGTGGACCTTCCAAAAAGCCGGGATCGTGAAAGTTTCTCCTGAAGGAGCCTAGGGTTGACGGGTGGTCGCCCGGCAGTTGTCCGAGGCGGCCCCGCGGTACCCAGGAAGCAGGCCAACCATGTGGCACACCCCTGAGCAGTCAGGTGTCGCCTCGGTACGCCATCGGGTCCCGGTCGTCCTTATGGCGGTCGCCGCGGTCACCGCCTTCGCGGCCTTCGACGCCCTGTCGGGCAAGGAACTGATCATCCTCGGCGCTCTCGTCGCCGGGCCGGGGATCGCCGCCGGGGCGGGCCGCCCCCGGGCGGTGCTCGTCGTCGGCACATACGCGCTGACCCTGGTCAACGTGCTGGCCTGGTGGCCCGACGAAATCTGGGGATCGGTACAGTACATCGTCTTCAATGCCGCGGTCGTGGCCGTGACCGGGCTGGGGATGGGAATCGCCGCGCAGATCCGGGCGGTGGAGCGCGCCGGCATCCGGGCCGAGAAACATTGGCGCACGCTTGCCGCCGTCGTCGAACACTCCGATGACGCCATCGTCGCCACGGACCTGCACGGACGGCTGACCGCGTTCAATGCCGGCGCGGAACGCCTTTACGGTCTGCGGGCCGAGGACATGGTCGGTACCGCCGTTTCCGCGTTCGCGGCGCTGGCCACCCCGCCCGACGCACCCGAGCCGAGCGGGCCGGAGGTCATCGCTCGGATCACCGCGGGCGAGGTCAGCGTCGCGTTCGAGTCGGTGCGGGTGCACCGCGACGGGACCGTCAAGGACGTGTCGGTGGTCGTCTCCCCCATCCGCGACCAGCGCGGCGCGGTGGTGGGGGTGTCGTCGGTGACCCGAGACATCAGCGCTCAGCACCGCGCCGAGGAGAAGGCCCACCAGTCGCAGCGGATGGCAAGCCTGGGCCAACTCGCCGGCGGCGTCGCCCACGACTTCAACAACCTGCTCGGCATCATGCTCAACTTCATCGACTTCGCCCGGGAAGCCGTCACCGCTCCCCAGGTAGCAACCCTGATCCCGGACGCCTCCCCCGACCTGGGCAAGGCTCGGCTGGCCGGCGAACGGGCCGTCGACCTGACCCGGCAGCTGCTGACATTCACTCGGCAAGACACGATCCACCCCACCGACCTGGACGTCAACGCCAGCATCGCCGAGATTTCGGCCATGCTGACGCGCACCATCGGGGAAAACATCAAACTGATCACCGGCACGCCGGCCCCGGCCGGGCCGGCGCTGATCATCCGGGCCGACGCCGGGCAGATCCAGCAGGTGCTGCTGAACCTGGCGGTCAATGCCCGCGACGCCATGCCCGACGGTGGCACCCTGATCATCGAAGCGTCGCTCGCCGATCTGGAGGACCAGCAGCCGAGCCTGAACCCGGCGCCGGCCGGCGGATGTTACGTCCGGCTGCTGGTCAGCGACAACGGCGTCGGGATGAGCGCCGATGTCGCCTCGCGGGTGTTCGAGCCGTTCTACACCACCAAACCCAAGGGCCACGGCACCGGCCTCGGCCTGGCCACCGTCTACGGGATCGTCGCCGAAGCCGGCGGCAGCATCAACGTCTACTCCGAGCCGGGCATGGGCACCACGTTCCGGGTGTACTTCCCGCTCGTGGCCACAGCCGTGGATCAGGACGCGGTGCCGGCGGCCGGTCCGGCGGCGGCCCCACCGGACGGGCACGGATTCTGCGTGCTGGTCGTCGAGGACGAGCGGGTCCTCGGTGAGGCCGTGGCACGGATTCTGCGTGCCGGCGGCTACCGGACGCTGTCCGCCGACAGCGGCCCGGACGCCCTGAAACTGGACGCCGAAAGCGGCTGCGACCTGCTGCTCACCGACTTGATCATGCCGGAGATGTCCGGCCGGCACCTGGCCGAGAAGATGCTCGCCCGGCACCCCGGCCTGCCGGTGCTGTACATGTCGGGATACAGCGACGGACTGCTCGGCAGCGAGCTCATCCTGGACGAACAGACCGCGTTCATCGAGAAACCGTTCACCTCGGCTCGCCTGCTCAACCAGATCGGCGGCCTGGCCGCAGCCGCGAGCACGACGACCTCGGAACGCTCAGCGGGGGCTGGCACCGGCTGACGGCTTCGCCCGCGTGGCCGCCTCTAGGAGGCGTCGTCGGCGCGCAACGGGCGGATGTTGGCGGGAGCAGCGTCGGCCAACTGGGTCAACGCCTGCACGATGCGGTCGGCCGGCATGGGCTTGCAGAAGTGGTAGCCCTGGGCCGAGGGGCAGTTGAGGGCGATGAGAGCCGCCCGCTGCTCCGTGGTTTCGACGCCCTCGGCCACCACCCGGACCCCCAGCCGCGCACCGAGCTCGACCGCACCCCGGACGACCGCCTCGGCGGCCGGGGACTCGATCATGTCGTCGACGAAAGAGCGGTCGATCTTGATTTCGTCGACCGGGGCGCGGGTCACTATCGAGAGGGACGAGTAGCCCGTGCCGAAGTCGTCCAGGGAGAGCTGGACGCCGTTGTCGCGCAGTTCGGCCAGGATCTCGTCGACGATGCGTTCCTCGCTGACCGCGACCGACTCGGTGATCTCGAGGACCAGGCGGGACGCGGGCGCGTGGTGGCGGCGCAGGGCCTCGACGACCTGGCCGGGGAAGCCGGGGTCGAGCAGGCTGCGCGCCGAGACGTTGACCGAGACCGGCACGTCGAGGCCGGCCGCGTGCCAACTGCCGGCCGCGGTGAGCGCCAGGTCGAGCACGCGGGCGGTGAACGCAGTGTGCAACTCGGCCGAGTGCTCGATGGTGGGGACGAACTCGTTCGGGGAGAGCTGGCCGCGGCGTGGGTGCCGCCAGCGCACCAGCGCCTCGACGCCGGTGGGGGCGGCGGTGACCAGGTCGACCGCGGGTTGCAGGTGGAGCAGGATCTGGCCGTCGACGGCGAGCGCGTCCTGCAGCTCGGCCAGCAGGGCAAGCTTGTCGGTGGTGACCGCGTCCTGGCTGGGGTCGAAGGCGCTGACCGCCACCTGCTGCCGCTTGGCCTGGCGGAGCGCGAGCGACGCGCGGCGGACCAGCTCGGCGAGGTCGACCCGGCCCACCGTGGTGATCGCGACACCGATCGCCACCTCGACGGCGAGCCGGACACCGGACACCTCCATCGGCCGGATGAGTTCCTCGACCAGCTCGCGCGCGCGGCGCAGGGCGATCGGCAGCGGGCTGGGCTGCTCGTGCCGCGGCGCGGCCGAGTCGGTAAGCGTCGCGATCCCGGGAATGAGCAGGGCGAACTCGTCGTCGCCGGTGCGTGCCACCAGGTCACCCTCGCGGGCCAGGTCGGCCAGCCGGTCGGCGACCACGCGCAGCACCTCGTCGCCGTGGCGGTGGCCGAGGGTGCCGTTGACCTCGCGGAAGTCGTTGATGTCGAGCAGCAGCAGCGCGACCGGGTGGTGGCGGTCGAGGGAGCGCAGCAGCCGGTCGCCGTCGGTCAGCAGGGTGTTGCGGTTGAGCAGGCCGGTGAGCCGGTCGTTGGCCACGTCGTGGGCGATCCGCTCCTCGAGTTCGGCCAGCCGGGTGCGGTTGGCCGCGCCGTGCAGCGCGCCGGCCAGGGCATCGCCGAAGGCTGAGATGGCGGCCTCGTCGCGCGGGGCCGGAAGGGTGGGGCCGGAGAGCCAGACGGTCAGTTCGCCGACCGGGTCGCCGGCGACCGCCATCGATCTGGTGATCGCCGGACCGGGCAGACCGGCGAGCGCGTTGTCCTGGCCGGGGCCGTCCTCGGCGTAGCGGCGCTCGCCGGCACGGCCGCGCACCTCGATCTCGACGCGGCGGGCGCCGAAGACCTCGAGCGCGGTGCTCAGCCCGGCCCGCACGACCTCGGCCTCGGTGCCGCCGGGCAGGCGGGCGGTGGCGGCCGAGAACGTCTCCCACATGCGGCGCTCCTCCTCGGCCCGCAGGTGGAAGCGGTAGGTGCGCTGGAGCATCCAGAGGACGGGCGCGAACGCGAGGAGCCAGAGCGGCCCGTCGACGAGCGCGTAGACCGCGGCCAGGCCGACGACCACGTTGCCGACGAACATCGGGATCTTCGCGTACGTGGCCCGGAGCAGGATCTGCCGCGCCGGGGCGTCCCGGTGCAGGACGAGGGTCAGCGTGGCGAGCCCGAACGTGATGAGCAGATAGCCGAGTGCGCCGACGATCAGGCCGGTCATCATGCGGGTGCTCAGCACCGGGGCGTGGCCGGCGACGAGCTGGGCCGCCGCAGTGGCGCCGGCCGCGCCGACGGTCAGCGAACCGGCCAGGTGGGCCACCTCGGCGACGTTGCGGTGCGAGTCCCACCAGGAGAGCAGGGCCCAGGCGGTGAGCGCGCCGACGAGGGTGGCGGCGGGCACCCAGCCGGGTGGCGCCACCACGAAACCGATGATGAAGGCGGCCTCGCCCCAGCTCACCGAGACCACGCCGCGGCCGAGCCGGAAGCGGAGTCGAGCCAGTTGCCCGGCGGCCACGAGCGCCGTGGCGAGCGCGGTGCCGGCGACGGGGGTCAGTGGACGGTCGGCCACTCGGTCGAGGGGCACCAGCGGGCCCAGCACGACCAACAGAAGGGCCGAACCGACCACCGTCGCGGTGAGCGCACGGACCCCACGGGAGCGGCCGGCGAGGCCCACGGCGTCGAGCCACGAACGACGGACGCGGGTCTCGGCGATCGGGTGCGCGGTCACGGAAAACACCACTTCACCAGCGGCACTGGCGGATGCACGTGCATCTGCAGTGGAGAAAACGGAGGGCGGGGAATGGTCATTTTCGGCGCCCCCTTCCGCGCAGGGATCAGGGGCGGTTAAGCCCCCGGCGGAAGGCTAAATCAATACCGATGAACAGAACAGGGCTTGACGTACGACATGCATCACCCTTACGTCAGACCAATACCCAGGGTGGTGTCACCCGATCGGGGCGGAACGCCCGCGACGAGGTCAAACGCGGCGGGCGTCGCCGTCCGCGGAGCCACTGTCACGCTGCGTAGTATCGCCTGTGACCTCGTCGTCAGCGGGGGCGCCGGGCACGGCGGATCGACTCGCGTCGCTGCCTTCGACGGGCTCGCCGACGTCGGAACGCTCGAGGTCCGCATTCAGCCGGGCAATCTCGGCCTCACGCTGCGTCTGCCTTACGTCAGGAAAACTGTCGGGAAGCCGACGCAGACGCTTGTTCATGTTGCGGATCAGCAGGACAGTCGCTATGGACATGAGCACGATGACGAACAACCCCATCGGGCCGGCCAGGCCGCCCGAGCGGGTGTCGCCGAAGTTATTGACCGCGACGAAGATGTCCATGGGGTGAGCTTAGGCCTTCGGTCCGCTGGTGGGGCGGTCGGAGGTGCTCAGCGGGCCCCGACCGACTCGCGGATGCCGGCGAAGAGGTCGGACTCGGGAAGCGGGCTGTCGACCAGCGAGCGGACGAGCTCGAAGTCTTCCGTGGGCCAGACCTTCTGCTGAAGCTCGAGCGGGATCTTGAACCAGAAGCCGTCGGGGTCGACCTGAGTGGCGTGCGCGCGCAGGGCCTCGTCGCGGACCTCGAAGTATTCGCCGCACTCGACCCGGGTAGTGATCTTGTCACCCCGGTCCTCGCGCTCGGAGCCCTTCTCGAGCCAATCGGTGTAGGGCGACTCGAGACCGGCGGCGAGCATGCCCTCGTGCAGGGCGAGCATGCGCGCCCAGGTCCAGCCGGAGTTGTAGTACAGCTTCAGCGGCTGCCAGGGCTCACCCAACTCGGGGTAACGCTCGGGGTCGCCGGCCGCGTCGAACGCCGCCACCGACACCTTGTGGCACATGATGTGGTCGGGGTGGGGATAGCCGCCGTTCTCGTCGTAGGTCGTCATGACGTGCGGACGGAACTCGCGGATCAGCTTGATCAGCGGGATCGCGGCGGCCTCGGGATCTTGCAGGCCGAAGCATCCCTCGGGCAGCGGGGGCAGCGGGTCACCCTCGGGCAGACCGGAGTCGACGAAGCCGAGCCACGCCTGCTCGACGCCGAGGATCTCGCGCGCCCGATCCATCTCGGCACGGCGGATGGCGGAGATGTCCGCCCAGACCTCGGGCCGCTCCATCCTCGGGTTGAGCACGCTGCCGCGCTCGCCCCCGGTACACGTCGCGACCATTACCCGGACATCCTCGGCGACATAACGCGCCATGGTCGCGGCGCCCTTGCTGGACTCGTCGTCGGGGTGCGCGTGCACCGCCATGAGACGCAACTGCTCAGCCACTGAAGTCTCCTCGGGACCTGACCCGCGGCACGCGGGACGGTGTCGGCTGCGAAGATGGACTCTGCCATTCTGTCGGATCCCCCCGACAAGAAACGCACGAGAGGTGCCCAGGTGAGCGAGACGCGCACCACAGACCCGGTCTTCCCGCCGGGCCGCTACGGACGGCGCCGTTCCGGCCGCCGCCGGCCGGTGCTGCCGATCGTCGTGCTGGTTCTCGTGGTGGGGGCGTCGCTGCTGCTCTCGGTCCGGCTCTTTCAGCAGTTCGGGCAGACCGATTACGACTCGCAGATCGTCGGCTGGCAGGAACCGTCCGACGCCGAGCTGACGATCGAGTTCAAGGTCCGCGTCCCGGCCGGCGGGGCGGCGGAGTGTGTCCTGCGGGCCCGTGACTACGACGGTTTCGAGGTCGGGCGGCGCACGGTGGTGGTCCGCGCCGAGGGGAACCAGACCGGGATAGACGCGAAGGAGTCGGTGCCCACCACGGCCCGAGCCAGCGTCGGCGACGTGGTGAGCTGTCAACCCGCCGCGTCAACCAGTGTTCCCTGACCGGTAAAACCGGTGTTCCCTGACCGGTAAATAGTGCAACATCCACCAAACCAGGCGTAGCGCGTACCGCTGGTAAGCTTAGTAATTCGCTCCGTTCAGCATTCCCACCAGTGATGCTGAACGTTTTCAGTTTTTCTGCATATTCAGTGTCGTGCCCCCGTTCCAGCAAGGAGATCGACCGTGTCCAGTTCAGAGGCGCCCAAGACTTGGCTTTCTCAGGACGCTCACGACCGGCTTCAGGCCGAGCTCGACGAGCTGATCGCCGGTCGTCCGGCCGTCGCCGCGGAGATCAACGCGCGTCGTGAGGAGGGAGACCTCCGCGAGAACGGTGGCTACCACGCCGCCCGCGAGGAGCAGAGCCGCCAGGAAGGCCGGATCCTGTACTTGAAGGAGTTCCTGCGCAACTCCGAGGTCGGCGAGGTCATGACGGCCGACAAGGTCGCGGCCGGGTCGGTCGTGACGATCTACTTCGACGACGATCAGCGCGACACCGAGACGTTCCTGCTCGGCTCGCGCGAGATCGCCTCGACCACCGACCTCACTGTCTACAGCCCCGAGTCGGCGCTCGGCACGGCCATCCTCGGGGCGAGCGAAGGCCAGACCGTCACCTACACGGCGCCCAGCGGCTCCGACATCAAGGTGACCGTCGTGAAGTTCGGGCCCTTCGAGGGCTGAGCTCGCGAAGTCGAAGCCCGCGGCGGTCGCCGCGGGCTTCGACGCGTCACGGGGTCGTGTCGGCCAGCAACGAGACCCGGTAACCGGAGTCGCGCAGGGTGCCGATCAGCGCCGCCGAGTGGTCGGACCCACGGGTCTCGACCGACAGCGCCACCTCCGCCTCGCCGAAGCTGAGTCGCGGGCTCTGCCGCGAGTGCGCCACGTCGACCACGTTCGCCCGCTGCTCGGCGATCTGACCGAGCAGCCGGGCCAGTTCGCCCGGCCGGTCGGTGCAGCGCACCGCGAGCCGCAGGAACCGGCCCGCCGACGCCAGCCCGTGCTCGATCACGCGCAGCAGCAGCATCGGGTCGATGTTGCCGCCGGACAGGATCGCCACCACCGGGCCGTTGTCCACCGGCACGTACGCGCCGGTGAGCAGCGCCGCCACGGCCGCCGCCCCGGCCGGCTCGACCACCGTCTTGTGTCGTTCGAGCAGCACCAGCAGGGCAGCCGACAGATCCTCGTCGCTGACCGTGACGATCTCGTCGACCAGCTTGCTGACATGCGCGAAGGTGAGATCGCCGGGCCGCAGCACGCAGATGCCGTCGGCGATCGTGACCCCGCGCCGCAGCTTCTGCGGCGTGCCGGCCGCCAGCGAGGGCGGGTACGCCGCCGCGCCGCTAGCCTGCACCCCCACGATCCGGATGTCCGGTCGCAGCGCCTTCGCCGCGACCGCCACGCCCGAGATCAGCCCGCCTCCGCCCACTGCCGTGATGATCGTGCTCGCATCGGGGCACTGCTCCAGGATCTCCAGGGCCACAGTGCCCTGACCAGCGATGACGTCGGGGTGGTCGAACGGGTGGATCAGCACGGCACCGGTGCGGTCGGCGAACTCCTGGGCCGCCTCCAGCGAATCGTCGACGCTCGTGCCGGCGTACTCGATGGCGGCGCCGTAGCCCCGGGTGGCGGTGACCTTGGGCAAGGGGGCGCCCTCGGGCATGAACACGGTGGCCCGCGTGCTCAGCATCCCGGCCGCGAGCGCCACCCCCTGCGCGTGGTTGCCGGCACTGGCCGCGACGACCCCGCAGGCTCGCTCGGCGTCCGAGAGGCGGGCGATGCGGGTGTACGCGCCACGGACCTTGTACGAGCCGGCGCGCTGCTGGTTCTCGCACTTGAGCCAGGCCGGCACGCCGGTGAGCTCGGTGAGCGGGCGGGAGGGGATCAGCGGGGTGGTCTTGACCACGCCGGCCAGCAGCTCGCGGGCGGCCTCGATGTCGGCCGGTGCGAGCAGGTCGAGCGGCTGGGGGGCACCATTCATTCCAGCAATGCTGCCACCCCGCTCTCCACCGCTTCTACCTGGGTTTTCGCCGCGGAAGAGCTCAGTACGCGTGCCGCTGCCACGGGTTGAGGACTTCGAACTGGCCCGCGACGGCCAGGAGCAGCGTCTCCGAGTCGGGCGGGCCGACAAGTTGCACGGCCAGCGGCAGGCCGTCGGGGCGAATCCCGACCGGCACGACGATCGCGGGCAGGCCCGCGATGTTCCAAGGCGCGGCGTACGGGGCGTACCGCATGCTCACCGACATGTTGCGCCGCCACGACCCGGCCGCGTACCCGTCGGCGAGTGGCGGCGCGGCGGCGAGAGCGGGCGTGAGCAGCAGGTCGAGCGAGTGGTCGGCGAAGAACCGGATCGACGCCTCGCGGTACGCGTCGCGCTGCGACTGCCGGACCAGGCCGCTGCGCAAGGCCCACTTGCCGAGCCGGATGTGCTGCCGGGTGCGCGGCTGCAACTGGGCGAGCTGGTAGTTGGCGGACTCGCGGTAGGCCGAGGCGAACCAGGTCGCCAAAGTGCCGATGCCGAGCGTCCGCGGGTACGGCGGGTGGGCCGCGAGCGTGTCGTGGCT
>Ga0247737_1000039_pt1 | contig 33274 bp, 25 predicted proteins | sample UWRJL028104C2_FD_180937 | JGI IMG/M metagenome (GOLD analysis project Ga0247737, IMG submission 180937) | Plant litter microbial communities from Arlington Agricultural Research Station in Wisconsin, United States - UWRJ-L028-104C-2 | ecosystem: Environmental > Terrestrial > Plant litter >...
GCGAGCTGTGCCGCGCGGCCGGGCTGGCGATGCCGCCCGGTTACGCCGATCTGGTGGCCCGCCTCGCCCTGCAGCTCGACCAGGAACCGGCCGACTCGTCACGGGTCCGCCCGATCGCCGACCTGGCCCGCACCCTGACGTTCCGCCAAGAGATGTTCGACGAGCTCAGAGCCACCTGAACCGCCCCTTTACCCCCATGACACCGCCCGACCTCGGCCGCCGATTTCTGTCAGTCGCAGGCGATAGCCTCCGTTCTGGCGAAGCGATCCGGCCGGACGACCTAGGAGTTTCACGTGACCGCACTGCGCCCGCACGCCGAGGATCAGTACGCCGAGGAGCTGGCCCTGCTCGCCGCGACCGACGACCGGCCCCGCCCGCCCAGCTGGCGGTTGTCCCCGCAGGCCGTGGTGACCTATCTGCTCGGCGACGGCGCCAAGATCACCCCGAAATACGTGGGGCCCCGGCGTCTCCTGGAGGTCGCGGTGTCCACCCTCGTGACCGACCGGGCACTGCTGCTGCTCGGCGTCCCCGGCACGGCGAAGACCTGGGTCTCCGAGCATCTCGCCGCCGCCATCTCGGGCGACTCCACCCTGCTCGTGCAGGGCACTGCCGGCACCGCCGAGGAAGCGATCCGATACGGGTGGAACTACGCCCGGCTGCTCGCCGAGGGCCCGACCGAGGCGGCGATCGTGCCCAGCCCGATCATGCGGGCGATGCGGACCGGCACGATCGCGCGGCTCGAGGAGCTCACCCGCGTGCCGTCCGACGTGCAGGACGCACTGATCACCATCCTCTCGGAGAAGACGCTGCCGGTCCCCGAGCTGAACACCGAGGTGCAGGCGGAGCGCGGCTTCAACCTGATCGCCACCGCCAACGACCGTGACCGCGGGGTCAACGAGCTGTCCAGCGCGCTGCGCCGCCGGTTCAACACGGTGGTGCTGCCGGTGCCCGCTTCGGCCGACGACGAGGTCGAGATCGTCGCCCGCCGGGTCGCGCAGCTCGGCCGCTCGCTCGACCTGCCCGAGGTGCCGGCCGCGATCGAGGAGATCCGCCGGGTGGTGACGGTCTTCCGCGAGCTGCGCGGCGGCCTCACCGAGGACGGCCGCACCAAACTGAAATCGCCCACCGGCACGCTGTCCACGGCCGAGGCGATCTCGGTGATCACCAACGGCCTGGCACTCGCGGCGCACTTCGGTGACGGCCGGCTCCACCCCGCCGACGTGGCCGCGGGCATCCTCGGCGCGGTCGTGAAGGACCCGGTCTCCGACGGAGTCGTCTGGCGCGAATACCTGGAGACGGTCGTGCGTGAGCGCGCCGACTGGCGCGACTTCTACCGGGCCGCCCGCGATGCCTGAGCGGCTCTACGGCATCCGCCATCACGGTCCGGGCTCGGCCCGGGCGGTGGTGCGGGAACTCGAGCGGCAGCCGCCCGACATGCTGCTCATCGAGGGGCCGCCCGAAGCCGACGCGCTGGTGCGCTGGGTGGCCGACTCCGGGCTGGAACCGCCGGTGGCGCTGCTGGGCTACGCCTCCGACAACCCGCGGCGGGCCGCGTTCTGGCCGTTCGCGGTCTTCTCGCCGGAATGGCAGGCGATCCGGTGGGCGGTCCAGCGGGGGGTGCCGGTCCGTTTCTTCGACCTGCCGTTCGCCTACCGGCTGACCGACGACCCCCGGCCGCCGGCGTCCGGCGGGGAGCAGCCCCCGAGCGAGTCGGCGGGGGCGGGGCCTGCGCAGCCTGCGGAGCCTGCGGAGCCTGCGGAGCCTGCGCAGCCTGCGGAGCCTGCGGAGCCTGCGGAGCCTGCGCAGCCTGCGGAGCCTGCGCAGCCTGCGGGGCGGCCGGTTGATCCGATCGGGGAACTGGCGGCCGCAGCCGGTTACGACGATCCCGAACGGTGGTGGGAGGACGTCGTCGAGCATCGGGAGATGCCCGCGTTCGAGGCGATTGCCGAGGCGATGGCGGCGATCCGCGACGACGCGCCCGAGGACCCGGATGATCTGGTGCGCGAGGCCTACATGCGCGGCGTGCTGCGCGAGGTGCGCAAGACCTACGACGACATCGCCGTGGTGTGCGGGGCCTGGCACGTGCCGGCCCTCACCCGCAAGGTCGCCGTCAAGGACGACACCGCGCTGCTCAAGGGGCGCAAGAAGGCGAAGGTCGACTTCACCTGGGTGCCATGGACGTACGGGCGGTTGGCGTCGTGGTCCGGTTACGGCGCGGGGGTCAGCTCCCCGGGGTGGTATCACCACCTGTTCACCTCGCCCGACGAGGTGGTTCCGCGTTGGCTCGTCGGCGCGGCCGGAGTGCTGCGCGCCGAGGGCGTGCCCACCTCGTCGGTGCACGTCATCGAGGCGACTCGCCTGGCCGAGGCGCTCGCGACGCTGCGCGGGCGCCCGCTCGCCGGGCTGGCCGAGGTCACCGAGGCGGCCGAGGCCGTCATGTGCGACGGCGAGCCGCTGCGGGCCGAGCTGATCGCACGCAAGCTCGTGGTCGGCGAGCGTCTCGGCGGGGTGCCCGACGACATGCCCGCCGTGCCGCTCGCGAAGGACCTCACCGCGCAGCAGCGCGCCGCCCGGCTCAAGCCGGAGGCGTTGGACCGGGCCCTCGATCTTGACCTGCGTAAAGACACCGACCTGCGACGCAGCCGGCTGTTGCACCGGCTGCGCACGATCGGTGTTCCCTGGGGCGAGCCCACCGCGACGCGGCGGGGCACCGGCACCTTCCGCGAGGAGTGGACGCTGCGATGGCAACCCGACTTCGCCGTACGCCTGGTCGAGGGCAGCATGTACGGCACCACCGTGGTCGCGGCCGCCACCGCGAAGGTGATTCGGGCCGCCGACCAGGCCGAGACGCTCGCCGACGTGACCGCGCTGGTCGAGACCTGCCTGCTCGCCGAGCTCCCCGAGGCGTACCCACGGGTCCTGGCCTCTCTCGACGCCCGGGCCGCGCTCGACACCGACGTGAACCACCTGATGGCGGCAATCCCGGCGCTGGCCCGCACCCTGCGCTACGGCGATGTGCGGCGCACGGACGTGGCCGGGCTCGCCACCGTGACCGCGAGCCTGCTGATCCGGGTCTGTGCCGCGCTGCCCTCGGCAGTCGGCTCGCTGTCGGACGACGCGGCCACGATGCTGCGCGACCGCGTCGACGGTGTGCACACCGCGATCGGGCTGCTCGACGACGCCGACCTGCGCGAACGGTGGCTCTCCACGGTGGGCTCGCTGGCCGACCGGGCCGACCTGCACGGGCTGCTGGCCGGCCGGCTGACCCGTCTGCTGCTCGACGCGGGCCGGCTCGACGGCGCCGAGGTGCGCCGACGGCTGCGCCTGCCGTTGACCGTCGGCACCCCGCCGGCGCACGCGGCCGGCTGGGTCGAGGGCTTCCTGTCCGGTGGCGGCCTGCTGCTCGTCCACGACGGGTCGCTGCTGGAGCTGCTCGACGACTGGCTCGCCGACATCCCGGCGGCGGCCTTCGACGACGTGCTGCCGCTGCTCCGGCGCACGTTCGGGGCGTTCGAGGCCGGCGAGCGGCGGGCGATCGGCGAGCGGGTGGCCGGTTCACGGGCCGGCGATCCGGCCCTGGCCTCCGGTGGTCTCGGCTTCGACCCGGCCCGGGCCGACCTGGTGCTGCCCGCCCTGAGTGCCTTGCTGGGCCGTGCGGTCGCCTCCCCCGAGGAGGTCGCGCCGTCAGAACAGGAAGCCTGAGAACAGGAAGCGTGAGAACAGGAAGCAGGACCGCCATGAGCCGGGACCGGGAGGCGCGATGAGCCAGGAAGCGACCGACGACGTGACCGACGACGTGACGCGGGAGCGGCTGCGGCGCTGGCGGATGGTGCTCGGCGGACCGGCCGACGAGGCGCTGGGCAAGGCCGCGGGCCGCGACGGCGCGATGGATGCGGCGTTGGCCGCGCTCTACGACGGGGGTGGCGAGGGCGAGGGCGAGCGGAGCAACCGGCGCTCCGCGGGGCTGGGCGGCTCGGCGCCGAAGGTGGCTCGGTGGCTCGGAGACATCCGGGAGTACTTCCCCAGCACGGTCGTGCAGGTCATGCAGCAGGACGCGATCGAGCGGCTCGACCTGACCCGCCTGCTGCTCGAACCGGAGATGCTCGGCGCGGTCGAGCCCGACGTACACCTGGTCGGCACGTTGCTCTCGCTCAACCGGATCATGCCCGACAAGACCAAGGACGCGGCCCGCCAGGTCGTCCGCACGGTGGTCGACCAGTTGGAGAAGCGGATCGCGCAGAAGACCCGGGCGGCGGTGACCGGGGCGCTCAACCGGGCGGCGCGCGTCAACCGGCCGCGGCACGCCGACATCGACTGGAACCGTACGATCCGGGCGAACCTCAAGCACTATCAGGCCGAGCACCGCACGGTCATTCCCGAGCGACTCATCGGCTACGGGCGTCGCACCAGCGCGGTGCAGCGGGACGTCGTGCTCTGCGTGGACCAGTCCGGGTCGATGGCGGCCTCGGTGGTCTTCTCCGGGGTGTTCGCCGCGGTGCTCGCGTCGATGAGGTCGCTGCGTACGTCGCTGGTGGTCTTCGACACCGCGGTGGTCGACCTGACCGAGCAGCTCGAGGACCCGGTCGAGGTGCTGTTCGGCACGCAGCTCGGCGGGGGCACCGACATCAACCGGGCCATCGCCTACAGCCAGCAATTGATCACGCGGCCCCGGAACAGCATCTTCGTGCTGATCAGCGACCTCTACGAGGGTGGCGTGCGCGAGCAGATGCTGCGCCGAGTGGCCGAGATGACCGCGGCGGGGGTGCAGGTCGTGGTGCTGCTGGCGCTCTCCGACGAGGGTGCGCCGGCTTACGACCACGAAAACGCCGCGGCGCTGGCGGCGCTCGGGGTGCCGGCGTTCGCGTGCACGCCGGACGCCTTTCCCGACCTGATGGCGGCGGCGATCGAGCGCCGTGATCTGACGGCGTTCGCGGAGCGCTTCGCCGACCGGCGCAAGGTGGACGGGGGAGGTGACGTAGCGCCCGATCGGAGGGACTGGGAAAAATAGGGTGCCGTCCGGGCATCGACAGACGATCATTCTTGTATGCGTACTCCCCACCAGTCCGTCGATCGACTCGGTGGACGGCACGTTGATGCGGCGAGCCCCACGACCGGGTCGGCGCCGCTCCCCCTGTCCGGTGCAGTCGACGACGGCGACCGCCTCGTCGACGTCGTCGATCTGCTCGCACTCGACGCCTTCGTCACCGGGCGCGAGCCCTTCGGCCGCAGCAAATACCTCGAAAACGTCCGCGCCGAGGCGCCGCTGGTCGTCGACGGTGCTCGCCTCGTGCGGGACGCTGTCGACGAGGACGGGCAGGGGTGGCTCGCCGTCGGTGAGGGCTGGACCCTGCACGTCACCCGCTGGAAGCAGAGCCGCCGGGCCCGGGTCACCGTCACCGCGATCAACGCCGAGCTCGCCGAACAGGTCCTCGAGGATGCCACCGCCGGCGTCGTCGAAGAGCCCGAGCCCAGCCCCGAGAACGTCCCCATCGGTTTCTGGCACTTCGGTCAGCACGGGCCGCGCCGGGCCGCCCGCGAGATCGACGCCGCGCCCTGGGAGACGATCCGGCGCAACTACGCCAGCCCGGTCGCGGCCACTCTGGAACGGCTCATGGCTCTGGACAGCACCTCGATCAGCGGCCGTCTCCTGCTGCTGCACGGCGAGCCGGGCACCGGCAAGACCACCGCGTTGCGGGCGCTGGCCCAGCAGTGGCGCTCCTGGTGCCAGGTCGACTGCGTGCTCGACCCCGAGCGGCTCTTCAACGACCCGGCCTATCTGATGAGCGTGGCCCTGGGCAGCGACGACGAGGACGAGCCGCGCTGGCGTCTGCTCATGCTCGAGGACTGTGACGAGCTGATCAGCGGCACGGCCAAGGCGAGCGCCGGTCAGGCGTTGTCGCGGCTGCTCAACCTCACCGACGGCCTGCTCGGTCAGGGCCGCAACGCGCTGATCGCGATCACGACGAACGAGGATCTCGCCTCGCTGCACCCGGCGGTCGTGCGCCCGGGTCGCTGCCTGGCCAGCATCGAGGTGGGCCGGCTTCCGTACGCCGAGGCGGTCGCGTGGCTGGGCACCTCGCGGGGCGTCGGGCCGTCGGGCGCGACCCTCGCCGAGCTCTACGCACTTAAAACCGGCAGCCAACCGGTCACGGTGCCCACATCGGAACCCAGCACCGGCATGTATTTGTAAAGGCTAACCTCATAGGGGCTCAGGCCGTTTCGTACGTGAGGCAGTCGGCCTTCTCGCCGGACTCGCCCACAACGATCGCCGGAGCGTGGCACTCAAGTTCGGTGTTGTGCACGCAGTCGGCCCTCTTACACGCGCCGACCTGGGCCAACGGCTTGCCCGTGCCACCCTTGTCACCGGCCACGTAGGTGTCGCACTCGGCGGAGATCGCACTGCCGATGGTCACCGCGAACGCCGTGCAACCATCGTGGTTGTAGCCACAGCTCGTCATGGTGCAGGACTGCACCCGGGGCATTTCCACCATCTGAGTCATCGTCATCGCCTCCATCAATTACCACCCGGTCACCTCGACGATAAACCATTTCCCGGAATTGGCGAAACGACACCACGTTTTTATTCCATGAGGTTAGGCGTCCCTAAGAATTGTTTCGGAGAGATCTTTTCGGCGGCGTCCGGTCCGTCCGCCTCGATCTCGACGGGCACGCCGAGCGCGGTCTCGATCGCGCCGGCCCCGTCGTCCGGCCGCCCCAGAGTGCCCGGCAAGGCCGCGGCGAGCCGTCCGGCCAAGGCCTGCTGATACCCGAGATCGCAAAGCCGCCACATCCAGGCCACCTCACGCGCATCCCTCGGCCCGCCGGTCTCGCCGAGCGGCACTCGCCCCAGACGACGACGCGGATCTCCCGCAGCTCGGAGCTGACGCATAGGCAGTCAAATGGTCGGCTGGATCAAGTTCGTCATACCGGCATTTGTGAAGAAATGCCACGTTACGCTCCGAGCGAGACGGCCCGCCGTCCTCGGCACGCGCGGGCTCACCCATTCCACGAAGCGGTTCGCAGGACCGTAGGAGGACCTCGCATGCGTAAGTCCCAATCAACTTCCGGCATCCGGCCGCTTCGCGCCGGAATTGCCGTGGCGGCGACGGCCGCCGCCGCAGTAGTCGGCCTCGCAGCGCCGGCCTACGCGGCCGACGTAGCGGTCACGACGACCCCGACCCAGGCTTCGACCGCGGGCGGGCAGGTCATCACGTTCAGCGGCACCAACGTCCTGAACCTCATCGCGGACGCGACTGCAGGTGCACGCTGGATCCTCAGCACCGCAACGTGCGGCGCCGCCTATGACACCGCCAACAACGGCACGGCTGGTGGAACGGCCACGAAGTCCGACGCCAGCAGCGGCACTGTCGTCCTTCCGGCACTGGCCCTCGGCACGTACAAACTCTGCCTCTACGCGACCGCTGCCCCCGGTGGAGCGATCGCCGGGCACTCCACCACCACCGTGAGCGTCGTCCCGTTCGCCCCCGTGCCCGGTACCGGTCCGATCACCGGCGGAGACTTCACGCTGACGTCGACCGGCGCCTTCACGACCGCCACCGGCACGCTGGGCGTCACCTACACCGCGGCCGCCACGACGTGCCCGGACAAGTACACGCCCACCGCGCCAAGTACGACGATCCTCACCGGCACCGCCGTCAAGTCCGGCAACAATGCCGCCACGGTCACCGTGCCGAACACCTTGCTGGCCGGCGTGAACTACCAGGTCTGCGTCTACGGCGGCACCGTCGCCGCTTCGAGCTCGCTGCTGGTGCGGAGCACTGGCGCCATGACAGTGAAGCCGGCGATCAGCATCAGCCCGAGGAACGGCCCGGCGGCTACCGCATACACGTTGACGGCTTCAACGGCGACACCGGTCATCACCAATGCCTCGCCGGTGGCGCACATCACGAGCGGGTTCTGCCCGGCGACCTATAACGGTTCCTCGGTCGTCGACCCGTTTGTCGGCGTCGTTACCAAGATCTCGAACAGCAAGGTCGCCGTGGCTGTGCCGACCGGAGTCACGACGGCCAATCCGACCGCAGCCTTCAACGTCTGCGTCTACAACGGTACCGGCAACGCTCTGGTCGGCGCTCCGGCGACCCTGACCGTCGCACCGGCGCTCTCATTCAGCGGCGTCACTGTCAGTGTGAACGGCGGCACCGCCGCCGGCACGGGTGACGGCCCGGCCCAGGGCGGGTCCCTGGTGACGATCACCGGCATCTCCGGCCTCCCCACGCAGGACAGTGTCAACGCCGGAGCCACGCTGACGGCACGGTTCGGTAACAGCCCGCTCACCGGCCTCACGGTCTCGGGCTCGACTATCACCGGTACCACCAGCCCGCATGCCGCGGGCGCTGAGACACTCACCGTCACTACCGCGGCTGGCAGCGCCACCAGCGCATCCATCTTCACCTTCAGCTACGGCATCACCACGGCACCGAACACGGCGCTCTACGAGTCGGTCGTGACGCTGGACATCCTCGGGTCCGGGTTCGACCTGCTCGGCAGCGCCAGCGCGAAGGCGACGAACGCCGCTGTACCAGGTGCCGGTGTGGGCGTGTTCCTGGTCAACAACAGCTGGTACGGCACCGCCGAGGGTAATGACATCGTCGCAGCTGGGCTGGTGGCCCAGTGCGCGAACGTGATCAAGATCAGCGACGTCGAGCTCATCTGCACCCTTGACCTCGGGGAGTCGCTGGACGCCAGCGGCTTCCTCGACGTCGGCAATTCAGTTGCGCGAGGCGTCTACAACGTCGCCCTCGTCAACGACGCCAGCACCAGCACCGTCACGGTGGACTCGAACGTTTCCCGCATTTCGAGTTCTTCGGTCTTCACCGTGGCCGACTACTGATCGGTACGCCGCACCGCACGAGAAAGCGGCCCGGAGCTCACGCTCCGGGCCGCTTTCTCGTGCCCTAACCAAGCTTGGCCCACTCCCGAGCGATGATCGCCGCGCTCTCCTTCCTCGACGGCTTGCCGTCGCTGGACACCAGCACGGTCACCACGCTCTTGGTGGCCGAGGTGCGAAAGCACAGCAGCATGTTCGGCCGCACCGACGGCTTCACGTTGTTGCTGAAGCGGAAGGTCTGCGTGCAGGTGGCGTCGCCGACCGGCCGGCCCTTGTCGGCGGCCCAGAGCAGTTCTCGCTGCCCGGTGAGGTCGTGCTTCGCCGAGATGACGCGGAGCGACCCGTTCGGGCGCTTCTCGCTGCGCTCGCTGACCGGCCCGCTCGCGATTTTGACGTTCGGTGCCGCCGTGACGGGCCGCTTGATGTCGTAGCCGTCCCTCGCGGCGGCCCGCCGAGCCTCCTTGATCTTTTCATCGACAGTCAGGCTCCGGGACGGCGACGGCCTGGCCGGCTGCTCAGTCGCCTTCTTCGGGGGCACCGACGACGCCGCGGCCGAGGTGGCGGTCTCGTTCGGGACCGGCGGCTCCGGGTTCGGTTGTTCCGAGGCCGGCTGCTCGGGGACCGGTGGCTCCAGCGCGGGCGTTACGACCGGGGCTGACGAGGTCGCTTCGTCCTGGTCGGTGAACTGGGCGGTCACGACGTACGCGCCCACGCCCAGCACGGCGGCAAGTCCGACCGTCCCCACGATCGCCTGCCGGCGGCGGTTGGTCGGTGCCGGTTCCTGCATGCTCATCGAGAAATCTCCAAGGGGTTCGGCGGCCGGCTCACCGGGGCGAGCCCAAACCCCCATGCTCCCAAGGATCCCGCCAAAGCAGGCCAAAACCCCTGCAACCGAGCCGCACCCCAGACTCTTCTGACCGACGGCGAACGGCGGCCGACTTGTTCTCTCGACCACCAACGGGAGGACGACCTTGAAGAAGAACCTGCGCCGCTACGCGGTTGGAGCACTGGCGATCGGAGCGGTCGCCGGGGCCTCCGCGATCGCCCTGCCCGGGAACGTCACCGCCGCCGCCGAATGGCAGCCGACCACCTACAACCTGACCGAGACGCCCGAGCAGCTCCTGCCGGCCACCGTCTCGGTGCAGGCGCCCGTGCGGGTCGTCACCACCTCGCTCGACGCGAGCGGCAAGCCGGTCGTCAAGGTCACCACCGCCACCAGCAAGACCGCCGCGGCCACGGCCGTCAGGGCCGGTCAGACCGGCAAGAACGCCGTCGGGGTCGAGCTCGACGCCGTCGTCACCGCGACCGGCGTGCCGACCGGGTCCGACACCTACCGCAGCCAGCAGTGGGACTTCACGAAGATCCGGGTCGCCGACGCCTGGCCGAAGTCGACCGGCGCGGGCGCCGTCGTCGCCGTCATCGACACCGGCGTGGACGCCACCCACCCGGACCTGGCCGCCAACGTGCTGACCGGCTACGACGCCATCGCCGACCAGGCCGGCGTCAGCACCGACGCGAACGGGCACGGCACGCACGTCGCGGGCACGATCGCCGCCGTCACCGGCAACGCGGTCGGGGTCAGCGCCATCGCGCCGGACGCCAAGATCCTGCCGGTCAAGGTGCTCGACGCGAAGGGGTCGGGCTACATGTCCGACACGGCCGAGGGCATCATCTGGGCCGCCGGCCACGGCGCGAACGTCATCAACATGTCGCTCGGCTCACCCGACCAGATGACCGCGGTGTCCAACGCCATCGCGTACGCCCGTAGTAAGGGTGTCGTGGTTGTCGCCGCGTCGGGCAACGGCCGGGCCAACGGCAGCCCGACCAACTATCCGGCCGCCGACGCGGGCGTGATCGGGGTGGGCGCGACCGACTCCACCGACAAGATCGCCTCGTATTCGACCGCGGGCAGCTTCGTCGACGTCTCCGCGCCGGGCACGAGCATCCTCAGCACCTACCCGATGGCCCTCCTCCCGGCCGGATACGGGTCGATGAGCGGCACCTCGATGGCGAGCCCGCACGTCGCCGCCGCCGCCGCGCTGCTCAAGGCGTACCAGCCGACGCTCACGCCCGATCAGGTGGAGGCGGCGCTGGAAGGCTCGGCCGTCGACCTGGGCACGGCGGGCCGCGACAACGACTTCGGCTACGGCCGGATCGACGCCGCCGCCGCGCTCGCCGCCGTCACCCCAACCAGCCCGACCACGACCAGCCCAGCCACCACCAGCCCGACCACGACCAGCCCAGCCACCACCAGCCCGATCACGACCAGCCCGATCACGACCAGCCCGATCACGACCAGCCCGACCACGACCAGCCCGATCCCGAGTAAGACCGCGACGAGTACGCCGGCCCCGGCGGCGACCAAGAGCCCGAGCGCGACGCCGACCACTACCGCCCCGACCACGCCCGCCCCCACTACCCCGGCGGCCAAGGTCACCCCGACGATCACGGTCGCCTCGGCCATGACCGACGTCGCGTACGGCACCAGGGCCGCAGTCGCCTACACCGTGACCGCCGGCGGCACCCCGTGGGCCGGCAAGCCGGTGCGCCTTACCGTCACCCAGACGGGCTCGTCGAAGGTCACCTACATCGACGCCAAGACCGACGCGAGGGGTCTGGCTGTGCTCACGTGGGCGGCCATCGGCCACTTCCAAACCCGCCTGGAAGTGCCCGCCACCGCCACCTCGACCGCGGTGATGTCGACCGTCACCTCGTTCACGGTCCGCTCCGAGGCCACCGCGTCGAGCGCGGGCTCCCGCCGCGTCGTGCTCTCGCTCACCGGGCCGGTCGGCCGGCCGATCGCCGTCGAGAAGTACGAGGCCGGCAAGTGGGTCCTGCTCGGCACCGTCATCGTCCCGCAGGCCCAGTGCATCATCGCCGGACTGCCGTCCGGCGCGACGATCCGCTTCGTGGTCCCGGCCACGGTCGCGGTGAACGGAGTCACCACCACGGCCGTCAAGGTCGTCTGACAGCCCACCGCAGGAGAGCCCCGAAGCCGCGTCCGGCTCCGGGGCTCTCGCGGGTCTCAGTTCGGCCGGGACCATTCCCGCTCGATCACTGCGAGGCTCTCGGCCTCCGCCGGCCGGCCGCGATCGGCCACCGCGACTGTCACCACGCTGCGCGTCGCCGACGTGCGCCAGCAGACCAGCATCGACGGCATCGCGCGCACCCGTTCCGCCGCGGCGGGGCGCACGTTCTTGGTGCAACGCGCCCGCCCCACGGCCCGGCCGCGGTCCCCGGCGACGGCCAGTTCCGGGCGCCCGGAGAGGTCGAATCCCGCCGAGGTCACCTGAATCGTTCCCGACTCGACGGTCTCGTTGCGCCTGCGCAGCTCACCCGCGGCCAGGCCGGCCGCGGAAGCGGCGGAGGCGGCGGGGTTCGGGCGCGACGGGGGCGGCGACGGGGGCGGCGGCGGGCTTTTCTTCTGACGGACGGCCGCTCGGGTGGCTCGCCCCCGCGTGGGTGCGACGACGGCGGTTGTCCGTGATGCCGACGGCAGCGGCTTCTGCTGGGTCTGTCTATGCGGCGCCGAGACGGGCGGCCGCGGCTTCCGGGCGGCTGTGCTCCGGCTGGGCGTGAGGTCGATCAGCCCGCTCTGCACCGCGAACGCGGCCGCACTGACGATCGCGGCCAGACCCGCCAGGCCCACCCCGAGCTGCTTACGGCGCTGGTTGCGGCGCTCCCGCGCCAGCGATCGATAGACACCGTTCTCGTCCTGCACAATCATGCCGCGCGATTCCCGTCCGAGGGCCGCCAAGTAGGTGGATCGCAAAAACGACTCCAGCCTTATGGTCCCACTCAAGGCCGACAAACAGCATTAAAACGACTAAAGCGCGAGAGTGACTCGACTGATACTGACAGTCAATTGATCATGTGCTTTGCTCGGTAACCATGGGCATAATTTCCCGAGGATTCGGCGGCCGTCGACGCGAGTCGGTGCCCGGCCTGCCGCCCGGCCAGTATCTCACTCACGATTTCCCGGTGCTTTCCGCCGGGCCGACCCCGCGCATCCCGCTCGACCGTTGGAACTTCACTCTCACCACGGAGACCGGCGACAAGACGACCTGGAACTGGACCGAGTTCCAGGCGCTGCCGGCCGAGGACTTCACCGCCGACATCCACTGCGTCACCAAGTGGTCCAAGCTCGGCACCACCTGGCGAGGCGTCTCGCTCGACACCCTGCTCGCCGACGTCGAGTCGACGGCCGAATACACGATGGCCCACAGCTTCGGGGGCTACACCACCAACGTCCCGCTGGAAGATCTGCTGGACGGCAAGGCCTGGGTGGTCTACAAGTTCGAGGGTGAGGATCTGGAACCGGAGCACGGCGGTCCGGCCCGGCTCCTCGTCCCGCACCTCTATTTTTGGAAATCGGCGAAGTGGGTCAACGGCCTGACGCTGATGCCGCAAGACGAGCCGGGCTTCTGGGAAGCAGCCGGCTACAACATGTACGGAGACCCATGGCGCGAACAGCGGTATCAGGGCGACTGATCTGGCGGGCGGCGACTCTCGTCGCAGCCCACTGGGAGACGCCGACGGCACGCACTCTGGTGCTCGACGTTCCGGACTGGCCGGGCCACCTGCCCGGCCAGCACGTCGACGTGCGGCTGACGGCCGAGGACGGCTATCGCGCACAGCGGAGCTACTCGATCGCCTCGGCCTGGCCGCACCCGGACAACCGGGTCGAGCTGACCGTCCAGCGGCTCGACGACGGCGAGGTCTCGCCCTACCTGACCGACACCGTGGCGGTCGGCGACCAGATCGAGTTGCGCGGGCCGGTCGGTGGCTGGTTCGTCTGGCGCGACACGTCGCCCGCCCCGGTGCTGCTGGTCGGCGGCGGCTCGGGGATGGTGCCGCTGATGGCGATGATCCGCGCCCGGGCCACGGCGGGCACCAAACAGCCGTTCCACCTGCTCTACTCGGTGCGGACGCCGGCCGACGTCCTGTACGCCGACGAGCTGCGCCGCCGGGCCCGGGACGACGCCGGACTCGATATTCACTACATCTACACCCGCAAGACGCCGGACGATTGGCCCTCGCCACCGAAGAGGATCGACGTGACGGCCCTGAACACGTACGGTTGGCCGCCGGACATCACTCCGGACTGCTTCGTCTGCGGTCCCACGACGTTCGTCGAGACGACCGCCGACATTCTGGTCGCGCTCGGCCACGACCCGAAACGGATCCGCACCGAACGCTTCGGAGGAACGTCGTGACACAACGGTCGGAGATGACCCGGAACGGTGCCGCCCTCGACGGCAACGCGATGGCCGGCGACCTGCGCGAGATCTTCGCGGTGGACGTGACCGCGGCCCGTTACATGTGTGCCGGGTGCCGGCACACGGACGCGGTCGCCACCCTGATGCTGTGGAACCAGGTTCCCGGGTTGGTGGCCCGCTGCCCGAACTGCGGGGACGTGGTGATGCGGGTGGTCCGCGCGCCCGACCGGGTCTACCTCGACCTGCGCGGCAGCGTACGGCTCGAAGTGCCCCTCGAAGGCGGCTGATCTTGATCCTCCTAGGTGAGCCGGAGGAACCGGTGGTCCTGGAGCGGGACGGCGTCCACGGACCACCGGACGATCCGTTGCTGGCCGAAGCCGGGCCGGAGGTTGCCACGACGATCAGCGCCGCCCAGGACGAGCTGATCCGGACGGTGCCCGAAAGCGTGCTGCTGATCCAGGGCGGTCCCGGCACCGGCAAGACCGAGACCGTGCTGCGCCGGGTCGCCTGGTTGCTCGACGACCCCGACCTGGGTCTGACCGCCGCCGAGGTGCTGGTGGTGGGCCCGTCTCATGCGTTCGCCCAGCACACCCGCTCGCTGCTGGACGGCTGGGGGCACGAGGGGGTTGCGCACAGCTCGATCGACGGGCTGCTGCCCAAGGCCGTGACCGGCCGTCCCGAGGCACCGCACCTGACTCGGCTCAAGGGCGAGGCACGGATGGCCGGGCTGCTCAGCCGGGCGATCGTGAAGCTCCGCGAGCGGCAGAGCCAGTTGCCCGCGACGCTGCTGGTGCGCGGCCGTGAGGTGCGGCTCGACGCGGTGACGATCGGGCGGGTGATCACCACGGCCAAGGCGAGCGAGGCGACCCCCGGCGACCGCCGGCGTCTGCTGCGAGCCGCGCTCGTGGCCGGCACCCAGGACCCGCGCCTGATCCTCGAGGCCGCCGACCTGCTGGCCGAACGTCTCTGGCCCGAGTTCGACGCGGCGACGTTCCTGGCCGACCTGTTCGCCTCGCGCGAGCTGCTGGTCGAGGCGGCCGAGGGCGAGTTCACCGACCGCGAGATAAGCGCCCTGCACCGCCCGGCCGCCGGGAACCCGGCGGACGCCGAGAACCGGGAAGGCGGTGCGGATCCGCCGTTCAGCGGGGCTGATCTGCCACTTCTGGACGAGGCCGAACACCTCTGGGGCGCCGGGCCACAGCCGTACGCCCATGTGGTCGTCGACGAGGCGCAGGACCTCTCCCCGATGCAGTTGCGCGCGATCTCACGCCGCTCGCGGAACGGTTCGCTGACCGTGGTCGGCGACCTGGCCCAGTCCACCGGCCCGTGGGCGCGCGACGACTGGCACGACGTCCTCGCGTACCTGCCCTCCGACCTGCCGCACGTGCACCGCGAGCTGCGCTTCGGCTATCGCATCCCCCGGCAGATCTTCGGTCTCGCGGCCGAGCTGCTGCCGACCGCGGCGCCGAGCGTGCAGCCGCCGACCACCGTGCGGGAGGGCCCGGCCGAACCGGTGATCAGCCCGGTGGACCCGGCCGGCCGGGCGGCGGTCGTGGTCTCGGCGGCCGCCGACCATGCCGCCGACGGGCGCTCGGTCGCCGTCATCTGCCCGGCGCGCTGCCGCGACGAGGTCGAGGCGCTGCTGCGTGCGGAGGAACTGCCGTGGAGCACGGCCCCCAGCGAGGAACGCGGCCCGGCGATCACGCTGCTCAGCCCGCACGAGGCGAAGGGTCTCGAGTTCGACGCGGCGATCGTGGTGGAGCCCGGTTTCATCGTCGACGACGACCCGCGCGGGCACCGCCTGCTTTACACCGCCCTGACCCGCGCGACCGGCCACCTGCACCTGGTGGGCGCCCCGGAGGACCTGCCGGTCTCCCCGGAGGAAGCCGGACGGCCGCCCACCTCGGCGCCCCCGGCCGCGACACCGCTCCCGATGCCGGCGCCCCCGCAGCCCGCTCCGCTCGACCCGGCGGTGGAGGAGCACATCAACGTGGTCGCCCACGCACTCGCCGAGATCCTGCTGGCCAATCTGACCCCGGAGCTCTGGCCGATCGCCCTGGACCGCCTGATCGAGCTGATCAGCCCGGAGCCTTAACCCGACTCAGACCCCCGAGCCGGCCGGAGCCGCAAGCAGCCGAGCGGATCAGCCGAGAGCCCGCTGATCAGCCCGGCACACCGCGGTTCAGCCGCGGAACCCGCCCCGCAGCCGCTGCGCGAGGGAGACCGGCGTGGGCGGATGCACGGCGGCAGCCCTCGCTTTGGTGGGGCGGGAACGGCCGACCGGACGGTCGTAGTCGGCGGTCGCGATCGCCTCGATGATCTGGCCGTCGCCGTAGTTCTCCGAGTCGGGGATCGACGCGACGAAGCCGACCAGCACGCCGTTTCGCATGATCTGAGCTTCGAGGGAGGCAGTGCCGTCGTTGTCCCAGATCGCCTCGCGGCCGTCGGGGAGCATGACACGGATGCCGTACTGAGTGATGCCGGCCAGCGGCAGCTTCACATGGGCGAAGACGTTCCGCGAGCGCAGCGTTTCGACGATCCGACGTGCCCGTTCTTCTTCCATGTGAGGACCATAGCGACGCGGGCTGAGGGCCCACTGAAGATCACCTGTGGCGCTCGTGTGAATCGGTTACTGCCCGTCCCGACCCGCGCCGGGCGGCCGGTCATACCGGCCACCCGGCGCTTGGACCGCTCAGTCGAGCAGGGCCGTCACGGTGCCGGCGGCGACCGTGCGGTTGCCCTCGCGCACCGCGAAGCCCGCACCCACCTCGAGCGCGACCGGCTTGCCCAGCGTCACCGCGACCCTGTCCAGGGTGTCGCCCGGCATGACCAGGTCGAGGCCGCCGAGGTCGAGGCCGCCGGAGACGTCCGTGGTGTGGAAGAAGAACTGCGGACGGTAGTTCGTCTCGAACGGCGTGTGCCGTCCGCCCTCCTCCTTCGTCAGCGCGTACATGCGGGCCTCGAACTTCTGGTGCGGGGTCACCGTCCCGGGGACCGCTACCACCTGGCCACGCTGTACCTGCTCGCGCTTGACGCCACGCAGCAGGACCGCGGCGTTGTCACCGGCCTCGGCGGTCTCGAGCGACTTGCCGAACGTCTCCAGACCGGTCGCCACGGTGGCGATGGTCGGGCCGAGACCGACGACCTCGACCGGCTCGCCGACGCGCAGCGTGCCGCGCTCGACCTTGCCGGTGACCACGGTGCCGCGCCCGCTGATCGTGAGCACGTTCTCGATCGGCATCAGGAACGGCTCCCCGAGCTCACGCGGCGGGATCGGCACGTAGTCGTCGACCGCGTCGAGCAGGTCCACGACGGACTGCACCCACTTCGGGTCGCCCTCGAGCGCCTGGAGCGCGCTGACCCGCACGACGGGCACCTCGTCACCGGGGAACCCGTACTCGCTCAGCAGTTCCCGCACCTCGAGCTCGACCAGGTCGAGCAGCTCCGGGTCGTCGACCGCGTCGCTCTTGTTGAGCGCCACCACGAGGTACGGCACGCCGACCCGCTTGGCCAGCAGCACGTGCTCGCGGGTCTGCGGCATCGAGCCGTCCTGGGCCGACACGACCAGGATCGCCCCGTCGACCTGGGCCGCGCCCGTGATCATGTTCTTCACGTAGTCGGCGTGGCCCGGCATGTCGACGTGTGCGTAGTGCCGGTTCGGCGTCTCGTACTCGACGTGCGCGATGGTGATGGTGATGCCCCGAGCGGCCTCCTCCGGCGCCTTGTCGATGCCCTCGAACGCCACGTACCGGTTGGTTGCCGGGTCGCGGTCGGCCAAGACCTTCGTGATCGCGGCGGTCAGGGTCGTCTTCCCGTGGTCGACATGCCCCATCGTGCCGATGTTGACGTGTGGCTTGCTGCGGATGAACTGGCTCTTAGCCATGATTTTCTCAATCCTCACTGGGTGCGAGGGCATGGGGTGTTCGCGTGCCTGCTGCCGACAGGTCACGCCAGAACCGCGCAGGGCGGGACCACCCTCCCCCTACGGTTCTGCTGCTGCTGGGGAAGGGTCAGATTCGGGTATCGACGCCGCTGAGCGAAAGCACGCACACGGGAGCCACCACGGGGGGCAGCTGCGGACCGAGTGCGAACATGCGGATCACGATAGCCAGTAACGCCTCAGTGCTCCATCGAATTCCGTTGCTTGGCGGGGGTGGGATCGTTCGTCGGCTGTGGGCCGGCGAGCGTCCGGATGGCGGCCAGCAGTGTCGAGCGGGTGAACGGCTTCTCGATCAGCATGCTGTTGTCGTCGAGGTGCAGCTGCGGGCCGAGCGACGCCGCGGTGTAGCCCGACATGTAGAGCACCGGCAGGTCGGGCCGGTGCGTACGCAGTGCCGAGGCCAGCTCCGGACCGGTCATCGTCGGCATCACCACGTCGGTGATCAGCAGGTCCGGGTGCACGCCCGCGGCCACCTGCGTGACCGCCTGCAACGCGTCGGTCGCGACCGTGATGGCGTATCCGGCCGGCTCGATCAGACGTTGCACGAGCTGCGCGACCTCGGGCTGATCCTCCACGATGAGGACCCGGCCGATCACCGAGGGCACACCCTGACGGCCCGAGGCGGAGGCGGTCTTCTCCTCGGCCGCCGGCAGGTAGAGGTGGACGGTCGTGCCCATCCGGGGCTGCGACTCCAGCTCGATGTGCCCGCCGAGACCCTGCACGATGCCGGCGGTGGTGGCCAGGCCCAGGCCGGCGGCGGTCGGGCGGGTGGTGAAGAACGGTTCGAGCGCACGCCGGCGTACCTCGTCGGTCATGCCCACGCCCGTGTCGGTGATGACGATGTGCACGAGCCGGCCGGGTGGCAGGCCCTCGCGGACCTTGCCGTCCTCGGTCACCTCGTTCATCGCGGCCACCCGCAGCATCCCGCCGTGCAGCATGGCGTCCCGGGCGTTCGCGGCCAGGTTGACCAGCGCCTGCTCCAGCGGGCCGCGCTCGGCGCGGACGGCCCACACGTCGGGCCCGAACGCCAGGTCGAGGCCGATGTGCTCGCCGAGCGTCCGGCTGAAAAGCGACTGCACGTCGGTGAGCAGGTCGGGAATCGGGATGATCTCGGGCCGGTTGCCGTCGCTGCGGCCGAACGCGAGCAGCTGGTGGGTCAGCGAGCGGCCGGTGCCGACGGCTTCCAGGATGTCGACGGCCAACCGGTGCTGCTGGCTGGTCTCCTCGGTCGACGCGGAGATCATCTCGGCCGAGCCGCCGACCACGGTGAGCAGGTTGTTGAAGTCGTGCGAGATGCCACCGATGAGCTGGCCCAGGCTGTCGAGCCGACGCAGGTGGTCGAGCTGTCGCTTGAGCCCGCGCGCGTCGATGTGGTCGGTGGTGTCGGTGACCATGCAGACCACGCCGGTGAACTCGCCGTGGTCGCCCATCAGCGGCATCATGCTGATCCGCACGCTGCGCCGGGAGCCGTCGGCCCGCATGAGCCGGGTGCCGCCGACCGTCGAACGGCCCTCGCGGCACTCCTTGATCCGCCGGTCCAGCTCCTTCTGCCCCTGGTCGTCGAGGAAGCCGCGCAGCGAGACGCCGACGAGCTGCGAGCGGGGCATGCCGAGCACGACGCCGATCGGCTCGTTCGCGTATGTCACCACCGCATCCGGGTCGAGCTGCAGCACCCCCTCGGGGATCGTCTCGAGCACCCGGCGGTACCGCTCCTCGCTGGCCCGCAGCCGTTCCAGGGCACGGGCGCTGGAACAGGCCAGGGCGAGCTCCCCGGCGATGTCCCGGGCCAGCTCGACCTCGGCCGGCGCGTAGGACGAACCGGGTGCCTCACGGGTCAGAACCAGATAGCCCGCGTACGTGTTGTCGACGATCACCGGGCACAGCACGGCCGAATGGATTTCGTGTTCCTCGCCCGCGAGTGGCTCGACACCGTCACCGGCCAGCACGATCGGTCGCCGGCTGGCCGCCAGCGCGGTGGAGAACTCGTCGTCCGGGAGCTGGTCGACGTGGTCCAGCACCCGGGAGAGCGAGATCGACCGGTCGTCGTCGATGTGGTGGTAGGTGATCGAGTCGTAGCGGCCGTCGTCGCGCAGCAACTGGATACCGGCACCGTCACCGATCATGTCGGCGGCGGCGCGGGCAGCAGTGGACTGCACGGCGGCGGGATCGTGCGAGACCCGGCTGAGAGCCAGGGCTAGGTCGGCGAGCGCGTATCGGAGGGGGTAAGCCATGACACCCATGACGACATGATCCGCTCGATACGCCCCTCATGCGGTCGGTTCGCCAGGTTTGCAACCTTTCCCGGGACGAACCGCGGAAGGATCTCGGCGAATGCGGAGGAAGAGCGGCGGACGGTGAAGCGCTCAGGCGAACAACGCGCTGACAGACTCCCCGTTGTGGATCCGACGCATTGCCTCGGACAGCGCCGGCGCGACCGACAGGATCGTCAGCTTCTCCGTGCGGTTCATCGGCGGGATCGGCACTGTGTTGGTGCAGACGATCTCCTCGATCTCCTTCTCGGCCGAGAGGCGCTCCACCGCGTTCGCGGCGAAGAGCCCGTGCGTGCAGGCCACCCGGACACTGCGGACGTCGCGTTCACGCAGCCGGTCCAGCAACTCGAAGACTGTGCTGCCCTTGGCGATCTCGTCGTCCAGCACGATCACGTCACGGTCGGCCACGTCGCCGATCACCGTGCTGATGATCACCTTGTCGTCGGCGTAACGCTGCTTGGCCCCCGCCGCCACGTCGATCCCGAGCAGCCGGGCGAAAGCGGCCGCCTCCTTCGCGTTCCCCAGATCGGGCGACACGACCACGGCATTGCTCAGGTCGTACTGCCGGAAGTGCCGGGCCAGCTCCTGCAACGCGTGCAGGTGGTCGACCGGGATGTTGAAGAAGCCGTGCACCTGCGGCGAGTGCAGGGTCATCGCGAGCACCCGGTCGGCGCCGGCCGTCGTGAGCAGGTCGGCGACGAGGCGACCACCGATCGAGATGCGAGGGGCGTCCTTCTTGTCGCTGCGGGCGTAGGCATAATGCGGCAGCACCACCGTGATGCGCCCCGCCGACGCACCGCGGGCCGCGTCGAGCATGAAGAGCAGTTCGACAAGATTTTCCTGTACGGGCGGAACGAGCGGCTGGATCAGGAAGACGTCCCGTTCGCGGCAGTTGGCCTGCAGTTGCACCTCGATGCAGTCGTTCGCGAAACGGGACACCCGGGTCGGCAGCAACGGCACTCCGAGGTGCTCACAAATCTCGGCGGCCAGGTCGGGATGGGCGGATCCGGAGAAAACGGCGATGTCGCGCACGGGCCTACCCTAAAATGCGCCCCTCCCCCGCAGATCACCCGGGAGTTACGCCAGCGGTGCGACGTGCGGGGGACACGAACGATCAGAGCCAGTTGCGCCGCTTCAGATAGATGTAGAGAACGACGGAGACGAACACGATCAGGATCGTGCTCAGCACGAAACCCCAGAACCGCTCGTAGCCCGGGTAGGGCAGGTTCTGGCCGAAGAAACCGGTGACCGCGGTCGGTACGGCGATGATCGCCGCCCACGCCGCCAGCTTGCGGGTGGTGTCGTTGAGCGCGTTCCCCTGCTCGGCCAGGTCGTCCTGCAGCAGCGAGTTGATCCGGTCGCGCAGGTGCTCGACCTCGTCGACGGTGTGCTGGGCATGGTCCTCGACGTCGCGGTAGTAGGGGCGCAGGCTCGCGTCGACCAGGCCCAGGTCGGCGCGCATCGCCTGGCTGACCAGCTCGGGCATCGGCTCCACGGCGCGGCGCAGCGCGGCCAGCAGCTTGCGCTGGCGGATCCCGCGCATGCGGATCGCCCGGGGCGCCCCGCCCTCCTCGAGGAACGGGTCCTCGACCTTGTCCATCGCCGTGTCGAGGCGCTGGACGGCCGCGTACTGCCCGTCGACCACCACGTCGAGCAGGCCGTAGAGCAGGAGGCCGACCCCGGTGGAGGTGCCCAGCCGGCCGTCCGCGTCCCAGTGCTCGACGAACCGGCTGGTGTCGCTGGGCGACTTGCGGACCGTGATGAGGGCCTGCGGTGTGACGAACGCGCTGAGCTCGGTCTTGCCGAACTGCGTCTCGGAGTCCTTGGTGGCGATGTCGACCGCGTAGACGTTGAGGAACACGTGATGGGGGTAACGGTCGAGCTTGGGGCGCTCATGGTCGACGACCGCGTCCTCGACGGCCAGCGGGTGCAGCTGGAACTGCTTCGCGACCACGGCCAGGTCGTCGGTGTCGGGGTCGAACAGGTCGAGCCAGAGCACCGCGTGGGGATGTTCGTCGAGCAAACCAGCGGCCTTCTCGTACGCGAAGTCCTTGGCGATGACCTTCCCGTCCTCGTAGAGCCGGGTTTCGGTCGGGCAGAAGGGCTGTGTCACGGACACCACTATGCCCGGTGTCTCCTGAACCGGACGAGGAGCGAACCCCGCAGCGATCCTCTACGCCGTGTACGGCGGGTTCGTGATCTGGGGTTTCGTGGTGTGGGGTTTCGTGGTGTGGCTGCGGCTGTCCCGGGTCGCGGAGAGGCCGCCCGCCGGGCGGGCGGCCCCCGGCTCTCAGGCCTCGGCCGCGATCTCGTAGATCTCTGTCGTCGGATGCCCGGCGCGCTCGTGGATGCGCAGCACGGCCTCCTTGCTCGGACCCGTGCTGAGACAGAACACCTTGCCCTGCTCCGGGTCGAGCCAGGCCTGCTCGAAGTGCACGCCCTCGTCCGCCTCGATCTTCAGATCGGCGTCGTGCGCCGCATCGAGCTGCTCCGCCGTGACCCCGTGGAACCCGCTGTGAACGCGAAAGCGACCCGGCTGCTGGTGGTGGGGACCTATCGCAGCGACGAGCTCTACCCGCGCGTCCCGATGCGCCAGTGGCGCACCCGGCTGCTCACCCAGCGGCACGCCGAGGAGGTGCGCCTGCCCCGGCTGACCCCGGCCCAGACCGCGGCGATGGCCGCCGCGATCACCGGCTCGGGTCTGGCCGGCCCGGCCGCCGAAGCGCTGCACGCGCGCAGCTGATCGCGATCGACGAGAACGCCGAGGCGGCCGCGTGCCTCGCGGAGGCTTACGACGTACGGCTGGGTCTGGGTGACGAGGCGGGTGCGGCGGCGCTGGTGCCCGATCGGGTGGCGGTGCAGCATCTTCTCGGCGCTGATCTGCGGACGCGGACCGAGGCGTTACGGGCGGCGCTTCCGCTCGCCGCGGACCGGCCCGCCATCCTGGCCGAGATCCATGCCGAGCTCGCGGCGGCGTACATGCTGGACCGTCGATTGGACGAGGCGCTGGCCAGCGGGGAACAGGCCCGGGCGCTGGGCATCGAGGACCGGGTGCGGTGCCACGTGGACGCCACGGTGGGGTCGGTGCTGCTCTTCGCGGGCCGGATGGCGGAGGGGACGGCGCTGCTGCGGGACGCGATCGAGCGGGCGCAGGCGGGGCGGTTCGAGGCGCAGGCGGCGCGCTCCTACCGGATGCTGAGCACGTCGATGTCGGTGCTGGTCGAGTACGACGCGGCGACGACGCTGCTGCGCGAGGGGATCGCGTACGCCGAGCGAGTCGAGCTTTTCAACGACCGGCATTACATGGCAGCGCACCTGGCTCACGTGCAATGGGCGATCGGCGACTGGGCGAGCGCGGCGGTGACCGCGAGGCAGTCCCTGGCCGACGGCGGCAGCATCACCACCGAGATCACGGCCCGGCACGTGCTCGGCTATCTGATGCTGGGCCGGGGCGGGTACGACGAGGCGACCGAGCACCTCTCGCGGGCGGAGAGGCTCGGATCGGGGATGCGCGAGCTTCAGCGGCTCTCGCCGGCGCTGTGGGGGCTGGCCGAGATCGCGCTCGCCCGGGGGGACACGACCACGGCGATCGAGCGTTGCGAGCAGGGCTACGCGGCGTCGGCTGCCGTGCACGACGCGGCCTACCTGTTCCCGTACGTGGTCACGGGCGTCCGCGCTCAGCTGGCGGGCTCGGGGCCGACCGCCGCCCACGTCGAACACATCCGCACCAAGCTCGGCGTCTCCCGCCGAGCTCAGATAGCCACCTGGGTCACCACCCACTGACGGTCAGGCGGCGGTCGGGCCCACATTTGTGCGGGACCGGACGATCTCGGCGACCAGGGCGACTGCCTCGTCGAGGGGGACGCCGTTCTGCTGGGAGCCGTCGCGGTAGCGGAAGGAGACCGTGCCCGCGGCCACGTCGTCATCGCCGGCGATCGCCATGAACGGGATCTTCTGCTGCTGGGCGGTGCGGATCTTCTTCTGCATGCGGTCGTCGGAGTAGTCGACCTCGGCCCGGATGCCGGCCGCGCGCAGCTTCGCCACGAACTCGGTCAGGTAGTCGGCGTGGTCGTCACGGATCGGGATGCCGACCACCTGCACGGGGGCCAGCCAGGCCGGGAACGCGCCCGCGTAGTGCTCCACCAGCACGCCGAAGAACCGCTCGAGCGAGCCGAACTTCGCCGAGTGGATCATCACCGGTTCCTGGCGGGTGCCGTCGGCGGCCTGATATTCCAGACCGAAGCGGGCCGGCTGGTTGAAGTCGTACTGAATGGTCGACATCTGCCAGGTGCGGCCGATCGCGTCCTTCGCCTGCACGCTGATCTTCGGGCCGTAGAAGGCCGCGCCGCCCGGGTCGAGCACCAGGTCGAGGCCGGTCTCGGTGGCGACGTCCTCGAGCACCTTGGTCGCCACGGCCCACTGCTCGTCGGTACCGATGAATTTGTCGCTCTTGGGGTCCCGGGTCGAGAGCTCGAGGTAGTAGTCGTCGAGGCCGAAGTCGCGCAGCAACGACAACACGAAGTTCAGCAGGTGCTTGATCTCGCCGGGGGCCTGCTCGGCGGTCACGTAGGAGTGCGAGTCGTCCTGGGTCAGCCCGCGCACCCGGGTCAGACCGTGCACGACGCCCGACTTCTCGTACCGGTAGACCGAGCCGAACTCGAACAGCCGCAGCGGGAGCTCACGGTAGGAACGCCCGCGCGACTTGAAGATCAAGTTATGCATCGGGCAGTTCATGGCCTTGAGGTAGTAGTCGACGCCCTCCAACTGCATGGGCGGGAACATCGTCTCCTTGTAGTACGGCAGGTGGCCCGAGGTGTGGAACAGGCCCTCCTTGGAGATGTGCGGCGTCCCGACGTACTGGAAGCCCTCCTCGATGTGCCGGGCGCGGACGTAGTCCTCCATCTCGCGCTTGATCACACCGCCCTTGGGGTGGAACACGGCGAGACCGGAACCGATCTCGTCGGGGAAGGAGAACAGGTCGAGCTCGGCGCCGAGCCGCCGGTGATCGCGGCGCTCGGCCTCGGCCAGGCGGTTCAGGTACGCCTTCAGGTCGTCACGGGACGGCCACGCGGTGCCGTAGATGCGCTGGAGCTGCGGGTTCTTCTCGGAGCCGCGCCAGTAGGCGGCCGCCGAACGCATCAGCTTGAACGCCGGGATGAAGCGGGTGGTGGGCAGGTGCGGGCCCCGGCACAGGTCGCCCCAGACGCGCGTGCCCTCCTTGTCGAGGTTGTCGTAGTGGGTCAGCTCACCGTGGCCGACCTCCATCACCTCGTTGGCGTCGACCTCACCCTTCAGGTCGACGAGCTCGAGCTTGTACGGCTCGTCGGCCAGCTCGATCTTCGCCTCGCCGAGCGACTTGTACTCCCGGCGGCGGAAGGTCTGCCCCGCCTTGATGATCTCCTGCATCCGCTTCTCGAGCTTCTGCAGGTCCTCCGGCTGGAACGGCTTCGGCACGTCGAAGTCGTAGTAGAAGCCGTTCTCGATCGGCGGGCCGATGCCCAGCTTGGCCTCGGGGAAAATGTCCTGCACGGCCTGCGCGAGCACGTGCGCGGCCGAGTGGCGCAGCACGTTCAGCCCCTCGGGCTCGTCGATCGCGACCGGGGTGACATCGGTGCCGAGCTCGGGACGCCAGTCAAGATCGCGGAGGCGACCGTCGGCGTCACGGACGACCACGATCGCCTTGGGCCCCGAGGTCGGCAGGCCGGCTGCGGCCACCGCGTCGGCGGCCGTAGTCCCGGCCGGGACGACGAGAGGGTCGGCCACAGCGGAAGTACGGGATGCGGACACGGTGATCTCCTTCTCCGAAAAGCTCAGCAGAACCCTGACGATGCTATCCGCCCGGAAATTCCCGCGAACCACCTCCACCGGCGGTTCACCGTCAGCGAGGGGGACGTCAGAGATCGCCGAGAAGCACTGCGACGCCGGTGGTGACCAGGGCAGCGGCCGCGGCAAATCCTGCCCACTCGGGAAGGGCCGGGGTGAGCCTGTTCTCGAGGCGCCGGACGACTGGGCCGTTCAGGCCGACTAGGACCTCTATGGCACGTGCGGTGCCGCGACGGCCTGCGCGCTTGCGGCGGCGACCAGGCCCGGGGAAGACCGGCCCGGGGAAGACAGGCCGGAGTCAGTGGACGGGGAGAGCCGGACCGGACCTGCGATCACGCCGACGGTGGCGGTCGGCGTCGGTGCCGCGTCGCGCTGCGGGTGGTCCCCCGACGTCGGGGGGACCGCGGCGGGGGGCGGGCGGCGACCCGGTGGCGGCCGGCTGCCGGTAGGTGGGGACGAAGGCTGGTCCGGGGCGCTTTGGCGGCGTCTGGTGCGGGGAACATCCGGGAGTTCGCCTCGGGTCCTGCAGCCAGAACAGGAACTGGCCGACCAGGCGGCGGCTGACGCCCGTACTGTCGTTGCGGGTCAGCAGGATGTCGCGCGCGGTCAGACGGCCGCCGGAGAGGCGCAGGTGGGACCCGTCCACCCCGGCCCGCACCGCGCCGTGGCAGGCGAGGTGGAGCACGGAAGCGCCGCCGGCCAGGAGCCGGTGACGGACGGCGTCCGGGCTGGCGGTGGCCGCGTCGAGCACCTCGGCGTCCGGGTAGAACGCCGCCTGGATCATCAGCGCCTCGGCGCGCGCGTTCGGCAGGTCGCCGGTGGGGTCGGCGACGATCAGCACCCGCTCGGGGACCGGCGGACGCTCCGCGTTCCGGCACAGCAGGCGGGCCGAGGCCGCGTACGAGAAGGTCGCGACCTCGACGGCCCGGGTGCCGTCCCGGTCGAGGGCAGCGTGCCAGGGCACCGCGGCCAGATCACCCATCGGGATCAGCACGATCCGTGGGGCGCGGCCGATCCGCCACCCGTCGAGGGTGCGCAGCAACGGGCCGATCGCCGCCGGCCAGGCCCACGCGCAGAGCCGGTCGAGATCCGGGCGCCAGTCCCCGTCGGCGACGTCGGCGGCGCCCGCGTCGCGAGTGCCGAGCGCATCGAGGTGCCGGGCCACCGGCCCCTTGGCGAGAAGTCCCGGCAGCAGCAGGAAGGACGGCCGGCGGCTGTCCGAGGCGACCAGGACCGCGCAGCCGGGGCCCTGGTCGTCACCGGCCAGCAGATAGACCAGGACGTCGGCGCGCAGCTCGGCGAGCGCCCGGCGCACCTCGTCCAGCGCCGGCGGATCGAGCAGCTCGGGAACGGAAAGCTCGGCGAGCTCGGCGATCGGAGCGCCGGTCAGCGCGGTGAGGACCGCGGCACGCAGGTCGGCGTCGCTGGAGTCGCGCTGCCAACCGGCGAGCAGGCACCAGCGCGCCGCCTGCTTCGCGTCGTCCGCGGCGTCGCGTCGGCAGGTGCTGGTAGTCCGGCAGTCCGGCGAGCGGGTCGGTGACGAGCACACGATCGACCGTAGGAGAGGATCAGCCGGACCGGAATGCGTCATTCGGTGGAGACATGCCCGCACCGCGACAACCTCATCGCGGCACGGGCAGCCAGCACTCAGCGAATCAACTTCCAGGGCCCACCCGGGGGCGTCTGGTTACGAGTCCACCACCTGGCCTCGTACACGTGCCCCTGGAACTTGACCTGCTCCCCGCCCACATAGATCGTCGACGGAGTCCAGTCCCCCGGATTACCCGGAGCCACCTCGGACCACGGCCCGTTGGGCTTCCCCGGTTCCTGGTTGCGGGTGTACCAGAGGGCCTTGAACGTCTTGCCCTGGTGGGTGACCAGTTCCCCACCCTGGAAAATCCGGGACGCCGTCCAGATGATGACGCCGTCCTCGGTCAGGGCCAACTCTTGCCATGCCCCGTTCGGGTCGCCCGGCTTGGTGCCCTTGGCGTAGTACGAGGCCAGATAGACCTTGCCCTCGTAGACGACCTTGTCACCGCTCTGGTAGACCTTGGTCGCGCTCCACTGCGCCGGCAGGTTGACCACCAGCGTCACCTTGGTCTGCGCCGGTTCGAAGAGCTCACTCCCCGGGTAGGTCACGGTCAGCTGGTGACTGCCCCCCGCGAGTCCCGCCGGCATCGACAGCGTCGCGCTGCCTGCCGTCAGGGCCGAGGACGCCAGCACCTTGCTGCCTTCGCGCACTTCGACCGTGCCGGTGGCCGGCCCGTTCACCTTCGCGGTCACCTTGGCCGCCGTGCCCCATTCGGTCGGCGTCACCGTCGCGCTGACCGTCGGCTTGCCCTTCGGCGTACGGAACACCGCCGGCTGGGCGATCGACACCCCGTCGTCGTCGCTGCGGGCCGAGACGATCCAGGCGTACGCCGTGGCCGGCTGGAGCCCCGACCACGTGACCGCTGCCGTCCCGCCGGCGACCAGCGAGTCCTTGCCGATCTCCCCGCCGGGCACGTAGGCCGCCAGCGAGTCCGTACGGAACGAGGTCTTCCGGCTGGTCAGGTCGACCGGCAGGGTGAGGTTGTCCTCGGAGCCGTTGTACCGCGGGGTGTTCTGGCTGCCGTCCTGCCGAATGTCGTACTCGGTCGCGCCGAAGTTCTTCAGGTACGGCGAGTACGTGTCGATGTGCAGTTCGGCCCGCTCGACGTTGAACTGCAGCAGGCGCAGGAAACTCGCCCCGAACTGCAGTCGGTCGGTGGCCTTGTGATCCACCTTGCCGTCGCCGTCGACGTCGATGTCGCCGTTCGCGTCGACCTTGTCGGGCCACAGCTCACCGGTCGGGACCGTGTAGAACTGGTAGTCCGCCAGGAGTTCGACCACGTCGTGCGTCTTGGTGACGCCGATGCCGGTCTTCAGGTTCGTGCCGACGCCGTGCTCGTGGCCGGCCAGCACCAGGAAGACGTTCGGGTTGTCCGAGACGACCTGCTGGTAGAGCGCCGACCCGTCCGGGTCGCTGAAGGCCGCCCCGCGACCGTCCGGGTTGGCCGACGGCTTGAGGTAGTCGTGGGAGAGCAGGATGCCGTTGCGGTCCTTGTACTTCTTGAAGACGCTGTCGGCCCACTGCGCCTCGGGGCGGGTCACCCCGTACGAGAGACCGACCGCCACGAAGTCGAGCCCGCCGGCCGAGAAAAGCACGTAGTTGTTCTGGTTGTCCCGGCCGGGTGTGACCGTGCCGTCGGCGTTGGTCACTTCGTCCCATGCGTGGTACGACGCGCCGGTGGGCCACGCCTTGGCCACGTCGTAGTAGCGCGGCGCGCTGAACGTACGGCTGAACCGCGACGTCGGACCGGTCTCGGCGCCGAGCTGGTTGTCATGGTTGCCGGCGATGACCTGGTTGACCAGGCCGCTGTCGTCGAGCACCTGCTGGTTGCCCGACGAGACCGCCAGTTCCTTCTCGACTTCTTCGTTGAGGCCGGGACGCAGCAGCGATCCGTCCGGGCGGCGGGCCAGCGGGTCGTAGTAGTCGTTCTCGATCACGTCACCGGTGTGCGCCGCGTACGCGATCTTGCGGTCCTGGCTGTGCTGGGCGATCCACTCGGTCTCCATGCGGTACGACGCCTGCCAGACCGCCTGTTCCTCGGCCGTCTCGACGTCGGACGGCTCCCGCACGCCGTCCCAGTCGTCGTACGTGCCGCCGGCCGCACCTTCGGTGATGTACTGCGTGTCGGTGAAGTGGGCGAGGGCGAAGTCGTACGTGCTCGGGTCCTCGAAGCGGTCCTTGTCGTTCTGCGCGGTGCCGTCGTGCGGCGACAGGTCGTCGGCGAACGGGTCCTCACCGGTGACGAGGACGTGCACCGCGGTGCCGTCGCGGTATTCCTTCGGCAGGGCCGCCGTGAGCACGGTGTTCCCCTGCTCCTTGCCGCGTGCGCTGGTCAGCGCGACCCACTTGGTCGCGGCGGTGTCCCACACGCGCAGGGCCACCACGCGGGCCGGGTCGATCGTCCCTTCCCAGCGCAGCGTCGGCCGGGCCGCGGCGTCGACCTTCAGGTCGTACCGCTGGAACACGACGTCGCGACCGGAGGCCGTGTCGACCGTCTTCCCGTCGAGCGGGCGCAGCGAGTCGAGCTGCACGCTGCCGTCGTGGGCCACGTCGAGCGTGGTCGGCACGGAACCGGCGACGCCCTGGTAGCCGGTGGTCGGCAGCACCACGTCGGCCTTGGTGAAGGTCGCCGTGAGCGGGGTGCCGTCGTCGCCCGGGATGAGGGCGGACAGCTGGGCCGACGACGCGGACGGGTCGACGTCCGCGGTCAGCGCGGTCGGCACGTCCGGGATGCTGGCACTGGTGAAGTGGATCTCTCGGACGGCGGTGTTGCCGAGCGTGTCGGCGACCGCGACGGCGATGGTGTGCGCGCCCGCCGGCAGTCCGTGCCCGATCTCGGCGCTCTCCTTCACAGCCTTGCCGTCCAGCGTGATCGCCGGGATGCCGGCCACGCCCGACGCGTCCTTGACCCGCACGGTCAGCGCCACCGTCGAGGTGACCTTCTGCCCCTCGGCGGGAACGCTCTCGACGATCTCGGGCGCGTTGTTGTCCACGGTGATGCGGCGGGTCGAAGTCTTCTCCCCGACCACGGCCGTGATCGTGTGCTCTCCGTCGGCCAGGTCGGCGGTGTCGACGTCGGCGCGGCGGCCGAGGGCCGCGGGCACGGTGCCGTCCGGGTTGGTGACGTAGAAGACCAGCGACAGCTCCTTGGTGGCGTTGAAGCTGCTGCCGCAGGAGCCGTCACCGAAGGAGAGCGTCACCGGCGACCCGGTCGGATAGGTGGCCGAGCCGATGGTGACGTTGGTGCCGGCGATCTCCCGGGTGAGCTGCTTGGCCCGGCCGCCCACCGGCTGCAGGTCGAAGTCGCGCAGGGTGAAGTCGTCGTAGTTGTCGCAGCCGCCGGCTTTGGCGCTGCCGTGGTCGCTGCCCGCGACCAACCGGATCACGTTCAGGCCCGGGACGAGCCATTCGTTGGGGAACGCCAGGTCGGCGGTCTCCTTCTCCCAGATGCCCAGGTCCAGCGGGATGCCGTTGACCAGCACCCGGTTGTCGTAGCCGGAGTCCGAGCCGTTACCGCCGATGAACATCTTGAGGTGGGCGTCGCCGCCACTGCCCAAGGTCTCGACCGTACGGGTGGTGGGAGCGCCCGCGATGCCGAAGTGCAGCTCGAGGTCCTTGACCGGGCCGCAGGTGCCGTCGCCCAGGGCGATCGACTCGGCGGTCGTCTCGGCCCTGGTCTCGGTGCCCGCGGTCGTGGTGAGCACGTACGTCGTCCCGGCTGTCACGGTCCCGGCGGTGCTCAGCACCAGGCCCGCCGCACTGCGGGTGACCTTGAAGTCGTCATGGTTCGGGCAGGTCGCGCCGTTGAGCGTGCCGTTGTAGTCGCCCGTGCGCAGCTGCACGACGTTGTCGCCGTTGTGCAGGAAGCGGGTCGGGAACGGCAGGCTGATCGTCTCGGCCCCGCTGACCGCGTGGTCGCCGCCCAGGTCGACGCGATCGCCGTTGACCAGCAGGTAATTCTGGTAGCGGGACTCGACGGAGTTGCCGGCCTCGACGGTGAGGCCGAGGGTGGCCACGCCCGCGGCGAGGGACTCGTCGTTCTCGGCGGGGTGGCCGTCGACGGCGAGCGCGCCGACCGGCTGGGACCCGCCGATCGGGGACGCCGCGACGATGCGCTGGACGCCCTTGACGCGTACGCCGTCGGCCGGGCTGATCTTGGCGGCGCCGGCCGGGTCGTTGTTGACCTCAACCTTGACCGCCGCCGTGGCACCCGAGTTGGTGACCGCGGCGATCGTGTGCTCGCCGTTGGCAAGCTTCGTGGTGTCCAGGTCGGCGGCGAGACCCGCGCTGCCGCCCACCTCGCCCGAGACCACAAAGGTCAGCGGCTGGCTGAGCAGCTTCTTGGAACTGCCGCAGGTGCCGTCGCCGAAGCTGTAGCTGAACGCGTTCTGCTCACCGTCGGCCACCACGCCGAGCAGGCCCAGGCCCAGGCTGCTGAGCGCGAAGTCGTCGTAGTTGGGGCAGCGCAGACCTTCGCCGTACGGGAGGGTCTCGACACCCACGGCGGTGGCGCTGGTCGTGTCGACCCAGTTCGCCCCGGCGTACGCGGTGATGGTGTTGACCCCGGTGTGCAGCCACGATCCGGGGAAGTCGAGAGTGCCGCGCACGCCACCGGCGATGGTCGGCAGGTAGACGCGGTCGGCCTCGGCGGTGTGCTCGTTGACCACGATGTAGTTGTGGTAGCGGGCCTCGGTGCCGTTGCCGCCCATCTCGAAGCTCAGGTGTGCGGTGCCGGCGGTCTTCGTCGACTCGGCCGTCCTGCCGTCAACCGTGATCGTGGTGACCGGGTCGTCCTCGGTCACCGGCTCGGCGTTCACCTGGAAGGTGCCGCCGAGGGTCTGACCGTCGCTCAGATTGAGCACCGGCGAGCCGCTCGGGGCCGCGGGCTCGGCACCGGCGGACGGGACGGACCCGAACTGCGCGGCGGCGAGCGTGGCGACCACGAGCACGGGCCATAGGACACGTGTCCTGCCCATGATGGGTGTCTCCTTACTCAGGGGTGGTGAGGTGTTCCGCGGCGGCGGCGTTGTGCGCCGACGCCGAAGCGCGTGATCAGAAGAGCCGCGACCAGCACGAACGCGCCAAGGGCCCAGCAACGGCCGGTACGGTTCGGCGCGGGCGCGGCGGCCCCGAGGGTCCACTCGTGGGTGGTGGCCGCAGCCCGGTAGACGGCCCGCTGACCGTCCGGTCCACTCGCCAGGGTCTGGTAGGCCGGGTGCAGGTCGATCAGTGTCCGCACGGCCACGTCGACCTTGCCGACGGCGGCCGGGCAGGTGAAGTCGACGGTCGCGCCACTCCTGGCGAGATCGGCGGGCGGCTCGACGGCCCCCGCGCACGACTCGCCGTCGCCGGTGACGGCGATCTGCCGCAAGAGGTACTCGGCGAACTGCGCGGACGGGCCGACCGTGGCCGCGTCACCGTCCTGATAGAACACCGCGCCGTCGAGGAAGACGCGGTCCTCGGGCAGCAGGCCCAGCCGCACGCCGAGCAGCGTCAGATCGTCGAGGCCGCCGACCTTCCAGCGCACCCGGACGACGTCGGGCCGGGCCGGGTCGGCGGCGATCGCCACGGTCTGCGGGTCGC
>Ga0247737_1000040_pt1 | contig 33016 bp, 31 predicted proteins | sample UWRJL028104C2_FD_180937 | JGI IMG/M metagenome (GOLD analysis project Ga0247737, IMG submission 180937) | Plant litter microbial communities from Arlington Agricultural Research Station in Wisconsin, United States - UWRJ-L028-104C-2 | ecosystem: Environmental > Terrestrial > Plant litter >...
CCTGCGGGCCGGCGCACAGGCGACGGCGGCTGCGGGCCAGGGCAGCACCCAGTCGATCGACCCGAACATCAAGATGCCGACCGTGATCCGCGCGAACCTGGGTTTCTCGACCGAGGTGAATCTGGCATCGACCGGCTTCCTGAGCGGCTGGAACGTCAATCTCGACTATATCTATAGCGAGTACAAAAACCCGTTCACGCTGGTCGACCTCGCCCAGGCAATCGACGTTCGCAAGGGCGTGAACGGTTTCGCGATCGATGGCCGGCCGATCTATTCGTCGGTCGACCTGCTCGCAACGGGATGCGCGGGCAAGCTGACGAGCGCGGGCGCACCGCCGGCCTATACGGGCCTGACGGGTGCGTGCTTCACCAATTCCCGTGGCGGCGACCTGATGCTGACCAATCAGGACGGCTTCCGCAGCCACAATGCGTCGATCCTGCTCAACAAGCAGGTCAATCGCGGTCTGTTTACCGAAGGTGGTTCGACCTACATTTCGTTCGGCTATGCCTATACGAACTCGCATGACCGCCGGAACATGTACAACTCGACCGCCGGCTCCAACTATGGCCAGACGGCCGCGTTCGACCGGCAGAACCCGGACGCTTCGCCGGGCTTCTTCCAGAGCAAGCACAACATCACCTTCGCGACGAATTTCCGGAACGAGTTCTTCTCGGATCTCGGCACGTCGCTTGGCATGACGTTCGTGGCGCGCTCGGGCCGTCCGTTCAGCCTCACCTTTACCGGCAATAACATCTTCAACGCGACCACCGGCGGTCTGACGACCAACGACAATGCGCTGGCCTATATCCCGAACGGCATCACCGACCCGAATATCTCGCCAACGTCGACTCCCGCAGCAGTTCAGCAGCTCGTCGATTTCGTGAACAAACTGGACTGCGCGTCCAGCTACAAGGGCATGTCGATCACGCGTAACAGCTGCACGAACGACTGGTATTTCGACATGGACCTGACGTTCTCGCAGGAACTGCCGGGACCGGGCTCGCTGTTCGGCAAGCGTGACAAGATCAAGCTCTACGCAATGGTCGACAATTTCCTGAACCTGCTCGACTCCAACTGGAACGTGCAGAAGCGCCGGAACTTCTTCGGCGTGCAGGACATCGCCACCACCAGCGGCGTCGATTCCCAGGGCCGCTACATCATCACCAGCGCGGCTGGCTCGAACACCTACAAGGACGACAATGTCGTCAACATCAGTGGTTCGGCATGGCGCCTGAAGGTCGGCCTCAGCTACGAGTTCTAAACATCGCTACAGGCCGGCCCTGCGCCGCACAGGAAGCCGCCGTCCCCGAAAGGGGGCGGCGGTTTTCGTTTGAGCTATCGGTGGAAAATAAGCGCGGCGCCGGGAGCGATGCCGCTCGTGGCTCAATGTACGTCGGTCGCAACGGCATAGACCGAGTTGATCGGCCGCGAGAATACCCGCCCGACCATCGGCTCGAAGAAGCTCAGCGGCGCGCTCTCATAGGCCGGGTCGAACGCCGCCTGATCATATTTCTCGCAGAATTCGGCGCAGGCCTCGAAATGCGCATGGCCGCGGTAATTTTCGCGCAGGTCGCGGTCCATCCCGAGATAATGGAAGAAATAATAGCCCTGGAAGACGCCATGCGTGTTGGCGATCCAGTGCACTTCTTCCGACACGAACGGGCGAAGCATCGCAGCGCCGATCTCCGGATGGTTGAAGGTGCCGAGCGTATCGCCGATGTCGTGGAGCAGCGCCATCACGACATAGGCCTCGTCCCGGCCGTCCTGGTGCGCGCGAGTCGCGGTCTGGCGCGAATGTTCGAGCCGGTCGACCGGAAAGCCGCCGAAATCGCCGTCGAGCAGCTTGAGATGGGTAAGCACCCGGGCGGGCAGGTCACGCGCATAATCGCGGAAATGGCCGCCAATGATGGTCCAGTCCTGCTGGGTGCCCCCGCTCATCGCAGTGAACTGGGCGCGGTCCTGATGCTCGGTCATGCTTCTCTCTCCTCGTTCCGCCGGGCTCTTTGTCCCGTGAGCCCTTCCCCATGTGGAGAAGACAGCGCGTAGCGCCGGACGAGGGAGTGAGGCTCGGGGCTACTCGCGAGTGTCGCCCTACCCTATCCATCGCAAAGGCGACGGGGCCCTCCCTTCTCAGAGGAAGAAAAGAGCACCCTTCGCATCCGACAGCCTGACCGCACCCTACCGCACTTTGCGCATCGGTCACAGTCGGGTTAAGACCCCCGCTTATGCCATTGTTCACCAAGCCCGCGATCTTCTCGCGGCCCTTTTTCGAGGACAAGAGCCGTGCCTTCTGGCGGCTCCAGGCGGCGGGCTGGACCGGCTATCTGATCCTGCGCAGCGTCTCCAGCATCTCCAACGGGCTCGATCTCACCGCGACGCTGCTCGTCGTGGTCGAATCGATCGTCGGCTATTGCATCACCCTGCTGCTCTCGACGCTCTATCATTATTACCGGGGCCAGCCGCGGATCGCCGCGGTGATCCTGACGATCCTGACCCTGGCGGCGGCGACCCTGCTCTACGCGGTGCTCGACGCCTTTTCCTTCTCCTTCATCAAGATGGCGAACCCGGGCCTGAACTTCAGCCTGGTACTAGGCACGATCTTCCTCAACTTCACCGTGCTCGCGGGCTGGTCGGCGCTGTATTTCGGGATCAATTTCTACCTGATCGTCGAGGAGCAGATCGATCAGCTGGAAGCGCTGGGCAACCAGGCAAGCTCGGCGCAGCTGGCGATGCTGCGTTATCAGCTCAACCCGCATTTCCTGTTCAACACGCTCAATTCGATCTCGACGCTGGTGCTGCTCAAGCAGACCGAGCGGGCCAATGCGATGCTGAGCCGGCTGTCGTCGTTCCTGCGCTATACGCTGGCGAACGAACCGACCGCGCATGTGACGATCGCGCAGGAAGTGGAAACGCTGAAACTCTATCTCGAGATCGAGAAGATGCGCTTCGAGGATCGGCTGCGCCCGAATTTCGAGGTCGATCCGCGCGTCGCCAAGGCCCGTTTACCGTCTTTGCTGCTTCAGCCGCTGGTCGAGAATGCGATCAAATATGCCGTCACGCCGAAGGAAGAAGGCGCTGAAATCGCGGTTACGGCGCGGCTCGCCGGGGATCGGGTGCAGATCGCCGTATCCGACACCGGACCGGGCTTGAATGAAATGAAAGCACGGCCAAGCCTTTCAACCGGTGTCGGGCTTGCCAATATAAGGGAACGGCTGGCGCAGGCTTACGGGCCCGACCACCGCTTCGAAACGCGCTCCATCCCCGGGGGCGGGTTCGGGGTAGAGATCGAAATTCCGTTCCAGCTCGATGAACCGGTTAGAGAGGTACCATGACGATCCGTACGATATTGGTGGATGACGAGCCGCTGGCGATCCAGGGGCTGGAGCTCCGCCTTGCCGCGCACGAAGACGTCGAGATCATCGACAAGTGCCAGAATGGGCGCGAGGCGATCCGTGCGATCAAGACGCACAAACCCGACCTCGTCTTCCTCGACATCCAGATGCCAGGTTTCGACGGCTTCTCGGTCGTCCAGGGGCTGATGGAGGTCGAACCGCCGCTGTTCGTGTTCGTCACCGCCTATTCCGACCATGCGCTGAAGGCGTTCGAGGCGCAGGCGATCGATTATCTGATGAAACCGGTCGAGGAATCCCGCCTGGCCGACACGCTCGATCGGGTGCGGCTGCGCCTGGCCGAGAAGCGCGGCATCGAAGAGGTCGACCGGCTGAAGGAAGTGCTGGCCGAGGTCGCGCCCGATTCGGTCGAGAACATGGTCGAAGGCGGCGACCAGGTGTCGGCCAACCGATTCGAGAAGCTGATCAACATCAAGGACCGCGGGCAGATCTTCCGCGTGGATGTCGACACGATCGAGCGGATCGACGCCGCCGGGGATTATATGTGCATCTATACCGGCGACAACACGCTGATCCTGCGCGAGACGATGAAGGACCTGGAAAAGCGGCTCGACCCGCGCCGGTTCCAGCGCGTGCACCGTTCGACCATCGTGAACCTCGACCTCGTGAAAGAGGTGAAGCCGCACACCAATGGCGAATGCTTCCTGGTGCTGGGATCGGGCGCGCAGGTGAAGGTGTCGCGTTCCTATCGTGACGTGGTCGCACGCTTCGTGCACTAAGCCCGGACGGCGCACCCAGGGCGCGCTGGAGCCGGGGGTTGCACCATGACGAACGACGAGCTTGGAGCCGAGATTCGGCGCCTTGGGCCATGGCATCATGATGTCGAGATAGCGCCGGGGATCCGCACCGGAGACCCGGCCTATCGCACCGAGCCGGACCCGGTGCTCGGCACACCCAGCGTCATCGATCCTTTCACCGGGCTCGCGCGGAAGCTCGGCTATCTCTTTCCCGAGGGACTGCAGGGGCGATCCTTTCTCGACTGTGCGTGCAATGCCGGCGGCTATCTGTTCGCCGCCAGGCAGCTGGGGGCCGGGCGCTGTTTCGGCTTCGACGCGCGCGAACACTGGATCCGCCAGGCCCATTTCCTGGCCGAGCACCTACCGAGCGACGACATCGACGCGGGCGTCTGCGCGCTGGCCGATGTCCCGGCCCTGGGCCTGAAACGCTATGACGTGACCCTGTTCAGCGGCATTCTGTATCATCTGCCCGATCCCGTCGCCGGCCTGAAGATCGCGGCGGACCTGACCAGCGACTTGCTGATGGTCAACACCGCGACATTCCCCGCCAGAAGGGATGCACTGATCCTCAATACGGAAAGCGTGAGCCAGTTGATGTCGGGGGTCGACGGCCTTGCCTGGTATCCGACGGGAGAGGCCGTGGTGCACCAGATGCTCGCCTCCTGTGGTTTTCCCCATACCCGCCTGTTCTTCAACCACCCTACCGAGGAAAAACGCGGTCGGCTGGAGATGTGGGGTGCGCGCGACCCGGCGGTGTTCGATTATTACGACCGCACCCATCGCCCCGCGGAGCCGAGCCGACTGCGCCGCCGGCTGCAGCGATTGACCGGAGGGCTGCTCAGTCGCAGATAAGGTAAAACAATATTGGGTCGGGACGGGTGATGACGGGAAAATTCAAGGCCTTCGCGGCGTTGCACGTGCCGGGCAATCCGGTGATCCTGTATAATGCGTGGGACGCTGGCAGCGCGCGGGCGGTGGCCAGTGCCGGCGCCAAGGCCATCGCCACCGGCAGCTGGTCCGTCGCCGCCGCACAGGCTTATGGTGACGGCGAGGGATTGCCGCTGGAGATCGCGCTGGCCGGCGCGACGCGGATCGCAGGGGCGGTCGACCTGCCGGTGTCGATCGATTTCGAGGGCGGTTATGCGGTCGAGCCCAAGGACATCGCGGCCAATGCGAAGCGCCTCGCGGCCACCGGGGCGATCGGATGCAATTTCGAGGATCAGGTGGTGGGGGGCGACGGCCTGCACCCGATCGGGTTTCAGGTGGCGCGGATCGCGGCGATGCGGGGTGCCACGGGCGCCGCCTTCTTCATCAACGCCCGCACCGACATCTTCCTGCAGAACGGGCCAGACACGCATGACGACGCGAAGGTCGACGCGGCGATCGAGCGCGGCCGGGCCTATGCCGGGGCGGGCGCCAGCGGTTTCTTCGTGCCCGGGCTGGTCGATCTGACGCTGTTGGGCAGGATCTGCCGCGAGGTGGCGCTGCCGATCAACTTCATGGCGTTTCCGGGGGCGCCCGGCTCACGCGAGGTCGCGGACGTGGGCGTCTCGCGGATCAGCCATGGGCCGAACCCCTATCGCACCGCGATGGCCGCGCTGACGGCCGCCGCACAGGCGGCGTTCGACTGGAACCAGGCGGAGGTTACGCCTCCGGCTCGTCCCCGTTCTCAACCTCGCCGGCCGGGGGGTTCTCGAACCAGGACTCGACCGGCCCGCTGAGCTTGAGGGTCAAGGGCTGGCCGTGACGATCGACCTTCTTGCCGAGGGCGACGCGAATCCAGCCTTCGGAGATCGAATATTCCTCCACATCGCGGCGCTCGACGCCCTTGAAGCGGATGCCGATCCCGCGGGACAGCTTTTCTTCGTCGAAGAACGGGCTACGCGGGTTGGAGGACAGGCGGTCTGGCGGTGTGTCGGTCATGGGGCGGGCTCATGACGCAAAATTGCGCGCGATGCCAGAGCATGGATGCGAAAACGGCGCGGATCGAGCCCGCGCCGTCTCATAGTCCATACCGTATCGCGATCAGTTGCAGACGCGGACCCGGACGCTGCGGCCATAATAGCGGTCATAGCGGCGCTCGACCCAGCAGCGATTATAGTTCTGACGGTAGCGATAGGCGTAATAGCCGTCGTTCGGATAATAGCCGTGGCTGCGATAATAGCCGTCGTCATAATAGGGGTCATAGCCGCGCTGGCGGTAATAACGATCCCGGTCGCCGCTGTTCGATGCGAGCGCAGCGCCGATCGCGAGGCCGGCGATGCCGGCGACGATCGCCGTGCCGGTGCCGTCGTCGCGGTAATGGCGGCGATAGCGCTGCGCATCGGCGGGAAGTGCCGCGGTCAATGCCGTCGCGGCGAGCGCGACGCCGAGGCCGGCCTTCTTCACAAGAGTGTTCATTTCAACCTCCTCTACTCAGCAAGCCCAAATCCGCATCGCGGGGTATAACGCGAAACCCGTCCAGCTTGTTTCATTGCTATGGCCGAGTCGGTCTGAATGCGTGCGGAATGCGCCGTTTAACGGGCGTTCAGCGTGGTCAATCGCCAAGCGTCGGGCGTTGCACGGCCCTGGACACGTCCGCTGGAGCGTCGCGCCAGTCCTGACGGCGGACGGTGTCGCGGCGCTTGGGATCGGGGCCGAAGCGGTTTGTACCCGGCGTGCCGTCTAAGCACAGCAGGGCGAGCAGCGGGATCTGCCCGAGCGGCACAACGGCGAGCAGCATCCACCAGTGAGATCGGTCCTGATCGTGCAAGCGGCGCACCTGAACGGCGAGGAACGGGATCAGCAGGACGACGAACACCAGCAGGCAAAGGACGTGCACGATATTTCCAACGCCGCCCTGGAAGGTGAAGGGCTGATCGAGCAGCTTATCCGCGTCGCCGCCCAGGGCAACGAAGACCAGGCCCAGCGGCAAGAGGAGGAGCCATTCGAACAGGACGAACGACCAATATTCCTTGCGCTGCGACCGGCCCCGGAAATCGGCGAAGCGGCGCAGCGGCAACAGCATATAGTCCATGGCCGAGCCTCCACCGCTCCGATCGCCGACGTTGAAACGCGCGCCCGGCAAAGTAAAGTCGCCCGCACCCAAGGAGGCGATGATGGCGTATTGGCTGCTGAAATCCGAACCCGAAAGCTATAGCTGGGCCGATCTGGTGCGCGAGCGCGCAACCGAATGGACCGGCGTGCGCAACCCCGCCGCGGCCTTGCACCTGAAAGCGATGGCGGTGGGCGACCGCGGGCTGTTCTATCATAGCGGCAAGGAGAAGGCCGCGGTCGGCGTGATGGAGATCACCCGGACCGCGCAGCAGGACGGCGAGGAACCGCGCTGGGTATCGGTCGCGGTCAGGCCGGTCGAGGCGTTGGCCAAACCGGTGACGCTGGCGGCGATGAAGGCCGAACCGAAGCTGGCGGGCATGGAGATGCTGCGCCAGTCGCGCCTGTCGGTCAGCCCCGTCAGCGACGCCGAATGGGCGATGCTGACGGGAATGGCGAAGGGATAGGGCTTACGCCGCCTGCTTGGCGCGCGAGGCCTTTTTGCGCTCGTTGGGATCGAGGTAGCGCTTGCGCAGGCGGATCGACTTGGGCGTGACTTCGACCAGTTCGTCGTCGTCGATATAGGCGATCGCCTGCTCCAGCGTCAGCCGCCATGGCGGGGTAAGGCGAATTGCGTCGTCCTTGCCGCCCGAGGCGCGGAAGTTGGTGAGCTGCTTCGCCTTCATCGGGTTGACCTCGAGGTCGTCCGTCTTGGCGTTCTCGCCGATGATCATGCCTTCGTAGAGCGGCTCCTGCGGCGCGACCATCAGGATGCCGCGCTCCTCGAGTGGGCCGAGCGCATAGGCATTGGCCTCGCCCGCGCCGTTCGAGATCAGCACGCCGTTCTTGCGGCCCATGATCTGGCCCTTGTGCGGACCGTATTTCTCGAACAGCCGGTTCATGATGCCGGTGCCGCGCGTGTCCGACAGGAACTCGCCATGATAGCCGATCATGCCGCGCGACGGCGCGGAGAAGGTGATGCGGATCTTGCCGCCGCCCGAGGGACGCATGTCGGTCATCTCGGCCTTGCGGATGTTCATCTTCTCGACGACGGTACCGGAATATTCCTCGTCCACGTCGATGATGACGATCTCGTACGGCTCGGTCTTGGCGCCATTCTCGTCCTCGCCGAACAGCACGCGTGGGCGGCTGATGCCGAGCTCGAAGCCCTCGCGGCGCATCGTCTCGATCAACACGCCGAGCTGAAGCTCGCCGCGGCCGGCGACTTCATAGCTGTCGCGGTCGGCCGATTCGGTCACCTTGATCGCGACGTTCGATTCGGCCTCGCGCAGCAGACGGTCGCGGATCATGCGCGAGGTCACCTTGCTGCCCTCACGTCCCGCCATCGGCGAATCGTTCACCGCGAAACGCATCGACAGGGTCGGCGGATCGATCGGCTGGGCGTGGAGCGGCTCGCTCACCGACACATCGGCGATGGTGTTGGCGACGGTGGCGACCGTCAGGCCAGCGATCGAGATGATGTCGCCGGCATTGGCCTCATCGACCGGCACGCGCTCAAGGCCGCGGAATGCCATGATCTTGGAGGCGCGGCCGGTCTCGACGATCTTGCCGTCGGGATCGAGCGCGTGGATCGCCATGTTGGTCTTGACCGAGCCCGAAAAGACCAGGCCGGTCAGGATGCGGCCAAGGAAATTGTCGCGATCGAGCAGGGTGACCAGGAACTTGAAAGGACCGTCCGGATCGGCCGAGGGCGGCGGCACATGCTTGACGATCGTCTCGAACAGCGGCGTGAGCGTGCCTTCGCGGACATCGGGATTGTCGCCGGCATAGCCGTTGCGGCCCGAGGCGAAGATCACCGGGAAATCGAGCTGCTCGTCATTGGCGTCGAGCGACACGAACAGATCGAACACTTCGTCGAGCACTTCCTGCGCGCGGGCGTCGGAGCGGTCGATCTTGTTGACGACGACGATCGGGCGGAGGCCCAGTGCCAGCGCCTTGCCGGTGACGAACTTGGTCTGCGGCATCGCGCCTTCGGCTGCGTCGACGAGCAGGACCACGCCGTCGACCATCGAAAGGATGCGCTCCACTTCGCCGCCGAAATCGGCGTGGCCGGGCGTATCGACGATGTTGATGCGCGTCTTGTGACCATGATGGTCGTCCCATTCGACCGACGTGCACTTGGCGAGGATGGTGATCCCGCGCTCTTTTTCGAGGTCGTTGGAATCCATCGCGCGCTCTTCGACGCGCTGATTGTCGCGGAAGGTGCCGGACTGGCGGAAGAGCTGGTCGACGAGGGTGGTTTTGCCGTGATCGACATGGGCGATGATCGCCACGTTGCGGAGGCTCATTAGGGTACCCGATATTTTGTAGGAAAAAGGTTGCGGGCGCCGATAGCGCAATTGCTGCGCCGCGGAAAGGGCGGATGTTGTGCCACGAAACAGCCAATGCGCGGCATCTGGCTGTCCTCGCCGCGCAGATTCGAGACAAACCACCGCAGATTGGTGCTTTTCGCCCGATACGGTTGCATTATCATGGCCCGTGGGGGGCGATATGAGTCTGCATAATCTGTTCCATCATCTTCGTGACGCGCGGGCACGAGCGAGAGGCTCGGCACGGCCGCGGCGGATCGAGGACCTTTCGGGGCGGCGGATGCTGGGCAAGGTCGCAAAGATCATGGTCGAGACCTGGGATACCGGCCCGTTCGCCACCGATCCCTGCTGGCTGCTGGCGGACGCCGAGGACCGCATCCTGTTCGTGCTGCCGGCCGGCGCAGTGCGGGAAAAGGAGCTGTTCGAGCGGATCGGCAATGCGCGCGGATTCGACAAGGCGGCGATCCGCCGGGCGATGCGATCGACTAGGAACGCGCGTTTCACGATCTGGCAGCGCGACCGGATCGCCAGCGAGGGCGCCCGCAAGCGCTGATCCCCGTTTCCGCCCACCGATGTTCGGGATTGCGCGCGGCGCAGTCGCCGTGCACGCTGACAACGTTCGACAACAAGCGCCGCCATCCAATAAGTGGTGTGGGAGGGATGCCATGAAGCGAAGCCTGATGGTCGCCAGCATGCTGGCGTTGGGCACGGCAGCGTGCGGCGGTGGGACAGGCGGGAGCGCAGCTGCCGCACCGCCCCCGATGGCGATGCCCGCGCCACCACCCTCCCCGTCTCCCACGCCGGCGCCGACCCCGAAGCCGGTCGCATCCTACAGCCCCGCCGCCGCCGCGATTCGGACCACCGGCATCGCGCTGCCGCTCGGCAAATGCGTCAACATGGCCAATCATCTGGAGCCACCGAACGAGGGCGACTGGGGTCGGGCAATCGCCGAGGACGATTTCACCATCATCAAGGCGGCGGGCTTCACCAGCATCCGCCTGCCGGTGCGTTTCTCCGGCCATGCCGCGACGGCCGCGCCCTTCACGATCGACGCCGCGTTCATGACGCGGGTGCACCACGTCGTCGACCTGGCGACGGCGGCCGGGCTCAACGTCATCATCGACATGCACAATTACGATGAGCTGATGGCGGCACCGGATGCCCATGCGATCCGCTTCGCCGCGCTGTGGAAGCAGATCGCGGCAACCTTCGCCACCGCGCCCGCGACCGTCTGGTTCGAACTGATCAACGAGCCCAACGCCAATCTGACCAATGCGAAGCTGCCCGCGATCATCACGCCGGCGCTTGCCGAGATCCGCGCGACCAACCCGACCCGGCCGGTGATCATCGGCGGCGAGGCCTGGAGCAACATCAGCAGCCTCGCGACCTTGCCGATGCCGGCCGACCCGAATGTCGTGCCGACCTTCCATTATTACGACCCGTTCGCCTTTACGCACCAGGGCGCGACCTGGGTGAGCCCGGTCCCGCCAACCGGGCGTGCCTTTGGCGGCGCGGCCGACTTCGCCGAGCTCGACCGCAATCTGCAGACGGTACGCGACTATATCGCGCGGACGGGCCGCGTGCCCTTCATCGGCGAATATGGCGCGAACGATATCGCCGCCGTGCCGGTGAGCGAGCGTATCAACTATTACGACACGGTCACGTCGGCCTTTGCCTCAGTGGGCGTCCAGACCTGTGCCTGGGGCTATACCAACGGCTTCAAGCTGCGCGACGGCGATCATTGGATTCCCGGCATGCTCGCGGCGATCCACACCACGACGACGTTGCGCTAGGGCAGCAACCGCACCATCACGACGCCGTGCGGCTCGACCGTCGCGGACAAGCTGCCGGCCATGCGTCCGAGCGACTTGTGCGCCCACAGGTCGCGCACTTCCACCTTCAGCCCTGACGGATAGCCGAGTTCGCGCCAGTCGGCCCTGATCGTCGCCGGTGCAGCGCCGCGGTTGAACAGGATCACGGCCCGGCCGCCATCGGCGAGCGGCCTGGACCAGACTTCGTGGTCGCCATCGTCGCGTACCCGCCTGCCCTGAATCCCGAGCGGGTCCTGGTCGACAGCGATCACCTCCGCGTTGAGCAGGATTGCGCTGGTCGCGGGGCTCATCGAGGCGATGTCGTTGCCGGCCATCAGCGGCGCGGCCATCATGGCCCACAGGCTGAAATGGCTGCGATATTCGATGTCGCTCATGCCGCCATTGCCGATTTCCAGCATGTCGGGGTCGTTCCAATGGCCCGGGCCGGCAAAGGGCCAGAGCGGTTCGTTGCGGTCGACGATGTCGAGCAGGTTATGCGTCCACCAATGCTCCTTGTCCGCGCCGGTGAAGCGGTCGCCGATATCGCCTGTGGTGCGCCAGAGATTGCCGATCTTCGACGCCCATCGCCACGGATCATTCTGGCCCCATTCGCAGATGCTGAGCACGATCTCCCGGCCGCTCGCCTTCAGCGCGTCTGCCATCAGCGCATAGGCTTCCTCGGCATTGCGCGTGCCAGTCGAGCACCAGTCATATTTCAGATAGTCGACGCCCCAGCGGGCATAGGTGAGCGCGTCCTGAAATTCATGGCCCTGGCTGCCGGGGCGGCCGCCGCAGGTCTTCATGCCGGCGTCGGAATAGATGCCGAACTTCAGCCCCTGCGCATGGACATAATCGGCGAGTGCCCTGATGCCCGAGGGGAATTTGATCGGATCGGCGGTGATGAACCCGTCCTTGTCGCGCACGCCGTGCCAGCAATCGTCGATCACGACATAGCGGTAGCCGGCATCGCGCATGCCGCCCGACACCATCGCATCGACGACGGCACGGACGGTCTTCTCGCTGATGTTGCAGCCGAACCTGTTCCAGCTGTTCCAGCCCATCGGTGGAGTACGGGCAAGGCCATTGGCCACGCGGGCAGGGTCTCGTGACGGCGGGAGGCGGTTGGAGTCGACAATGTCCTGGGCGGCGGCCGCCGTGGCGAGCGTGAGCAACAGGAGGAGGATCATGCCTGTCCGGCGCAGTGCGTCCACCATCCGCCTCCCCCTTGTCCAACGCCGGCCATCTGACGCCGCGGCGGTCGCCCATGCAACAATTTTCCGCTACCCTGGCGCCACGTGACAAGTGTTGTAGTTGAATGATACACTTGAAGCGCGTTCGAATCGCCGTCATTTAGGACAGCGACTGCGTGGAGAGAGTGATGGCGACCCAGACTGACACTGTGACCACCGACCTGGTGCTGACCCCGCCCGATCCGGTGCCCGTGGTCGCGCCGGAAAAGGCCGTCGGCCTAGTGCCGGTCGACGATGCCAAGCGCAGCGAGCTGCAGACACGGGTCGAGACCTTTATCGACGATCTGGTCGCGCAGGACGTGAACTCGCCCGAGTTCGGCAAGCGCGTCGATGCGATCAGCGCGATGGGCCAGAAGGAAATCCGCGACGCGGCGGGGCAATCGAACCGCTTCCTCGACCGGCCGGTCAAGGCGATGAACCAGGAATCGGGCGTCGGCGCCGACCTGGCCGAGCTGCGCCGCACGATCGAGGATCTCGATCCGGGCAAGCAGGGCAATCTGCTCGCGCCGAAAAAGCTGTTCGGGATCATCCCCTTCGGCAATTCGATGCGCAATTATTTCGACGGCTACAAAAGCTCGCAGACGCACATCGCCTCGATCCTGAAGAGCCTGGGCAGCGGCAAGGACGAGCTGCTGATGGACAATGCCGCGATCGACGTGGAGCGCTCCAATCTGTGGACCGCGATGGGTCGGCTCGAGCAGATGATCATCCTGTCCAAGACGATGGACCAGCGGCTCGAGGACAAGGCCAATGAGCTGGATCACACCGATCCGGCCAAGGCCAAGGCGATCCGCGAGAGCGCCCTCTTCTATGTTCGCCAGCGCACCCAGGACCTGCTGACCCAGATGGCCGTGACGGTGCAGGGTTATCTCGCGCTCGACCTGGTGAAGAAGAACAATGTCGAGCTGGTGAAGGGCGTCGACCGCGCTTCCACCACCACGGTTTCCGCACTGCGCACGGCCGTGACGGTGGCGCAGGCGCTGACCAACCAGAAGCTGGTGCTGGAGCAGATCACCGCGCTGAACACCACGACCGCCAATATCATCGATTCGACCGGCAAGCTGCTGAAGAGCCAGACCGCGACGATCCATGAGCAGGCGGCAAGCGCGACCATCCCGATCGAAGTGCTGCAGCGCGCCTTCCAGAACATCTATGACACGATGGATGCGATCGACACCTTCAAGCTGAAGGCGCTCGATTCGATGAAGACCACGGTCAATGTGCTGGGCAACGAGGTCGAGAAGTCGAAGGGCTATATCGCCCGGGCCGAGGGCGCGGCGCAGAATTCGGGCAGTGGGGGCGAAACCTTCAAGCTGGAAGCCGTGTAAATGACCGACGTCGATCGCCAGATCGCGAGAAGCACCCAGTTCCTCGACGCCCGGCGCGAACAGGCGTTGCTGCAGCGCAAGCGGCGGCGCCGCGGCACGGGCCTGGCCAAGCGCGCCGGGCTGATCGTGACCGCCGACCTGGCGATCATCATCGCGACGATCATCTTCGGCTGGTTCTCGCCGATCGGCATGGGCGGCGCGCTGCTGGTGTTCGCGGCGCTGATGCTGGTCACTTTCCTGCTAGCCTTCGTGTCGCTGGAGGCGCCGGTTGCGGCCGAGAAGCTGGTCGAGGTGCCGCTGAAGGCCTTGCCGCAAAAGACCGAGCAATGGCTGGAGACTCAGCGCCCCGCCCTGCCCGCGCCGGCGCAGACCCTGGTCGACGGAATCGGCGTGCAGCTCGAGACGCTCGCGCCGCAGCTTGCCGCGCTCGACGAGCGGGAGCCGGCGGCGGCGGAGATCCGCAAGCTGGTCGGCGAGCAACTGCCCGAGCTAATCCGCGACTATGCCAAGGTCCCGCAGCCGCTGCGCGGCGTGGAGCGCAACGGCAAGACGCCCGACGTGCAGCTGGCCGAAGGGCTGAAGGTGATCGAGCAGGAGATCGGCCAGATGTCGGCACAGCTGGCGGAGGGCGACCTGAACCTGCTGGCGACGCGCGGGCGGTTCCTGGAGATCAAATACCGGGAAGACGGACTGGGCGAGGGCTAGAGTCTGAACGACTTTACCTTCACCCGTTCGTGCCGAGTGAGACCGAGTAGTGCCGCAGGCGCGTATCGAGGGCTCGTATCGAGGCACTGTTCCGAGCGACAACCTGTCCTTCGATACGGGCTCTCGATACGCCTTCGGCTACTCGATCCCTACTCAGGACGAATGGATCAGATTTAACGCTCGCCGCTCCAGCGCCGCGCCCCCGGCCAGGCCGGTTGCTACCTCGTCAGGCGCTCGCTCTGGCGGAAATCGAGGCGAGGCCGTCGCGATGGATCCGGATGCCCATCAACAGGCTTTCACCGATCCGCAGCGCGGCCTCGCGAAACCGCTCCGTGACCGCCGGGCTGGGCGCGATGCCGGCAAGCGTCTGGTGCCATAGCGATTGCCAGCGCGCGAAATGCAGATCGTCGAGCTGAGCGATCACGACATGCTTGCGCATCGGGTTGCCGCTGTACCGGCCGGACTCAAGCATGATCGATGCCCAGAATTCCTTCATCCGCGCCAGATGGTGCGGCCAGTCGCTGATCCTTTCCGCGAAGATCGGGCCGATCAGATCGTCGTTGCGGACGGCATCGTAGAAGCGCTCCACCAGTTGCGAGATGAAGGCGTCGTCGATGCCGGACTGGAGCGCGTCGGCCTTTTTGCGGGCTCGCGCCTGCTCGGCATAGCTCGATGTCATGGCCATTCAATCCGATACGATGTGATCACCAGCGCGATGTAGGCGCGTTGGCGATCAAGTCCAGTAGCCGACGGCGCACGCCGCGCCGTCGGCACTATCGGCCGTTAGGGGACGAACGGATCGATCGTCTTGATGGTACCGTCGTCATTATAGTGAAGCTCGGTCACCTTGACGTTGCGGAGCCGGGTGTCGCCACCGGACAGCTGGCTGTCGGCATAGAAGAGCCACCAGCGGCCATCCTTTTCCACGATCGAGTGATGAGTCGTCCAGCCGAGCACCGGCTCCAGGATGCGACCCTGATAGGTGAAGGGGCCGTAGGGAGAATCGCCGGTGGCATAGGCGAGAAAATGCGTATTCCCGGTGGAATAGCTGAAATAATATTTGCCCTTGTACTTGTGCATCCACGACGCCTCGAAGAACCGGCGGTCATGGTCGCCGCCGAGCAGCGGCTTGCCCTCCTTGTCCAGGATCACCACCTCGCGCGGCGCCTCGGCGAACTCCGTCATGCCGGGCGTGAGCTTGGCGATCCGGGGGCTGAGCGCCGGCTTGTCGGGCGTGCCGGCATCGGTCTTCGAGCCGTTCGGATCATAGGTGCCGGTGGTGTTGCGCTGAAGCTGGCCACCCCAGATGCCGCCGAAATACATATAGCTCTGGCCGTCATCGTCCGTGAACACGGCCGGGTCGATCGAAAAGCTGCCCTTGATCGGCTGCGGATTGGCCTTGAACGGGCCGGTCGGCGATTTGGACGTGGCAACCCCGATGCGGAACGCGCCCGCTTTGTCCTTGGCCGGGAAATAGAGATAATACGTGCCGTTCTTATAGGCGGCGTCGGGCGCCCACATCTGCTTGTCGGCCCATGGCACGTCCTTCACGTCGAGCGCGACCGGATGCACCGTCACCGGGCCGCCGACCCGGTCCATGCTCAGCACGCGATAGTCGCGCATTTCGAAATGGCCGCCGAGATCGTCCTGAGGCGCCGGGCCGTTGATGTCGTGGCTGGGATAGACATAGATCTTGCCGTTCCACACATGCGCCGACGGATCGGCGGTGTAGATGTCGCGCACCAGCGGCTGGGACAAGAAATGGCGGCCATCCGGGGCCTTGGGCGCCTCGGCCGAGTCCTGCGCCGCTGCGACCGGGCCGCTCATGCCGGCGAGCAGCAATGCTGACAAAAGGACGTTGATTGGCAATCCCATGGTCGATCCTCTCCACAAAGCCGCGATCGGCGTTACCGCTACCACTAGAACGGGACAGGCGTGTCTGGCAATTCTCCAGCCGCTGGTGGTCGACCGCCGGCGCGCCTATGGGCTGGGGATGAGGGAGAGTGTGAGGGCATGACCAGCGAGACGGCGACACCCGCGCTCCTCAAGGATCTGCTCGGGCCAGCGGCGATCGCGGTGATCGGCAATGCGGGCCTGGCCGCTTCGCCGCGCTTCGATCGCACGGCGTTTGCCGATGCCGCCCTGACCGGGCTGGACGCCCTGTCCATCATGGAACGGGCACGGCATATCGCCGACGCGCTCCGGCATGCGATGCCCGGCGACTATGCCGGTTCGGTCGCGATCCTCCGCGCCATGGCCCCCCGTCTGACTCATGGCTTCCAGGCAGTCGCGATCACCGAGTTCGTTGCGCGGCACGGGCTCGACCATGTCGACCTGTCCCTGGCGACGCTTGCCGATCTGACGCGCTTCGGCTCGGCGGAATTCGCGATCCGCCCCTTCCTGGCGCGGGACACCGCCGGGACGCTTGCCGTGATGCTGGCGTGGAGCCGCGACGAGAACGAGCATGTCCGGCGGCTCGCCAGCGAGGGCAGCCGACCGAGGCTGCCCTGGGCGGGGCGGGTGCCGGCGCTGAAGGCCGATCCCACCCTGGCGGCGCCGATCCTGGAAGCGCTGAAGGGCGATCCGAGCGTCTATGTACGCAAGTCCGTGGCGAACCATCTGAACGACATCGCCAAGGATCGGCCGGACTGGCTGGTCGATCGGCTCGCCGCATGGCCGGCGGACGATGCGCGTACCATGTGGATCATCCGTCATGCCTTGCGGACGCTGATCAAGCAGGGCGATCCACGCGCGCTTGCGCTGATCGGCGTGGGGCATGGCGCCGCAGTCGAGGTGTCGGCCTTTGCGGTGGTGCCGAAGACGGTGCGACTGGGCGACGCGATCACCATCGCCACCGATGTGAGATCGACGGCCGCCGAGGTGCAGCGGCTCGTCGTCGATTATCGCCTGCATTATGCGCGGGCCGGCGGAAAGAAAGCCGCCAAGGTGTTCAAGCTTCGAACCTTCGACCTTGGCGCCGGCGAGACGGTCGCCCTTTCTATCCGGCAGACGATCAAGGACTTCAGCACGCGGCGGCACCATCCGGGCACGCATGAGGTGGAGCTGATCGTCAACGGCCAGACCATGGCGCGCGCGGCGTTCGAGCTGCTGGCGGGCTGACCGCATGGCGAAGAAGAAATATCTGCTCACCGCGACGCTGCCGGACGGATACGTCAAGACGATCGGGCCGACCGCGACCGAATTCACCCATTACTGGCGGATCGTCGCCCGGCTCGGCAACGGCAAGACCGAGGTGTTCTGGGGCCATAGCAAGTCGATCGCCGAGGCGAAGAAGACGCGCGCGCTCGCGGCCGAGTCGGGCGCCAGTCGCGGCTGGGTCAGCCATGATGTCGACATCGTCGAACTGGTCCGCACCCCCGGATAGGGCCGGGCCAGAGCCTGCCGACGTCACCATCACCGGTTCGCGCCGAGGGAGGCCGAGCAGCGCCGCGAAGCGGCAATCCGCTCCCTGTTATTGGCCGATAACAGGGAAGGAACAGGGAGGATTTTTATTTTTTTTCCGATCGGGATTCTTGTCGGTTTTCCGGCGCAAGCTCGCCTTGCCCACCCTTTCAGCCCTCTCCTTCCCGGCAGAAAACCCAGATGCCGCGGAGGTGGAGAAGGGCGGAACAGGAGTCGCGCATGGGCGATTGCCCTGCACTCGCTGCCGGCCTTCATGCGCCGCGTGGTCACTTCGAGCTCCGTCTTGGGCCGACGCGCTTGTTCGATCGCCATGTCAAAGAGCGGACCGCGCTTCGCTACGACTCGGCCGATCCGCACCGTGCCGCGACTCGCATCGCGGTTGAATCGATCCAGCAGGAATTATCGTATCGCGAGGGTCTTCGCTCGGTCCGCCAGCCGGTCGACCGCCGCCGCGTGAATGCCCGGCGTGGTCACCAGCACGCCAAAGGCCTGGGCGGTCGGCGTATTGAAGAAGAGCGGTTCGCCAAAGGCGTCGCTGACCGCCGCGCCGGCTTCCGCCGCGATCAGGACGGCGGCGGCGATGTCCCATTCATAGCCCCAGCGCAGCGTCGCCACGAGATCAGCCTCGCCCGCCGCGACCATCGCGATGCGCAGCGCGATCGAATTGGGTTTCGCCACCGCGACCAGATCGCTGTCGACCTTGGGCAGGCTGTCGGTCGGCACGCGCGCACCCGAAAAGATCGCGCGGTCGCCAGTGCGGATCGGCAGCCCGTTGAGCGTCGCGCCCTTGCCCGCCTCGGCCCGCCAGACCTCGCCGCGCGCGGGCGCATCGAGCACGCCGATCAGCGGCTGGCCATTCTCGACCAGCGCGATCGAGACCGCCCAGCCTTCGCGCCCACGGACATAATCGCGCGTGCCGTCGATCGGATCGACGACCCAGAGCCGCGACTGGGACAGGCGATCGGCATTGTCGACCGTTTCCTCGGACAGCCAGCCGGCATCCGGCACCAGCGCCGCGAGGCGCTGGTGAAGCAGCGCGTCGACTTCCAGATCGACCTCGCACACCGGGTTGCCCGGGCTCTTTTCCCACTGGCGAAAGTCGGTGCGCCATTTGGCCAGCGCCACCGCGCCCGCCTCCGCAGCAATCGCCGCAATCGCATCCGCCAGGTCCCCGGTGACGGAGCGATCAGCCACTGGCCACCGTCATGCCCTCGATGCGCAGCGTCGGCACGTTGGTGCCGTAGCGGAATTCGAGGTCGTTGGCGGGGGTGAGATTGAGGAACATGTCCTTCAGATTGCCCGCGATGGTGAATTCGGCGACCGGCGTCGTGATTTCGCCATCCTCGATCAGGAAACCCGCCGCGCCGCGGCTGTAATCGCCGGTCACGCCGTTGACGCCCATGCCGATCAATTCCGTGACGAACACGCCGCGCTTAATGTCGGCGATCAGCGTCGCGGGAGGCATGGTGCCGGCGCACATATGCATGTTGCTGGTCGACACGCCCGGGCTGCCACCGCCGCCACGCGTGGCGTGGCCGGTCGGTTCGAGGCCGAGCTGGCGAGCCGAGGCGCTGTCGAGCAGCCAGGTTTCGAGCATGCCGTGCGAGACGAACTCGACCGGGGAAACGGGCAGTCCCTCCCCGTCGAACGGCCGCGAGCGCAGGCCCTGCGGCCGGTGCGGATCGTCGCAGATCGTGACGCCGCTCGAAAACACGCGGGTGCCGAGCGCGTCGAGCAGGAAGCTGGTCTTGCGCGAAATCGCCTGGCCGGAGATTGCGCCGACGAGATGGCCGAGCATGCTCGACCCGACACGGGGATCGAACACGATCGGCATGGTACCGCTGGCGAGGCGGCCGGGGTTGAGCCGCGCCACCGCGCGCTCCCCGGCGCGGGTGCCGATCGACAGGGCGTCCTCGAGCTTGTGGCGGTGGCGGGCGGAGTGATGCGCGTAATCGCGGACCATCTCGCCGCCCGACCCGGCGAGCACGCTCGCAGACAGGCCATAACCGGTGGCGGCATAGGCACCGGCAAAGCCGTGGCTGGTGGCGAGCGCCCAGACCGAGCGCGATGCACTGGCGCCGCCGCCTTCGCTGTTGGAGACGCCGGCAACGGCGCGGGCCGCGTCCTCGGCGGCAAGCGCCGCTTCCTTCAGTGCCTCCGGCGACACCACGCCGCCATCGTCGAGATCGAGATGCGGCGGGGCACCGCGAAGCAGGCGATCCTCCGGCGCGAGGCCGGCCCAGGCATCCTCGGGCGCCTCGCGCGCCATGGCGACGGCGCGTTCGGCGAGCGTGGTGATCGCCGCGGAAGACAGGTCGGACGTGGAAACGCTGGCCGAACGACGGCCGACGAACACGCGCAGGCCGAGATCGGCATTTTCGGAACGGCCGACATCTTCGAGCGCGCCGAGGCGGATCGATACGTCGAGCGAGGTATCGTCGGCGAACACGGCGTCAGCGGCGTCGGCTCCGGCGGCCTTGGCCCGGGCGACGATGTCTTGGGCGCGGTCGCGCGCCTGATCTACGGTAAGCATCGAGCGGACTTAGGGACGACGGCCACGAACGTCAAAGCGCCGACGAGACTCCCACGACAAAACATGCCGCAAACATCAGGAAGCCGGCGAAACGGTTCGAGCGGAAGCGGGCCAGCGCATTATTGCCGTCATCGGCGCTGAGCGTCGCCACCTGCCAGGCGAAATGGAGCGCGACCGGGAGCAACGCGAGGAGCGCGAGCAAATCCGGGCGGACCTGCCAGAAGGCGGCCGCCCAGAAACCGAGCGCCAGCAGATAGAAGATCGCGACGCCGGGGCGCACCTGGCGACCGAGTCGCCGCGCCGAGGAGCGGATGCCGACCAGCGCGTCATCCTCCTTGTCCTGGATGGCATAGATGGTGTCGTAGCCGACCACCCAGGAAATGGCGCCAGCATAGAGCAGCACCATCGCCGCGACGAGATTCCACCAGTGCATCTCGAACATCGTCGCCTCGGCCGCCGCGAAGCCGACCACCGCGCCCGAACTGAACACCAGGCCCAGCCAGAGCTGCGGCCACCAGGTGATCCTTTTCATGAAGGGATAGATCGCGACGACCGGCAAGGTGAGCAGGGCCAGCCCCTTGGCGTAGATGTTGATGTGCCACCACACGGCGAAGCCGATCGCGACGAGGATCAGCAGCCAGACCCAGGCGGCGCGCACCGAGACCTGTCCGCTGGCAAGCGGGCGGTTGCGGGTACGCTCCACGCTCGCATCGAGATCGCGATCCGCGATGTCGTTATAGACGCAACCGGCGCCGCGCATCGCGATCGCGCCGACCAGCAGCCAGAGCAGCAGCCACCAGTCGCCCTCGCGGTTGCCCGACAGCGCCACGCCCCAGGCGCAGGGCCAGTAGAGCAGCCACCAGCCGATCGGCCGGTCGAACCGGGCGAGCAGCGCATAGGGGCGTGCCACGGGCGGCAGCAGGCCGACAAAGCCGCGATGCTGCGTGTCGGGGACGATCTCGGGCGCGAAAGTCATGCCCCGTCTGTAGCTGCCCGCGCGCGGGCGGCAATCCGTCTTTAGCGCGATTGGGCGTTCCCGGTGACGCCTTCGGTCGCGTTACTGACAGCCGCCGCGTCGTTCCCCAGTTTGGAAAGATGCTTCGACAGGGTGACGGGCGTGCTGCGCTCCCTGCCGAGCTGCCCGGCCCAGGGGTTCATGCCGACGCAATAGCCCGACATGTTACCGCACTGGCGAACCTCGCCCGTCTGGCTGTCGACCACAACGATGATCGTCTGGTCATCCGCCGTGGTGGCAGCGGACTCATCGCCTGGCTTGTCTGCCATCTTCATTCGCGACCAGAGCGGATCGGCCGCATAGAGGCCGATGCCGGCATAACGGCCATGATGAGCCTCCGGCGATCCACCCGCCACGGTCCCGCGCTGGCAACCGCCCAGCGCGAGCGCTGCGATGAGCGTTATCGAGGTCGCTTTCATGCTTTCTCTCCCACCCGGATGGCGAAAGCATATCATGATAGTGGGAGTTGAGCCGCGTGAATTCGCTCAATGCGCGGCCATCAACTCCGCGCGGAGATGGGGCCAGTCGTCAAAGCCCCAGCGATCGGGGCGCTCAATGCCGATGATCTCGTCACGGCCGGGGCCGCAATGCTCGGGCGGCAAGGGGCGGCGCTTGATCGCGCAGAAAAAGACGCGGACCGGCGGTGCCATGGGGTTGGCGGTATTGCTGTCGAGCACGACGGCGAGGCGATCGCTGCGCAGGCGGACGAGACCGCCGATCGGGTAGATGCCGATACAGGCGGCGAACGCCTCCAATATCTCTTGGTCGAAATGCTGGTCGGAGCTTTGCATCCAGCGCAGCGCCTCCCCTGGCGACCAGGGATCCTTATAGGCGCGGATCGAGGTGACGGCGTCGTAGACGTCGCAGATCGCGCCCATCCGGGCATAGATACTGAGCGCCGGCCCGCCGAGCCGGTCGGGATAGCCCGCGCCGCCGACCTGTTCGTGATGATGACGGCAGACGTCGAGCGCGATCTCCGGCACGCCCTCGCACCGGCGCAGCATGCGATAGCCGCGCTCGGTATGGGTGCGGACGATCGCAAACTCCGCGTCGGTGAGAGGGCCGGGCTTGTCCAGCAGGTGCTGCGGAATCCTGGCCTTGCCGATATCGTGGAGCAGGCCGGCCAGGCCGATATCGCGGATCAGCGATTCGTCGAGCTTCAGCCGCCGCCCGAGGCTGATCATCAGCGCGCAGACCGCGACCGAATGGAGATAGGTATATTCGTGCCGCGCCTTGAGCTGCGTCACGCTGGTCAGCGCGAAGGGGTTGCGCGCCATGGAGGCGGAAATCTCGTCGACCAGCGGTGTCAGCTGGTCGGCGCGGACCACATTGCCCAGGCGCATCTCGTCGAAGGCGCTGATGATCGCGGTCTTGGAGCGGGCAACGATCTGGATCGCGCGCTTGCGCTCGCGCGCCATGTCCGTCGGCTCATGCGACAGAAAGGCCCGCGGCACGCTCTGCCGCGCGGCGTTTCGTCCCGTTTCGGGCGCGAGCGTTTCGGGCTGTGGCGGCAGAGGTTCGGCGGACGGGAGCGGCGACCCGGCCGGCAGGCCCAAGCCGCGTGCGTCGTCGATGATCACGCTGTCGATATCGCTGTCGCGCAACATCTGCAGGGTGCGTGGCGTCAGGAGAAAGCTCGAGCGTACGAACGGATGGTTGAACCACGATCCGTCGAGCGCGTGCACGAACATGCCAAGGCGCGCCTCATCCGACCGTATCTTGTGCAGCATTCCCCCTCCCCCATGGTCGGCAGTCTTTTTTGGCAGCCCCCATGCCGATATTACTTTGCACGCATAATCGTTAAGGCAAGGTAGCAATGAGTTCCGCAGTCTCAGCAGCTTATGGCGAAGTGTATGCAGAGTGGCGGCCGAGCCAAGATGCTTCGACAAGCATGGTCCCGACGCGCTAACAGTCCGTCATGACCGCTACCCCCGCCTGGCCGCCGCAATCGACCCCCCGCCTCTTCGTCGAGACGCCGCTTCGCCAGGGCGCGCAAGTGCGCGTCGAGGGCGCGCAGGCGCATTATCTGTTGTCGGTCATGCGAACGAAACCGGGCGATCCGGTGAAGCTGTTCGACGGCGAGAGCGGCGAATGGCTGGGCGTCGCCGCGACGGTGGGCAAGCGCGACCTGTTGCTCGACGTGACGACGCAGCTGCGCGAGCGCGAGGCAGTGCCCGATCTGTGGCTGTGCGTCGCGCCGCTGAAAAAAGGCCGAATCGACTGGATGGCGGAAAAGGCGTGCGAACTGGGCACGGCACGGCTGGTGCCCGTGCTGACCCGGCGGACGGTGGTCGACCGGCTCAACCTCGACCGGCTGCGCGCGCACATGATCGAGGCGGCCGAACAATGCGGACGGACCGCGGTGCCCGAGCTGGCCGAGCCGGTGAAGCTGCCCGCCCTGCTGCGCGACTGGCCGGCGGGGCGGACCCTGTTCTTTGCCGACGAGACCGGCGGCGTGCCGGCGCTCGAGGCGATGCGCGCCGCCAGCGGGCCGGCGGCGATCCTGATCGGGCCCGAGGGCGGATTCGATGCGGAGGAGCGCGAGGCGATCCGGGCCTTGCCGGATGCCGTCGGCATCGGGCTGGGGCCGCGCATTCTGCGCGCCGATACGGCGGCGGCGGCGGCGGTGAGCCTGTGGATGGCCGCTGCGGGGGATTGGTGACCTCCCTCTAGCGTCGCCCCCTTCCCGTCGCTAAAGCGCCGCCATGAGCACGAAGACCGTTTCCACCGAAAAGAAGGCGGTCATCGAGCACCGCGACGCGCTGATCCAGAGCTTCGCCAAGGGCGAGAAGCCGGCCGAGCGCTGGCGGATCGGCACCGAGCATGAGAAATTCGTCTATTCGCTCTCCGACCATCATGCGCCGAGCTATGACGAGCCCGGCGGCATCCGGGATCTGCTCGACGGCCTGACCGGGTTCGGCTGGCGACCGGTCGAGGAGGGCGGCAAGGTGATCGCGCTGGCCGGGCCGGACGGGGCGATCAGCCTGGAGCCCGCCGGCCAGTTCGAGCTTTCCGGCGCGCCGCTCGACAATCTGCACGAGACTTGTGCCGAGACCGGCCGGCACCTGGAGCAGGTCAAGGCGATCGGCGACAAATTCGGGATCGGCTTCCTCGGCATGGGCATGTGGCCGGACAAGACCCGCGCCGAGCTGCCGATCATGCCCAAGGGCCGTTATGCCATCATGCTGCGCCACATGCCGCGCGTCGGCACGATGGGCCTCGACATGATGCTGCGCACCTGCACCATCCAGGTCAATCTCGACTATGAGACCGAAGCCGACATGGCGAAGAAGTTCCGTGTCGGGCTCGCGCTGCAACCGCTGGCGACCGCCTTGTTCGCCAACTCGCCCTTCACCGAGGGCAAGCCCAACGGCATGCTGTCGTACCGCAGCCATATCTGGTCGGACACCGATCCGGCGCGCACGGGCATGCTGCCCTTCGTGTTCGAGGACGGCTTCGGCTATGAACGCTATGCCGAGTACGCGCTCGATGTGCCGATGTACTTCGTCTACCGCGACGGCCGCTATATCGACGCGGCGGGGCTGAGCTTTCGCGATTTCCTGAAGGGCGAGCTGTCGGTGCTGCCGGGCGAGCTGCCCACGCTCGACGACTGGAACGACCATCTGTCGACCGCCTTTCCGGAGGTGCGGCTGAAGACCTTCCTCGAGATGCGCGGCGCTGACGGCGGACCATGGGGGCGGATCTGCGCCCTTCCAGCCTTGTGGGTCGGGCTGCTCTATGACGGCACCGCGCTCGATGCCGCATGGGACGTGGTGAAACACTGGACGATCGAGGAGCGCCAGGCGCTACGCGATGCGGTGCCGAAGCTGGCGCTCGACGCGCCGATCCCGGGGGGCGGTAGGCTGCGCGACATTGCGGGCGAAGTGCTCGACATCGCCAATGCCGGCCTCGTCGCGCGGGCGCGCTTCGATGCGTCGGGCAGCAACGAGACGGGCTTTCTCGACCCGCTGCGCGAGATCGTGCGGTCGGGCAAGGTGCCGGCGCAGGTGCTGCTGGACAAGTATCATGGGGCCTGGGGCGGCGATGTGTCGAAGGTGTATGACGAGATGCGATTCTAAGTCATGAACCGTAACCGGGAATGACCGCTTACAGCCCATTTGCGGTCATTCGCACGACACGTAAGCTGCACATATGAAAATGCGCGACGCCTGGCTACTACTCGTTTTGACGGGCTGCGGATCGCGTGCTGAACCAGAAATTATTCACGGTCTTCCCTCCGATTTTAAAGAAGGCCGGACCGAACTGGAGAGACGCGCTCAAACCAGCTTCCCCATCGGCACTTCAGAAAAAACCGTAGAGAAAAAACTAAAAGACCAAGGCTTTGATCTGCTGCCCATCAGCACCGACGAACAGGGACCTTGGCACGATGCTACGTTTGAGCGGAAGGAATTTCCCTGCATAACGCTGTGGTCGATCAGATGGCGCGTCAAAGAACGGCGCGTCGCGAGCATCTGGGCCGTATACGGCCAGCAATGCCCCTGACGTTACGACCGCTTTCCACCAGCCGCCGCCCTTCGCATTTACGAGTTCACGACCGAGTACTTCCCGGCCCTGCATCAGAGCCACCGAAATTTTTTCGAGAAAATTTACAGCCATGTCGATTCCGGCGTGGCTCGCTCGACGTGTCGGCAGAGTGTATCTGCGACGGGATGGAGCATCCCGGGATCGCTCCTGAGGAGACTATCGATGCGTGTAATGGTGATCATGAAGGCCAGTGCCGAGTCCGAAGCCGAGATCATGCCGAGCGAGCAGCTGCTGGCCGACATGACGACCTACAACGAAGAGCTGGTAAAGGCCGGCATCATGCTGGGCGGAGAAGGGTTGCGCGCTTCGTCACTGGGCGCCCGCGTCCGGTTCGAGGGGAAGGACAAGACCAGCGTGCTCAACGGCCCGTTCGCCGAGACCAAGGAGCTGATCGCCGGTTTCTGGCTGCTCCAGGTCAAGTCGATGGACGAGGCGATCGAATGGGTCCGCCGCGTGCCCAACACCGACGGTGCGCATCACGAGATCGAGATCCGCCGGGTGTTCGAAGCCGCCGATTTCGGCGAGGCCTTCACCCCCGAGTTGCAGGAACGCGAAGAAGCGATGCGCAATCAGACCGGCAATTACGGCGAAGCCAAAGCCTAGAGTCGACTTCGATCCGGTTTGAACGTGCGCAAATTAAGCCCCTCCCCTTCAGGGGCGGGGTCAGGGGTGGGGCAGCGTTGGGCGGGGCTCGATGCCCCGATCAACGCTTCGATGCTTGGTGCAACGAGTCTTTTTGAGCGCGCAGACGCGCGCCCTCACCCCAACCCCGCCCCTGAAGGGCAGGGGCTGAACAAGGCGGATCGAGTTCAACTCCAGGACAGGCCGGTTGCCCCCGCCGTTCCCATGGCTAGAACGCCGGCATGGGAACGGCGGAGACCTTGCGGGCGGTCGAGACGGTCTGGCGGATCGAATCCGCCAGGCTGATCGCCGGCCTCGCCCGCCTGACCCGCGATCTCTCCCAGGCGGAGGAGCTGGCGCAGGAAGCGCTCGAGGCAGCACTCCGGCAATGGCCCGATGACGGCGTGCCGCGCAATCCCGGTGGCTGGCTGATGGCGGCGGGCAAGCGCCGCGCGGTCGATGGTTTCCGCCGGTCGAGCATGATCGAGCGCAAGCATCGCGAACTGGCGGACGAACTGGAGCCGGTCGACCTGTCGGCCGCGACGATCGAGGAGCGGATCGACGACGATATCGGCGACGAACTGCTCGCGCTGATCTTCACCGCGTGCCACCCGGTGCTGGGGACGGAGGCACGTGTCGCGCTCACGCTCAAGCTGGTCGCGGGCCTGTCCACCGCGGAGATCGCCAGCGCATTCCTGATCTCCGAGACCACGGTGGCGCAGCGCATCGTTCGCGCCAAGAAGGCGCTGGCCAATGCCGATGTCGGCTATGAAGTGCCGCGCGGGGCCGAGCGCGACGCGCGGCTCTCCTCAGTGCTCGAAGTCATCTACCTCATCTTCAGCGAAGGCTATTCCCCGGCGGCCGAGGATGCCTGGACCCGGCCGGCGCTATGCGAGGAAGCGATGCGGCTCGGGCGGATCCTGGGCGGACTCGCGCTGGCGGACGCCGAAGTGCACGGGCTGATCGCGCTGATGGAATTGCAGGCGTCGCGCCTGCCCACGCGCACCGGGCCGGACGGCGCGCCGGTGCTGCTGCTCGACCAGGACCGGTCGCGCTGGGACCGGACGCTGATCCAGCACGGCCTGAAGGCGCTGGCGGTCGCGGACCGGCTCGGCCCGCCGGGGCCCTATGCGCTGCAAGCCGCAATCGCCGCCTTTCATGCCCGCGCCCTGACGCCGGACGCGACCGACTGGGCCGGGATCGCCGCGCGGTATGACGATCTGTACCGGGTGCTGCCGTCGCCCGTGGTCGATCTCAACCGGGCGGTGGCGAAGGCGATGGCATTCGGGCCGGAGGTCGGGCTGGCGCTGGTCGACGGGATCATCGCCGAGGGATCGCTCGGCGACTATCATCTGCTGTTCAGCGTGCGCGGCGAGTTCCTGACCCGGCTGGGGCGGAATAGCGAGGCGCGGGCGGCGCTGCTCAAGGCGGCGGCGCTGGCGCGGAGCGATCGGGAGCGGAAACTGATGGAGGAGCGCGCCGCGGCGCTCGGTTAATTCGATTTCGCCCCCTCTTCCGTTCGTTTCGAGCGAGGAAAGGGGTCGCCTTAGTCGCGCGCGGAGGCAGGTGCGGGTGCGGGGCGGCCCAGCATCCAGCCGATGAAGCGCGGCACGATGCCGTTGCGCGCCATCCATTCGGAATAGTCGCGATACGCCGGATCGAGGCCGAGATGGCGTTCCTCGGTTTTCGCGCGCCAGTAATAGACCCCGCTGACCGCGCACATCAGCAGCACGGCGCGGCCGGCATCGACCACGCTGCCCGTGGTCAGGAACGGGATGGTCGAGACCCACCAGAACAGGTTCTTCGTGAGATAGGCCGGGTGGCGCGAAAAGGCATAGGGGCCGTGCGTCAGGATGCCGCGATGCGTGAGGTTGGAGAAGCGGAAACCGAAGGCGATCGTCGCCCAGGCATAGATGCCGGTGAGGCCGACCAGGACCGCCCCGACCAGCGCCAGCAGGATCGGATGGCCCTGGAACCAGTGAGTCCAGTCGGCCGTGCCGATATGATAGTCGAGCGGGCCGCCATCGCTCATCAGGATGAAGGGCGGATAGCAGATCAGCGCCGCCATCCAGCCCGCGGCATAAGGATTGGCGGTGCGGATGTGCGAATCGAGCGGGCGTAGCGCGACGATATAGCCGACGGTCGCGAAAGCGACGTCGATGGTGAACATGAAGGTGATCAGCCAGTTCGCCAGCGCGACGGGATCGCGCAGCACCTGGCTGGTGTCGGCGCGGATGAACTCGCCGAAGCCGGGCGGCACGATCGCGACCATGAAGGCGGTGAAGAACGCCTTCACGCCCCAGCTGCGCAGGTGATTGAAGATCGCCTCGCGGTCGACCGGTTCCTTCAGGCCCATCAGCCAGGCGCCGAGCGACCAGCAGCCGTCCTTCGGCTCCACCGCATAACGATCGAGGATGATGATATAGGGGATGGAGGCGACGAACAGCACGGGTGCGGCAAGGCCGAAGCACCACATGGCGAAGGCGAAATTGCCTTCCCAGTAAAAGCGCCCGGTGCCGTAGATCAGCGCGATCCCGGCCCAGGTGAGCCACAGCCCGGCGAGCTTGGTCATGCTGACGTCGATCGTCTCGCGCCACGGCTTCGCGGCCGACCAGTCGAGCCCGGTGGTGGGATTGCGGTGGACCTTGTCGACGAACAGCGACCAGAGGATCATCGGCAGCGCACAGGCCGCGACATTGACCAGCGCCGCATAGGGCCCGTCCATGCCGAACCAGCGCGCGATGCCGACCCAGGTCAGCAGGCCGGCGAGGCCGGCCAGCCCGACCCCGGTGCTGACGGCGGATCTGGGCCGCGGATCGGCCTTGGCGGCGTTCGCTAGGGACGTGTCGTGGAACATCGCGCGAGGAGATAGCGCGGGAATGGTAAGCAAGCCGTGAAGGATAGTCCCTGCGCGGCCGAAATCGCTTTCCTGCGATCGGTCGAACAGCGCGGGTTGCGCGCGTCGGCGCTTGCCGGTAATTCGCCCTCAGCGCGGGTATAGCACAATGGTAGTGCAGCAGCCTTCCAAGCTGAATACACGGGTTCGATTCCCGTTACCCGCTCCACCGCCAACTCGTGTCGCGACCACCGAGATCCGCTCGAATGCCGGCTATTCCAGCGTCTGGGACCGAACCGCCTTTGGGGCGCCGAGCGCCAGACTGAGCGCATCACTGATCTCGTCGCGCGCCATCAGGGTACCGCTGTCCGACAAATGGCGGGCATCCTTGAATGTCATCCGCCCGGCGCGATCGACGACGACGACGGATCCATTCTCGGTCGTAAAATTATCGGCAACGTCGACGATCGACACGCGGTCGCTGCGAAAGGAGGCGATGATCCTGTTGGCGGCCAGACGCATGCGTGTCTGTTCGGGTGGCTCCATGATCGGCAGGTGATATCCGTCCCGGATACTCTCCCGGCTGACATCCTCGGGAAGTATGGGCGGCTGAAGCACGATCACGACGCGCCGGGCATGGGCGAGACATTCTGCAAGTGCCTGTCTGAGGGGCTCGGGGTTCGAGAGTTTCGTCGCCCAGCTGTTGATCAGCACGACAACGTCCGGTTTCGTTCTGGCGAGAAGTGTCGAGACCTCCGGCCAGAGCGTGTCATCCGCACCCGGAAGCTCGTTTCGACCCGGCACCCCGACCGCATAGAGCGTGAAGCGTTGGGCATGGGCCATCCTTCCGAGTTCGACCCCGTACATGGCCGCTTCGCTATCTCCCGCCAGCAGAACCTTTCCCTTGCCGCCCGACACGATATAGCCTCCCGACGCGATCGCCGCAGGGGATATGTCGAGGTACAGTGCATCCCGCATCTGAAGGCCGGCGATTGCAATCGCGGCCACCGACGCGACCGCGCCGACGACGACATAGCGCCGCCGGGCGGGGGCATTCAGCGCCTTCCGCGTCGGCGTTTCCACAAAACGATAGCTGAACTCGGTAAGGGCCAGGGTGATGACAACCTTCAGCACGCCCCTGAAAATGTCTCCGGACTGAAAAAACCGATAGTCGACGAGCGAGAACACCGGCCAATGCCATAGATAAAGCGAGTAGGATCGAACGCCGATCGCCACCATCGCGGGCCGGGCAAGAAGCCTTCCGGGCCAGGTTGCGGTACCGACCGGCGCGATCAGCAGGATCGTACCCGCCACTGGAAGAACGGCGATCCACCCCGGGAAGCGCGCGGATTCGTCGATCGCAAAAACCGATATGATGATCAGACCGACACCGACCCCGGCCGCCCATCGCGCCTTGGCGCCGTCGAGCGTTGCGCCCTTATCGACATGGAGCGCCAGGCACGCCCCAGCCAGCAGCTCCCATGCCCGAGTGGGCAACATGTAGAAGGCGACGATCGGATCGACCCAGGTGACCGCGACGCACGCCGCAAAGCTCAGCCCGGTCAGCCCCAGCATGATGCGCAACGGATATCTGGTGAAGCGCATCAGCAGCATGAGCAGAACCGGAAAGACGACGTAGAATTGCTCCTCCACTGCGAGCGACCAATAGTGAAGCAGCGGCTGCGCATCCTCCGACATGGTGAAATACCCATGCTGGGACAGGAGCTTGAAATTGATGAGCGACGTTGCCGCCGCCGCGCCGCTGGCCCCCAAGGACGCGAGATCCTGGGCCGAATATATCTGCGACGCAGCCAAGGTCGTGAGAAGAATGGCAAAGAGCGCGGCTGGTAATATTCGAGATGCTCGGCGCTGATAGAAGCGGCCGAGCGAGAAACGCTCCCTGGAAATATCGAATAGCAATATCGAACTTATGAGAAATCCGGATATCACGAAAAAAATATCGACGCCAATAAAGCCGCCCGGTAGCAACGAACGATCAAAATGGAAGATCAGTACCGATCCGACCGCTATCGTGCGCAGCCCATCTATTTCCGGGCGATAGGGAACATGGGATTTACCGATTCCCACGCCCTGTAGATTTTCAATACTCATGCATCCCCCATCGCAGAGCATAATGGTGCCGCCTGGGCGATGGAAAGGGACGAAAAGCGCCGTAATGGAGGCATCTGCCTTTACCGGGTGCCCGGGCAGGTTTATGTCCAAAGGACGATCGACAACGATGGACACAGCCAATGGCAGCAGGCACGACTGGGGCCGTCGCTGGCGCAAACGGTCCCGTACTGCTGGCCTGGGCGGTCGGTGCAATCGGGCTGGCGATATTGCTCGCCTATATCTGCATCTCCCTACGACGCGGACTATCGCGTTCGTCGAAAATCGGCAGGCACAGGCGGCGCGCGCGCCAGGACCTGAACGACATCACAAGATTATAAGGCATCTCGGACGCAGGCTGTGCGCGACGCGCGGCTTCAGCCGCCGGGCATCTGCACGACCTGGTCTGGACGAGCAGCCGTACCCGCATCGCCACCCAGTCATGCTTCGGGGGAGCTTGACCGACGCGCCGAACCTTGCGACGGGCCGGCAGTTCAGCGCGGAGGCAGGACCCCCGACCTGGGCAGATTATTCGGTGCTTTCGCTTTACTCACTCCATTTCTCGAGGGACGCGCGTCCATGGCCGCCACCACGCTTGCTGAGGCGAGGGCCGCGATCGTCGCGGTCGGGCGCTGGCTCGACGGCAAGGGCTGGGCGCCGGCGACTGCGGGCAATTATTCGATGCGGCTGGACGACGGCACGGTCGCGGTGACGGTGTCGGGCCGGCACAAGGGGCGGTTGACCGAGGATGACGTGATGCGCGTCGATGCGGCCGGTGCATCGCTCGACGGCAAGAAGCCATCGGCCGAAACGGCGCTGCACCTTGCCCTGTACCGCGACTTTCCCGACGCCGGGGCAGTGTTGCACAGCCATTCGCCCGCGGCGGTGGGACTGAGCCGGGCGTTCCCCGATCTCAACGGTTACACGCTCGCCGGGCACGAGATGCTGAAGGCGCTGCCGGGCATCCTGACGCATGAAACCAGCATCAGCCTGCCGATCATCGACAACAGCCAGGACATGGCGGTGATCGACGCCGCGATGTCGCCGCGATTGCTGGCGCCGGGCGCCGTGCCGGCCTATCTTATCCGCAGCCACGGCCTGTACGGCTGGGGCCGCGACATGGCCGAGGCCGAGCGGGTGATAGAGGCGGTCGAGTGGATGATCGCCGCCGAACTGGCCGAGGCGGGTTTCCGAAAAGGGAGCGAAGCATGAGCCATTTGCAGGTGTTCGACGAACAGGACGGCACGACCCCGCTGCTCGATACATCGGAGGGCGAGACGATCGCTGCCGAGCTGGCGACGATCGGCGTGCGGTTCGAGCGCTGGCCGAC
>Ga0247737_1000041_pt1 | contig 32841 bp, 21 predicted proteins | sample UWRJL028104C2_FD_180937 | JGI IMG/M metagenome (GOLD analysis project Ga0247737, IMG submission 180937) | Plant litter microbial communities from Arlington Agricultural Research Station in Wisconsin, United States - UWRJ-L028-104C-2 | ecosystem: Environmental > Terrestrial > Plant litter >...
GCCTCGACCTCGCGCACGGTCATGCGGTCGACCTCGAAGCCGAACGGGCGATTGCCCCACAAGTCTTGGCCGCTCGCCAGCCGGTCGCTGAACCGCGCGCGCAGACGCTCTACCTTGTTCGCGCTTTCGAGTTCAGCCATTACGCCCGCGATGCTTGCCATCGCTTTCGCCATCGGCGTTGACGGATCCATCACTCCCCCGGTAAGCGTGTGCCACTTGACGCCGGCCGATATACAGAGAACCTGCAGAGCCTCGTTCTCTTCGAGGCGGCGCGCGAAGCGGTCGGGCGCGACGGCCATGACAATGTCGCAGCGCCCCGCCTTTATCTCGGCGAGCAAGCTCAGGAAGCCGGGACGAACCTTCCCCTTGTATGCGCTGATTCCGTCGTCAACATGGACGGAGGCAATGACGTAGCCCGCCTCCTCGGCTGCCGCGCGCAAGCGGCGCTCCTGGATGTCGACCTTGTCAATCTTCTCGTCGCGCTCGCTAATGCGGCTGTAGAGCGCGGCGCGGATCGGGCTCTCGGTGGCGGTTGGTTTCTGCATGGTGTCAATCTAATGCCAGCTAGGCCTGAGTTCAGCGCGATCAGCAGGTCGAGCGACTCGGCCTCACGAACCTCACCGACCACAAGCCGGTCGGGGCGCATCCGCAGCGACTCCTTGATGAGTCTTCGCAGGGTGATCTCGCCCGTGCCCTCGAGCGATGGCTGGCGACACTGCATCGCGACGCGGTCGGGTGCCGCGAAGTCGAGCTCGAAGGTCTCCTCAACCGTGACGACGCGCTCCGACGGACGCGCGCACGACAGCAGAGCGTTGAGCATCGTTGTTTTGCCGGTCTGCGTCGCACCCGAGACCAGGATGTTCTGGCCGGCGAGCACGCTCATCCGCAGATACTCGGCAGCCCGCCGCGTGAGCGATCCGAGTTCGACGAGCTCGTGCAGGTTGTGGATGCGCTGCGTGAACTTGCGAATGTTGACCGCCCACTCGCGCTGCGTGATGAAGTGAGCACTATTGCAGTGGATGCCACAGGGTGGCATGTGTTTCGCTTTCGCCCCCGTCTGGAGCGATCGATTGGTCCGCCCGAAGTGGATCCAGCCGGCACGTAACAGAGTGAAAGCTATGTCCCGCATGAACATTTGCCGCACGCTGTAACGACGATTCGCGCTATACCCTGGTTCAAAACGGAGGATCGCCATTTCGGGCACGAGCTCTTGAAACAGTTCACGAAAGGTCGGAGCCTCGCCGCTCGCGCGTCGGTAAACCTTGATGAAATGCGCAGCGTTCCTGCCGTAGGTCTCCACATCGGCGTGGATCGCCACTCGGACGTGGCGCCAATCTGGCGGAAGCGACGGCCGCTCCCCCGAAGTCGACCCGTGCGATTGTCCCATCTGTATATCTTCGCGCAATTTAGCCTCCCCGGGGAGGCCATCCCGAGCACGCACTGCACCAACTGTTTAATACGTGAATACGCCGGACGAGACCGACCCGTGGGGAACCTTTGTCCGAGACTTGGGACACAACATTGCGGTCCGCCGAGCCGAGCAAGGCCTGAGCCAGGAAGAGGCGGCCTACCGAGCTGGCCTGTCTCGCTATACATACCAGAAACTCGAACGCGGATCGGGGCGGCCGAACCAGCTTGGCAACCCGTCCTTGCACTCTGTGGTGCTCGTAGCGTTGGCGCTCAACACCACACTCGAGGAACTAGTTCCGGACGCTCCTGACATATTGCGCAGGTAGTGAATGAGAGGAAACGGGACAAAAGTAACCTGGACGGCATAAAACGATGCTATAAGCTAATTGCACCGTGTGCGGTTAGATGCAACGCTGTGTTCATGAATGAAAACGACCTTGGTCTCCTATCTAACTCATCAATTCTGCTCTTCGACGAGGCGGCGCAGGTGTATGCGCAGATGCTCGAGGGTTGGGCACGCCAGCAAGATGCGAGACGCTTGCAGACGTCGACGATCAAGTCTCGGGCACGAATTATTAACTCGTTTCAGACCAAGTTTGGCTCTTACCCTTGGGAGTGGACCACCGGAGATTTCGAGCTATTCATTAGCGACCTGGTTGGCCGAAAAGGCGGAATCAGTCATTCATCGACTCGACAATATGCCGGAGCGATTCGCGCTTTCTGTCGATACGTTTCGAATCCCGACTACCCGTGGGCGGCCGAATGCGTAAAGCGATTCGGATTCTCGACGGCTCAGATTGTTAACGAGTGGAATTCCCCGATTCACAAAACAGGCCAAGAAGGCCGTCCCGAGCGTCGTCGCTTCAGTGACCACGAACTGCAGAAACTTTTCGACACCGCTGACGCTCGGGTCTCGCGGCCGATGGCGGGCAAGAAGGGTCAGCATGTGGCGCTTCGCGACTCACAGATGATCAAAACCGCATTCGCGTTCGGACTGCGCCGAGGAGAGGTCGTCGGACTGGATGTCGTAGACCTGGCCGCAAACCCTCATTGGCCACAGCTGGGCTCGTACGCCGCAATTCGAGTGCGACGCGCCAAGGCTTCTAACGGCGGGCCCCCTAAAAGGCGTACGGTTCTAGCTATCCCCGAGTACGCGTCCGTATCCTACGGCCTGCGCCAATGGATTGAGTTGGGTCGCGGTTCTTTCGACCCCCTCCCCGATGGGCCACTCTGGCCGAGCGAAAGGCACGGCCGCCTGAGCGCACGATCGCTTGAAGCCAGATTCCAGTCGATCAGAGAGGAAGCAGAATTGCCCCGCGAACTCACGCTGCATTGCTTGCGCCATACCTATATTTCCCGACTCCAGGAGGCGGGGTACTCCGAAAGGTTCACGATGGACCAGGTCGGTCACACTTACGCTTCCACCACAGCCATCTATACACACATCGGCGATAGGTATAGGGAAGCGGTTCTGCAAGCTGCGCTCGGGCGCATGAACGACCTTGACAGCGACATAAGCACAGCGGTCGCATGAGTCGAGACGACGACGCGATCAAGCCAACGGGGCAACCCAGTTCGACCTCGAGTGTGGAAGGTTCGACCAACAGCCCACGCTCCGCTTACGCTAGTGGCCACGGCCTCGCTCCACGTCGCCGTGCCCGGAAGCCTAATCCTTCCGGATTCCTTGGACCTCGGGCGGATCTGATGGCGAAACACTCAACAACGGACTGGAACCTCCGGCGATTGATGTTCGAGCGAGGGTTGTACAAGACCAACGACATCCTTGAGCCCCTTCATGAGTACGGTATAGACATCTCTCGTGAACAGCTTTTTCGTCTTGTCACGAAACCACCCGTTAGGCTTCGCGTCGACGTAATCGGGGCCTTGTGCGCGATTCTCGAGTGCACGCCAAACGACCTATTTACCGTCGAAGCGAGTGAGGACTCACCCACTTCTCGCCGGGCAACTGGTACGGAGGGAAATTCTCCTCGGATCGACATCGTCCCAATACGACTCGACGTCACGACGAGGTCGTGAACGAAGATCTCGACGCACTCACTGACCACTTCTTAGCACTTAACCCCCAGCTCGAGCGTTCGGCTGTAATCGACGCCGTCAATCGCACGGTGAAATATCCGGCCGCGACTAGGCGCTACATCGAATTGTTAGACGCTTCTACGCAACTTCCCGTGACGGCCCCTGATCGAGTTCAAGCTCTAATTCGTGCTCTGATTCAGATCGGGCTTGAAGTTCCGAGGCTTCCAACCTGCCCACGGTGCTTTGAGGACCGTAGAGTCGCGCACGTACTACAAGATGGTACTCGCGCGTGCAACCGGTGCTGGAATCGAGAACGAGTTCGCATCTGCGACGGATGCGGCAGCCTGCGTCAGACATATCGTAAAGTGAACGACGCGATGTTGTGCAGGCCATGCGTGGACCCCAAGCCAATCCGGAGTTGCGTACGTTGCGGACGGTCGGGGGTAGCGTTCGGGAACGTGCACGGCCGCAAGGTCTGCCTAAATTGCATTCCCAAGAAACCGCTACCGTGCACTCGATGTGGAAAGGTTCGCCCAGCCGCTGCACGGATGCTCGGCGGTGTCGTTTGTCACAGTTGCTACCATTCCATCCGCCGCAAACCTCGCGTATGCGCAAGTTGTGGCGAATATCGCATACTCGCAAATAGGAACAGTAAAGGCGCCTACGTCTGCGCCGAATGCGCGGGAGTACCAGTTCGCTACTCCTGCATCGAGTGCGGTAGCGAAGATCATTTCCTTGGAGGTAAGTGCGCGCGATGCCGCAACGTCGACATTCTGGACGACGCACTAGGCAACCCGCCTCGCGATCCAGCACTCGCGGTCCTGCGCAGACACTTACTTGAGATGCACCCGCAGGCGCTGCACAAATGGTTGACCCGATCACCCGCTCAAGCCCATTTCAGAATGATCGTGGCGACGCCTCCGCCACGAAGCGTGTCGCTCCTGGATGATGCCCCACGAGGACTTGCGATTACTCACCTCCGGGAGCTTCTCTTTCTATCGGGAGTTTTAGAGGGAGCAGTCGACTCTTGGCTGCACACGTACGACCGCGCTGTGGCCGAACTGCTTGAAGGCGCTAGCCCCGAAGCAAGACAGGCGTTGACCATTTACAGCCGCTGGACGGTACGGCCGAAACTCGTCCGCTCCGCAATGCGGCGACCAATCGGTGAGCCACAGTATTCGAATGCCCGAGCTCAAATAGCCGGAGCGCTGAGATTCATACGGTGGTTAGAAGACCGCGGCACGCTGCTCGCGGACATGGACCAGTCCGCGCTCGACGAGTTCACTTCAACACAAGCACATCACGGATGGATCGGGAATTTTGTGCGCTGGATCGGGAAAACCTACGGCAAAAGCTTCGATTTCTACTCGCCGATCAAACAAGCTCACTTTCCTCGCATTAGCGACGAGCGAAGATTCGAGGTCGCTCGACGCCTGCTCATGGACGACGACGTGCCTCTCGATATTAAGGCCACGACTTTACTCGTGGCCACGCTGGGCGTGAACATCACGACTGCGGTAGCCGTGCGGCGTGACGCGGTGCGTTTCTTGGGTCCGGGCGCAGCGTGGTTGTCGATCGACGAGCGCGAAAGTGTCCTCCCCCAATGGCTAGCACGCCTTTTTTGGGAACAAGCAATTGGCACTCCTGCCGGCGATTGGCTTTTCCCTGGGCGAATGCCCGGGAATCATCTTGGCCCAGCCTCACACCGGCGGTACCTATCGAAATACGAACTGACCTTGAGAGACTTGCAAATCGCCGCACGATTCCAGCTTGCGGCTTCAATGAACCCGGTCATGCTCGCCAACTCGATAGGCCTCACACCGGCGACAATGCTCACTTATCGAGCGTTATCGGGCGGCAGCTGGTCTGATGCGCCAATGTTGTTTGGAAAACCATCCGGTGATCCTCAGTAACAGATTCGAGCGCCTCGCGGAGCGCGCATGGAGCCGACGAGATTGAAGTGCCACTAATCGAGCGACCGTACTGCTTCCGTCCCAACAACAAGTTGATGTAAGTCACGAGAGTGCGGTTTACCCGCGACGAGACTCCTGTTCAATTTGCGAAAGTCCATTTCAGCGAACGGAATGTTCTATTTGTTTCACTGCCTCGGAATGGTTCCGGTTCTAGTGGAGTCCATTACGCCCACATCTCGAAATCAGAACGGGCAGCGGCGGCACTTGATCAGTCTGTGCTAATCCCTTCATGATTTCCCTCAAAGACTTCCGGAGAGCTTGCGAACCGTTTCAAGAGAGTGTGAAAGCCCTACCGGAGCTGTCGACTTTCGTTATGGCTTTCAATTTATTCGCCAATCGATTCAATACGTGTTCGCTATTCATTTCAATGGCGCAGCGATTGGCGCTAACCTCGTCCACCAGAACATGTTGCTCCCGCGCAAAGGACACTAGATTTAGCCCGAGACAGCAGACGCAGCCTTCTACCCCCGACTTGATCAAGAAAGATTGATGACCGCAGACACCGAGGGCGCTGCCCCCAAAGCGAGGACACTCCGCCTCCTCGCGGATGACCCCGCGGAAACAGACCTGCTCTCGTTCGAAGCAATCGCGCAGACCATCGCCGATGCGCTACTTGACGAGTCACTCGACCCCATCGCCTTGGGCCTCTCCGGCACTTGGGGAAGCGGAAAGACGACCGTTCTGAACCTCGTGGAGAGAGAAGTCATCTCACGAGAAACGGACGACAAGAAAGTTATCGTCATCAGGACGGCGCCCTGGAGGTACGACCCGACACAAGGCGCCAAGGAAACCTTGATTGGGGAAGTACTCGCGGCGATTGGGATCGAACTAAAAGTAAGCGCGGATGGCTCGGACAAGGCTGGCGCCCTGTTGATTCGGCTGACAGCGAGGGTGAACTGGGCCAAGGCACTCAAGATAGCGGCAACAACTGCTGTGACTCTCCAGCTCCCAGACCCAGCGCAACTGGTCGATCTAGTCAAGCCCAAGTCGGACGAGCCTAAGGACGCCCGGGGCCTTGAACACTTCAGGGGCGAATTTGAGTCCCTCATCAGCTCGGAGGAACTAGAGCATGTGCGGTCAGTGGTCGTCCTTGTGGACGACCTCGACCGCTGCCTCCCGGCGACGGTTGTGGACTCGCTTGAGGCGATGCGGCTATTTCTTGACGTCCCCAAGATGTCGTTCGTAATTGCCGCTGACGAAGTGAGGGTGGCCGACGCCATCCGTGCCAGGTTCAGTACCACCGAGGTGCCTGCGGAAGACGCGGGCGAGACGGAGGATCCGGCAAGGCTCTACCTCCATAAGATTGTGCAGACCGCCTTTCCGCTTCCTGCTCTGAGTAGCTTCGACACACTCGCCTACGTGCTGGTCCTAACTCTGCAGTCGCGTGATGAGCCCGACGCGCTTACGACTCTTATCGCGCAGTGCTCTGAGATTCGGCGGAGTGGCGGCGACGCGCAAGACCTGACCGCGATCGACGACTTCGACTACCAGTCGGAACTGGAGTTTGCCAAGCGGCTCACCCCGATGCTGCACGAGAAGATGAAGGGAAACCCCCGTCGCATTAAGAGGTTCGTGAATGATCTCGAGGTACGTCAGGTCATCGCGGAAAGAAGAGGCATAGCGCTTGATGCGGGTGTCGTCGCCAAACTCATGGTGCTCGAGGTCGTGCTTGCCACCGAGTTCACGCGGATGCTGGACTGGTTCGCGGCGGGGCAGCTGAAGGAAAAGCTCGTGGCGCTCGAGAAGGAGGCAACCACACGGCCCGAAGTTCGTCCCACGCAAGACGAGACCACCGCGGAGGAGAGCGGGCAGTTCTCGGACGGCCTGATCCGCTGGGCGAAGCTTTCACCTCCGCTTGAGGAGTTGGATCTCTCGCCATACCTGACCCTCGCAGCGTCGTTCAAAGGTGTCGTCTTGGTTGCCAAGAACTTGCCAGAACGACTTCGAGACATCGCGGCGAACCTGCTATCTGACACGCGGACCGACCAGTCCAGCGTCAAGGATGCGGACCTCGAAGCACTCGGCGAAGGAGACCTGGTCAATCTCGTAGAACACCTCGGACGTACGCTCCGGGACCAGCCTCAACGCCAAAAACAAGGCGTCAACGCGCTCCTACGAATGGGCCGAAAGTTCGACACGGTCCGCGGCAATGTCGTTTTGGCTCTTCGCGAGCTGCCGGGACGAGACGTCAAGATCAGCACGCCCATTCAGTTTGCCGCCGGTGATCCCGCCGAATTGAAGGAGGTTCTGTCCTACTGGAATCAGACTGCCCCGGAGGCCGTGCAACGGTCCATTAGCAATGCACTCCGGCAGGCGAGCGCCTGATGGGAACCAGCGGAGCATGGGGAGGTAGTGGAAGCGCTGCGGCCAAGGGACTGCGCGACAACATCGCGCCGCTCGGCGACGGGGGCGCGGGCGTCGTACGGGCGCCGTCACCAGGCATCGACCCTGCGGATCTCAGAGACGCTGTCAGACTGCTCGATGGACGCACTTCCACTCAGAGTAGCGGCCCGAGTTCGTCACGCGTTGCAGCGGGCAGCGCTAGGCGCCGTAGCCGCACCGGAGGCAGCTCCGGTGGGACCGGAGGAGCTAAGCGATCAACCTCACGGTCTGCCACCGCCGCCGGCAGATCGATTGCCGGCGCGGTCGCATACCGCACCGGAGACCGCGGCGCCTTGGAACGGCTGGGTCTTGACTTCGACGAACTTTCCTCACTAAATGATTCCTTCGAAGTGCTTCGGCGCATCGTAGACATGGCATGCGGTCAGCCCGACAGCACGATCGAAGACCATGAACGGAGGCTCATGGCTGCAGACATTGTCGACAAACTCGATGTGAGCGGATCGCTGCCCACCGAAGTCTCCGCGGAAACCATAGTGATGCTCGCCGTCGCCGCGATGATCTCGGAGCTCGTCCTGAGCGAGTGCGGCGATGTCGCGACTTTCTCCTCAGGAGAGACCACCGAGCAGGACATACGTGACACGGCAGAGGGTCTCGCCGCTCGAGTGACTTACTCAGTCACAGGGGTCACCGAGGACGACTTCGCCACCGCAATAGAAAACGGAGTCAACGAGCTCCGAGGGATCCTGGGGATCGAATGACTCGCAACTTCCGCCTCCTTCTCCAGTCTTCCGAGAACCCCACAGCAACTGAGGAGGCGTTCTATTGGACCGCAGCGCGCGCCGAATCGACCGTGATCAGCACAGTCGGGCCATCTCTCGGAAAGCTCGGAGCTGTACCCGCGCTCAACATTGACCTCGTGCGAGTGGCCGCAAGCGTGTACCTCGCTGACAAGAGCTATCCCCGGCGCAGCGGGGGGTCGGACTGGAACCAGCGAGAGCTCTCGGTGAGGGTTCCCGTGTCCCATGTCGAGACATGGAGTATTAACGAACCCGCTCTTTCGTCAATGCTCGCCTTCCTCAGCGGGGATTCTTGGAGCTTCGAATTTGTGGCAGCGAATCCTCCGGTAGAAGCTGTCACGCTTCCCACTACAGCCGCGCGACGGGCGGTTCTGTTCAGCGGCGGAGCCGACTCAGCCGTGGGCGCTCTCAAGTCCAAGCTCGGGCTAGGAGTTGCCGAGCATCACGAGCTCGTTTCCCATTTCAGCGCCAACCACATCGCAGGCATCCAGCGGTCTTTGGCCGAGCAACTCACGGTTTTGGCACCGAGTGGCGCTCAATCTCACGAGGTGATCCATTTCACAAGGAAGTCGACTCGGGCGGACGGCAGCAAGTACGACTCGGAACCTAGTTCACGATCGCGCTCATTCCTGTTTCTGGCGCTTGGGCTCGCGGCCGCATCCGTCTCAGGAGTTGAGCTCTGGATTCCGGAGAATGGGTTCGCCTCCATCAATCCGCCGCTCGCGTCGGATCGCCGCGGGAGCTTGTCAACCAGAACCACACATCCCGCCTTCCTTAAGAGCCTGTCTGAACTTTGTGTCGCCATCGGGATCAGCGGCGCCATTCGCAACCCATTCGACAGGCTTACAAAGGGCGAGATGTTCGCTTGGACCGCAGCGCAAATCGGGCACCCGTCCGCGTCGGCCTACCTAAGTGCGACGAACTCATGCTCGACAACTGGGCAGCGCAGTTTCAGAGTGCCGGTGCGGGTGCACTGCGGGGTCTGCTTCGGGTGCGTCCTAAGGAAGTCGGCGTTCCACGCATCCGGCGTCACTGATCTCACCGAATACGCCGACCCCACCGGAAACGCCGGACTGAAACGCTGGCTCGACCGCAACTCTGTCGTACCAGCGGTAAGAGGGTTCGTGGAGCGAGGAGTCCAACCCCGGGATCTAATCGCACTCTCCCTCCCGAACGAGTTCAAACTTGCGGATGCACTCGACCTGACCGCCCGCGGCTCCTCCGAGCTGGCAGGGTTGGTGTCGTGAACTCACTACCTTCAATAGACATGCACGCGCACATTCGCGCGGACCTCCCTCGAAGCGAAGTCTCGGCACTCGAGGGCATCGTTTTCGCGGCCACGCGCTCGCTCGAGGAGGCTGAATCGGCGATTGATCGAAACGACGAGCGCGTCATATGGGGTGTTGGATTACATCCAGGGCTTGTCGGTGTCCAGAAGAAATTCGATATCTCGCTTTTTCAGAATCTCGTGCAGCGCACCCCTCTGGTGAGCGAGATCGGTCTCGACGGCACCTCAAGAGTCCCAATGGAGCTCCAGCTGAACAACTTCCATCAAATACTTGAGGCGCTGGTCGATACGCCTCGAATAACCAGCGTTCACAGCGCTGGCGCTACTGGAGATGTTCTCAATGCAATATCGCTACACGGTGCGACTGGCATAGTTCTGCACTGGTGGCTAGGGTCCGAAAAGGAATCTGCTCTGGCCGTCGAGATGGGATGCTATTTTTCTCTCAACGCCTCCGTGGGGTCGATCAACCGCGTTCGACGCCTTCCGCTTGAGCGGCTGCTGCCGGAAACAGATCATCCGTTTGGTGATCGCCGCGAACGCGCCAGCGCCCAGCCAGGCAACGTAGCGCTCGTGGAAAAGGAGATCGGTGCCGCCTACGGCATGTCGATTGTTGAGACGCGACTTCAGCTTTGGCGAAATCTGAAGGATCTTGTCGCGGCTACGAATACCACGAGCCTGCTCCCCCGGTCCGCCAGGCTTCAGTTGGCGACTATCTAAGGGATCTTCCCTGATCCGGCCTAGGTACCTCTCGCGGCTTGTTCGCGCCGCCCTTCCAGCTGGAATGAAGGCATTGCCATTTTCGTGCTCGCCAGCATTTCTGTATCCAGCGCCATTCAAGCTCGTCTTCGAAAGCGCGTAACCGCGCTACTTGTAAATCACGAGAGAGAATGAGCGCGAGTTGATCGTCGGACGTGTCAATGCGGGCATTGCCGCTGACAAGCTGAACGGGACACGATTTGGTCGCCCGCTGTCTGACCCACTACTCGTTGCCGAAAATTGCAGGTCGTGGCTGCAGCTGAAGCGGGAGGGCGCTCTGCCTTGGACGCGGCACGGCTCGTTGTGTGAAGTCGAGCGACGTTGTACCGCCACCAAAAAGCCCAAGCCGACCGCGAGAGTACCGCGAACTATTGATGCCCTGACAGGCTCATTAGGTCGTGGCTCCGTCGACTCAACAAGGCAGTGCAACAAGCGCACCGAACGACCGCGTCAGATTCCCCACCAAGCACGCACATGCGAAGATGCACTCGAATTGGTCGAGGTGTCCCGTACCGCATCCAGGAACCGCTGCGGGGGGAGGTAATTGTGTGCGTCGATGTAGTGAACTATGAGCGTCGGGGCGGCGAAGGCAATCCGGTCGCGACCACGCACTCGAATTTCGCCCACGCCGACTCTCACTTTGCGCTCCCCGCTTGTGCTCAGAACGGTTACGGGCGAGTCGGCGTCGCAGAATTCACAGTTGTGCAATCCACGCATGATGTTCATGGGACTATCGACGAGCTCGAGAAGCGAATCGAAGATCTCGCTCTCGACGTGACCAATAGGGAATGAGTGACCTTCTCCCAGCCACCCCACGTTCAATGCACGACGATTGTCTTTCGAATAGGTGTATTTCGATAGATCTTCAAAATGCGTCACTCTCAACTCCCGATCGATGTGCACGCTGCCCAGTGACAAGTTCCCATATTAGGTTTCAGAAGGTCGCTCAATGGTGTCGCATCTTCGACCGTGCGCGACCCTGACATCACGGTCAACCTGTCGGGTGCCTTCAAATGATAGTTGGGAATTACCGAACCGGGGCCGTACGAAACGGGCGCTGGTCCGCCACCTTGTTCTATTAGCAGGCCCTTTGGCTGTGTGAGGGTGCGCCCCATCTCTGAATAGAAGTTCACCGTTGTGCCCTCGGGAACAACGGTGTCCCCTGTGCCCAAACGGTACTCACCGTGGCCCGCAAACACGGTTTCCCCGTCCGGTCGTCCACCCGGTAACGTTTTTTCCGCGTATTGATTTCCCGGGCTGCCTCGGGTTGGAGGTTTGACCAACTGTGAGATCTTTTGTCCAGCCCCAGACAATGCTGGGCCTATTTTCGAGGCAACGGCTTTCGCGGCCGACGACATCGCACTTTTTACAGCAATTCCCGCGGGCGATGCCATGGCCGACTTGACGACCGCGCCCAGGACCTGACCCGCTCCCGCGGTCAGTCCACCGAAGGCTGCACCGATGGTCGTATCAAAGGCAAGCGCCTTCCAGCTGAACTCCTCTGTCTTCGAAACATTCACTTTCCAGAGATTTGTGACGGCACCGCTTACCGCGCCACCAGCCATACCGCACGCGATCACGAGGGTGCCGCCGGACGCTGCCGTGCAGGCCGCGAAAACTGCCATGCCCGCAACTCCGCCAACAATTTCTGCTTGGTACGTGTTTACGAAAGAACTGACTCCGCCCCAAAAACTATTCCAAGATAGGCCCGTCGGGTCCGACCACGTCATCGGGTTGTTTCCCGAGTAAACGTAGGCGTTGAATTGGGCTGGGACACCCGAGCCGAGCTTGGGGTCGACGCTTATGAATATTCCGACAGCGTCGTCGTAGAACCTTGCGCCAAGGAGCGTGAGGTTAGTTCCCGAGTCGACGACTGCGTTCAGGAATCTGTGATCCCCGGGCACTCCCGCGTCGGAGTTCCCGCGGACTGCGCCGAATGGGTCTGCGAATATTCGTGTCACGCTTGTTGCTAGCCACAACGTGTTTGATATCGAGGCAATCGCGGATCCATGATGGTCGGATACCAGCGACGACACCGCGCCCATGCCAGAGCCTGTTCGCGTTGCGACGGTGCTGCCAGCGAACGAGTAGTAACGGGAGGCCGTGACAGTACTGTCGCTGATGTGGACTTCTTGACCGCCTGGTAGGTAGATCGTCGTTCCGTTGAAGTCGGTACGGATCAGGCGATCGCCGTTCGCGTCGTAGAGATTCTCCGCGCCGTCGACGCTTGCGAGTTCTCCCTCGGCGTCCCAGTCGTACGCAGTCGCGACTCCTCCTGAAGTCTTCGAGACCCGGTTGCCGGCGTTGTTGTAAGAGAATGTGGTGGCCGTTCCGGTTGTTGAGCCCGCAGTGTTTTTGGACATGCTCGACAACTGATGTGGGCCGTCAGTACCTGTGCCGTGGGTGTAGGTAGTGGTCATCGCGTTTTGACCGGTGGTTACGGCATGTTCGGTCATTGTTGTGCGGTTGCCGAGAGGATCGTAGTTGTAGTCCGTCCAATACGGTGCCACGCCGCTTACGTTCGAGGTCGTGCCGGATCCCTTGGGGGTCCCGCAGTTCGCGTCGCCAGCGGTCCAGGCGCTTTCGAGACGGCGCAGCCCGTCGTAGCTGAAGCACTGATTGTCTTGGTTGGCGGCGCCTGCGAAGGCTGCGGACGTTGGACGGTCTTTGGCGCTGGTGACGTTACCTGCGTCGTCATAGGTGTATTTGAGGTTGACGTCTGTGCCGCTGAAGCGCTCCCGGTTGAGGGCGATTCCTTCGAGGCGTTTCGTTCCGTCTTCGTAACTGTAGGACTGGATGGCACCGTAGGTGTTTCCGAGGTCGGCGAGGAGGGGGCGACCGTCCGCGGCGAAGCGGCTCTCGGCGACATAAGTCCCCCAGCCGAACCCGCCGCTCATCCAAGACGGAATTGAAGCGGAGTCGTATCGGGTGGTGACTCGTTCGCTCCCGAGTTGTGTGACGTTGCCCGTTGACACAACGGCCGGCAGTGCAATGGAGGCGACCTGCCCATCGGCGGTGTAGCTGTAATTCGTCGTGAAGGACTTTGTGCTCAGAGCGGCGAATTTAGCGATGCTGGGGAGGGTCACTTTGCTGCCGAGCGGGCGGTACGCGCTGTCGTAGCTCGTGACTTCGGTCGTGTACTCATAGTCGGGCACGCCCGTGGTTTCCGAGTCCACGTAGCGGGTTGAGGACTTCAACTGTCCGAGTGCGTTGGTTGCCCCCGCTCCGTCAAATTTGGCGGTGTCGTATGTCCAGGACGCGCGTTTGTTGCCTGTTGCGTTGTCGTCGTAGAGGCCAATGGTCCGTCCGAGGGCGTCGTACTGATAGAAGAGCTTTTCGCCGGCGCCACTTGTTGTGGTGACGACGCGGTCGCTTGAGTCGTAGGTGGTTGTTGAGTGACCGGCGTCGGGATCGTCTGCGGCGGTTTGGCGGCCTCCGAAGTCGTATGTGTAGCTCCAGACGTGGTTTGAGGTGTCGCGCATTTGTGTGCGCTGCCCTGCAGGGTCGTACGTGTATGTGGTCGATTGGCTGGTCAGAGCGAGGACTTCAGCGACCGTGTCGGCGGCGGCGTGTGTGTCGGGGTCGCGCAGGTACTCGCGCAGCTCGACGTTTCGCCCGCGCGCGTCTGTCACTGTTGATTGCGGGGTGCCACCCATGGGGGGCACCTGAGTGGTGGTGGCGCCGTCGTAGCCGGTGATCGTCCGCCACTTCTCGTTGTCCGGGTTGGAATCGGTCCCGACCCAGAGAATTTGGTCTGTGGTGCGGCCGGCGCTGTCGTATTTGTAGGTTGTCAGCGACGGGGGTACGGCGATAGGGACTACAGCGGCAGTAGCGGGGGTTCCTTGCGCCCACCATTGTCCGGTCTCTTTGGAAACGTTGCCGGTGGAGTTGTAGTACGTGTGGGAGATCATGCGTCCGCGGGCTTCGGTGGTCGCGTTGTGGTTCGCGCCGGCGTCGACGCCTTCCGTCTGTGTTTGGAAAGGGCGCAGGAGCCCGTCGTACTGGGTCACGCTGCGGTGTTGTGTTGTGCCGTCCGCGCCGAGTGTTTTGGTGAGGACTGAGTTTCGTCCCTCTGCTGTGAGCGCGTACGCGTATTCCACGGATGGTTTCGCGCCCGGTGATGTTGATTGGTGTTGCGGGAACGTTGCAGTGAGCAGTCTGCCTAATGCGTCGTAGGTGCCGGAGGTGACTTTGTGGTTGAGGTCTTCCGTTGAGGTGACCAGGCCCGTGAGTGGGTTGAAGAATGTCGTGGACGCGAATCCAACCAGTGCTCCGGTTCCATCAGGATCGAGGGTGGTGGAAGTCATGGAAGCGAGCAGGCCGCCAGCCGACGGGGTGTAGGCGATTGTCGAAATTTGTCCGGCGGAATCCTTAACCTGGAGTGGTCGGCCGTGTTCGTCGTGTTCGACAACTTCCTGGTCGAGGACATATCCGACGCCGTCTTCGGGGTCGATGCGTTCTGTTCGCGTCGTCAGTCCGTCGTTGTCGTACGAGGCGATGTTGCTGGAGACGAGATCTGCGGGGAGCTGCGCTGTGAGACCACAGGTTTTCGCAACTATCTGGGTCTTTTCGGGCAGGCTGACGAAGTATTTTTCCGCGAGCACATTGTGGGTCGGATGGGCGTAGGTGATTGTCGTGCAGAGATCATCCGAGTCGGTGGCTACGTCGCCAACGTCGCTGATCTCAGTGATCTGCGAATACGCGTTGTAAGTTGACGTCATTTTGGTGTGGTGCTGGAGTGTTTTGTCTGCACGGAATGAGAATCCGTGCGAGGTGGAACTTGAGAGTCGGTACGCGCGGAGCCGGTCAACGTCGGCACCATCCTCGGCGACGAGAATGGGTGCGGCATGTTCGTTGACCGTCATGGAGAGTACTGTCTCCTTCGCGGGGCTCTTGTGATCGCTGAGGAACTCGGCGGTGGCGAGCACCTGTCCCTGAAGGCGTGGATGGTCGTGAACGGTGACCGAATTCGGCGACGTTCCGACGGTGATCGTGCCGAGACCGGTTAGTCCGCGGTAATACCAGGTGCGTGTGCTGATCCGTTCGTCGCCGACGCCCTTCGTGGTGGTGACTTGTGGGAATCCTCGGAAGTCTGAAAAGGTCACTTCGTTCGGTTTCACCATGGCGCCGGTGGGCTTCGTCCATGCTGCGCCACCCGTGTATTCGAATGCAGTTACCGTGTTGAGGGAGCCGGAGCCGCTCTCTTGTGGTGATCCGGCTTCGACAAGTGTGTCAATAACATATTTGTGGAAGAAGTCGGTGACTGCGTCGCCGCCAGCGTTGGGGTACCACTTCACCGGGTAGCAGAGAGTTGTGTTGTCGCGCAGGTCGGTTTGGCTGCGTCCGGGGTTGCTCCATTCGCTGCACCCCGTTTTGTAGGAGACGCTGATCGACGCTCCTGCCTCGGACCGCACATTTGTGATGCGTGGGCGGGACATCGATGGTGAGTGGTCGGTTGGCGAATCGACCCTGTTCTGAAGGAATGTGTAGTCGAAGTTGTTCGCGGGCAGGGTGATGTCGTCCGTGTCGGTCGCCGTGCCGCCGTGCCCCGTGTGCGTGATGGAAAGGGTTCGAAGCATCACACCGTTGGCGCGCGACAAACTGATCCCGGCGCCCATGCCAACGAAGTCTTGTTCGAGAGCCCAGCTGTCGACAGGCTTGTAGGCCGACCCACTGTAAGTGGACGTGTTGATCTCGGTGAGTCGGTAGCGGTTGAAGAACGTGGGCGAGATGTTGGTGCACGAGTCTGTGGACTCACAGATCTGGTCCGTCGGGGTGTCGGGCCAGTGGTTCAGGTCCGTGTCGGCACTGGTACAGAACGAGTTGCGCTGGGTGATGTCGGTGATGCAGCGCGGGCCGTTGACAAAGGTCACCTTCGCCGGAGCGGGCCTGGTCTCGCCGGTCCGTGTTCCGTATTCGATGCTTGTCAGTCGGCCACCCGCGACATAAGAGATGGTGTCGAACTTGTGGTCGGCTTGGGTGAGGGTCTTGTGGGATGGGTCGTAGGCGTATTCATTGACTTCTTTGGCGTAGTGGTAGGTCATCGTGTTGCCGAGCGGGTCAAGGACGTATTCCAGGTTCCAACGCCACACCTGACGGCAGCTTGACCCAGCGAAGCCTGTTGTTTCCGGGGTTTTGTAGCACGGTTCGTCTGGGTGGTTGCCGTACACCGGAACCGTCCACGCAGAATTTAGTTCCTCCGATTCGGCGGAAACCTGACCGCGGCCGAAGAAATACTGAATACCGTCCGGAGTTGTTACTTTCCAGTATTCGTCCCTGACCCCGTTGTTCCAAGCGCCCTGAAGTCTTTCGACGCGGGCGCCGTCGTCGTTCTTCGCCCGCCAGTTACCGTTGGCGCCTTGTACGAGCTCCACACCAGAGCCGTTGAACATCATCGTCGCGTTTTTGGGGCCCCAACATAGGTCTCCGCTGACACGATCCTTGTTGTTTGCCGCACCCTCTTCGTCTTCGCTGCAGGGTATATATGAGCGCTCAATGTATCCGCTCGTGATGTCGAAGCCCTCGCCGATGGGGCCGGACTGGTTGTTTGTGGATGGGACCTTGCCATCAGATCCAGCCGACGAGTACGAGAGGGCGAGTTCTGGTGATGGGCCACCAGCCACGGGCGGGACGGTGATCGGAAGCGACCATGAGAAAGCTCCTGTCGAGCCACCACCACCCCACGTTGCTGCGGGCGTGAGGCTAGTCGCCGCCCAGGTTCCTCCCGACCCTGATGCCGAAGCAGTGAGGGCGACTTTTCCACCGGAGGTGGGCGAGCCGGCCGCTGATGCCCTTCCCGATGCCGATGCCGATGCGACGACGGGGACCTGTGCCGACACGGTCTGGGTTTCTGGATCGTTGACGGAGTCGAGCGGTACTGGCGAGCAGTCCTCGGTTGTGGCTGTGCAGTCGGGAATCCAGGAGAGGCGAAGTCGTGTAGACCAATCTCCGCCCACAGTTCCTGCGAAATCTTCGTATGAAACGGTGAGGTCAACGGTGGCGTCTTCGTCGGCAGGTGTCGGCGATGCGTCAACGATCTCGAGACGGACGCCCTCGATTCCAGCTGCTGTTGTCTCGGTCTCGCCTGAAACGCGCAGACGTACCGCCTCGAGGCCGGAGTCGTCGTCCGTCGGGGCCACGGTGACGTCCATGCCACCAAGTTCAACGTCCGCCGACTTTCTCGCGGAGGTGACGGGTTCGTCTTCAGGTTCCGCGTCTGGTTCTGGCTCTGGGAGCGTTTCGTCGACGAATGTGACAATCTGCTCGTCTTCAATGGGCAGCTGCGGAGCGGGGACAGGAATCATTAACGGCGCAGGAGGGACGGGCCAAGTTCCAGTCATCGGTGCTGTGCTAGATATCGCTTCCCCAATGTCCAGGCTGTCGGTTACTTGGGCGACACGCTCGGAGCGTGACAGCGCTGCAGTGCCGGGCTCGTCGGCCTCCAATTGGGGAACGAGGGGGCTCATGCCAAAGGGGTCGACAGCGAGCAGCAAGGTCAGGACGCCACCCAAGACGGCCATGAAGGCACGGCTGCGGGAAGACCTGAGGACGCTCATCTTGAGCGCCGTCTCGGATTTGCGGTTGTTGTTGCGGGCTTTCGCGAGCTTGTGGGAGTGCATCACTCCACCTCCGTGGTCGGGTCGAGCTCGTCATTACCGTTTGTAAAGGCGGATGCCTCAGCGCCCTGGCAGAGCCGGCGAATTTTTGACTCAGCGACGATGTCGCCGGAGTAGACGCGGATGTTGTCGATCGCGCCGGGCCAGAAGTTGGTGCTCGCGCCAGCGGCGAGCCCTCGTCCGACTGTGAAGGCACCTGATGCCGACCACGGTGAACCCGTGTAGTTCGCCTCGGATCTCAGTGGTTCGCCGATTGCGGGAGCGGTGGGTGTGCCGATGTCGCACACCCATAACCGCACCTTCGCCTGGGACTTGTCGTACTCGCCAACAAGGTGTGTCCATTCGCCTGTTTTCACAGACCCGGCCGATCGTGCTGCGCTGGCGGAGCTGCCTGCCGCATCGCCGGGAAGCACGAAGGTCCAGCATCCGGTGGAAACGCCCGGGCACGTCGCGGAGTAGCCGAGCCGAAATCCCGACCCCTCGATTCCATCCTGGATTCCGTCTTGAGCAAGGGCTGTGAACGAGTGTCCCTGGCCGGTGGTGCCGGCATCGAGTTTGACGTGCGCCGAGACGACGAATGACTCGAGCGTGTTTACCACTGGCGCGTCGGTTGCGGCATAGTCGTTGACGCCGTCGAATACCAATGCGTGGTCGCCGGCACGGGACTGGAACAGCGCGTGTGGGCCGTCACCCCACAACGCACCCGTGAGCCGCAAAAGACTGACCTCCGCTCCGTGGCTATCAGCTGCCGTCAGCCCGAATCCCTCGTCCAAGGCCCAGAGTGCGTCCTCGGCTGGGCTGGCGACGCCGAACGCATAATTCGTCGATAGTGATTGGTTGCCGGCAGCGTCTTGCGATTTGACGGTGAGCACAACCGGACCAGTGGTCGTGGGGGTGAAGGTTATCGTTGCCTTCCCGTTGGTCCCGGGCGTCGCCGTGAGATTCAGGACGGGACTATTGAAACCGTAGACAAACGACGTCGCATCGGGCCTCGTACCGCGATCAATCTCGAACGCTCCCTGTTGTCCCACGCCACCGCTATCAACATTGGGTTTGTATTTTGCATCGGTCTCCGCCACTCCAGCGATCGCCTGAACTATTGGGCCTGCGGGTTTTGACACGTCAACCGTGAACTGGCAGGGGGTCGACCATAACGACACGTCGAGCCCGTCCCAGGCGCGCGCTGTCCACGAGTAGGTCTGTTCATCGTCGAGAAGCCCGGCCGGTACGGCCGCAAGAGCGAACTCCCCGGATTCTTGACCGGGGAGATTTCCCGAACTCCAGACCTGGACGGCAGGCGAGGTGGTCGTCGAGACAATGAATGCGGTCCGGACATTGGTGCCGTCCGGGTCGGAAGACTTTGCAGAGAGTACAGGTGTCTTGGTTGCAATTACTGGGCGGTCACTACCTGACGTACACAGAGGCTCGTAAGGCGATGAAAGATGGGGAAGCGTCGGGACGTTCGGAATCCGGTTGTACTCCACCGCTAACGTCGCAGTGTGCCGAAACCGCTTCCAACCTGTCATCGTTGATTCGTCGTTTGCTTTGAGTCCCACTGAGAACGAAGTCTTGTCGTTCTCCGCAGCCCACTTGATTCCGCTCGTAACGTCGAAATCTCGGAAACCTCGACCACCGCAGCTCGCGCTGTGAGTTTCGGTTCTCTGACCCAGTGACGGCGACGCCCAGCTCAAGTTGCTCCACGTGGTCCCGGTCGTGAGAGTCGAGGTGCGATAGATGTCCGTTCGAGTGGGCGTGCAGGTGTAGGCGTGGACGCCGCTCACGCTGAACTCCGCGCTACTAATGTCGGCAGCATCAAGGTTCTCGATTACGTTGAGTCCGGTGAACTCCCACGCGAGACGCTGCTTGAACTGAGTGACACACGATGACGTGACGCTGCAGTAGCCCATCCCCTGGCCTTGCGCGGACGCGCTGATGTCTCCCCATTTGTAAAGCGTTCCCGTGTACCCACCCGAGCGAACTGCCACCCACTCGGCTGGACCTTTTCCGCTGAACTCCGGATCGATGTACACCGGCCAAGTTGTCTCTGGCGAGGCGAGCATATCCTCGTCCGGGGAAACGATGATCGATTGGCCGGAGATGTCGACGTCCATCATGGCGAGTTGATCGCCGTCCGCCGGTGATCGCGTCCGATCCGTCTCGCCGACCTCCGTCGCAGAATCCGGAATGGACGTGTCGCCACCCGATGAGTCCCACATGATGGGAGGTGTAGCCATGAAGTGAATCTCACCCTCGGCATCGATCACGTTCACGACCCCCTCTTCACCGTCGGACAGTTCCAATCCGTCAGAAATCTGCGTCGTGAAGTCGACATCGATTCCTTCGGCGGACGACTCGCCGTTAGCCCTCGCCGCTTCGAGCAACACAATAAATCGGGCAGCTGCCGCAGGGTTTGCGAGTTCGATCACGGGAAGGAATCCGGTTCCGTCGACGCTTACAGAGACAATCAGTCGGATTCCATCGCCGAACTCGTATGTCGCTTGCGCACCGTCAGTCTCAGGCACGGGCAGTTCGAGCGGAAACCACACGTCGAGCCGCTTGCCGTCCCGCGTGATGGATCCGAGCGGATCACCATGCCCAGCAGCCCCACCCGCGTTAAGTTCTATGGGATAGACGGGCGCCGCGACGCTCAGCGTTCCCTTCTCAGCATTGGTGACGATCTCCGTATCAAGCTCTCCCCACGCGCCACCCGCATCGACACGGACCGGCTCAGCAGATATTTCGACACGAGTCGTGTTTTTTGACGTCGCCCACACCGTCTGCCACGGAGTGCGTTCTCCGACAACTTCCACATTTTCGGAACACGCGCTCGCGAGTACCCCAGCGTCAGCGAAGTCGGTCGCCTCGAGCGTGGAGCACTCGAGAGCGACAGTCGGCTTGGCAACCTGCAGCTGCAAGGCCCACACTGCGCCGATGGTAAGCACCAGAATCGCCGAAAGGGACGCCGCAAAGACCACGCGCCAACGAGAAACGAACCATGACTTCATTGAATTGCCCCCGGATGCACAGCGAACGTAAGGCAACAGCGAGAATCCGCTGGCGAGCCCTGAAACGAAGTCTCGTGTCTCGCTAACCCGGCCTTATCCGAACACCGGGTAACCAAGAATTTATCGACTTTCAAAGTTGCGCGCCCGCCCCCAGTGCGAGGGTCACTGGCGTTCTGAACGGTCGGCACGAAAGCCGTTACAAGACCCTGGTGCGGCTCAGACCACATTTCGCGGAGGGCGCGGGTATGGTCAGCGCATGGCAAAGATCACAACCGAAGCGAAGGCGTTCGTCCACAAGCACACTGGCGTGACACCAACCAACCTGTTCGCCTTCGGGGATGCGGCCCCCGACACCCAGCTCGAGGTACTCTCAGTGCTGCGAGGCAGGGTGCACGACCAGTCCCCTGCGGTTGAGGTGGCACTCGGAGCGACTGCGGTTGCCTTCATCAGCCTGTTCTTCACGCCGAACGCGGTGCCAGAGAACGCGCCGTTCTTCGCCCGGATAGTGATCGGCCTCGTGATCGGGGCGGGTGCCGCGGCAGTGCTGCTCCCAGTCTTCATAGGACCCTACCTGCGCGCGTCCCGTCAGGCGGTCGCAGCAATCTGGCTGGCTGCCTACCAAGACGAGATGACTCGGCGATGGTCACAGAAGGGGCGCGCGGCGCGGCGATGGCGGCGCGCTCGAACGAACTGAACCCCGACTGCAGTGGAAAGGTCGGAGCTGCCAGAATCCATGATGCGCAGTGAGCGCGGCCGACCATGTGCCAGAAATGGGATGACGTGCAAAGAACGAATAGTCGGTAGCCGATGCCGGCAAGACCGCGAGTTTCTTCACACCCGGACTGTTCAGATAGCGCTGCATTATCTCGAACGTGGGAGACGAGCCGATTCCTGGCAGAACTGCGTTTTGCGCCATCGCTTTCGCTGCCAAAGAATGCCCTCGATCATGCGTTCCGTCTCGAGGAGCGGGGCCATCGCATTCATCGCGTCCCGGATGGGCTTCATCGCGGCGAACCACATATATCGAACGCCTCGACACGGCCGCCAGGTCATCAAAACACGCGCGCTAAACAGGGCTCGGCACGAGTCCGCGCTTCGGAGTTCGCCTTAGAGACCTTCTTCCGGACTGGAACTTAGATCGCGCCCCATCGGGACGCAACTCAAGCAGCGCGAAGCACTGAACCCGCTAACTATTTCCGGAAAAACCGTCGGCCGATCGCTGCAACGAGTTAAGTAACTCGTGAACCGTCGTGAGACCCGCATCTTGCCCGGCACGCTTGATGGCAATGCTCGTTCGCGAAGCGAGAATATCCTCGAAGGCGTCGACGCTTACCTCGCCAATGAGCGGTGAGGGCACGAGTTCATCAGACTCCCAGTGCAGACGCATCCAGTTCGCGATGCCGCCCACCGTGCCTGCCAGCCGCACGTCGTGGCTCGCCGCCAAGACGGCTGCCTCCGCCAGCGACGAACTGTCCAAGAGTGAGAGCATGCACCAGGACTCGTCAAAATGAGTACCCATCTCAGATTCAGCGTGGCGGGTCGCGGCCGTGTGGGCCATCGCCTCGTCGAGCGTGACCCCGCTAGGCAGTGTCCTGACGCTCAGAAGCGGGTGGTCATACGCGTTGCGGAGCCACTCGACATAGGTCTTCTGCTCCGAGTCCTCCGTGAAGACCATAAATGATCGCTTCGTGTCGAACTCAGGACGCGGTGGTGTCAGATCCGTGTTGATCACCGCCGCCAAGGAGGTCGATCGTGCCGATTTGGTCTTGACTGAGGAAGGCTATGAGTGAATGCCTGTCGATGCGCGGCAGTGCGCCGAAACGGTCCATAAGATAAGCCCGGCTGAAGGCCTCGTTGCTCCTTACGTCCTTAAAGCTGGCGAGTGCCCTGACCCCGGTCTCTCCGGCTGGGTTCTTGCTCGTGAACCAGATCTGGTCTCGCTCGAGAACGTCGTAGTCTCCCGAATTCATCATGATCGTCACGTCGTGCGTCGACAGCACTAACTGCGCCTGCATTCCGTTCGACTCGGGGTCCTGAAATAGGCGCACCAACTCATTCATCAAGCGAGGATGGAGGCTGGTGTCCATTTCGTCAACCACGAGCACGCCCCCGGTGGCTAGTCGGTGGAGAACCGGGCCGAGGAGCGCGATGAAGTTCTTTGTCCCCAGCGATTCTGCGCCGAAGGGAATCGTTACGCCGCCGTCGTGGCCTTGATGGCGCAACTTCGGAACAAGTGTCCGCTCGCCGACCGCAAATTCAATAGCTATTTCCCCCGATGCGGGAGCAATGGATTCAAAGAGCTGTCTGGCCGAATCCTTCATCCTCTGGGCTTCCTCGTCCTCCTCGATCTCAATCGCCATCACTCCGAGATCAACTCGCCGCAGAAGACCCTCGACCCTGTTCAGAAGCGCCCTGTTGCCTTGGATCGCCTCCAGAGTCTCGTCGAGGAGACGTACCGCTGGGTCGGTTCCCACGAAAGTTACAAGGTCGATTAGCCGTTGGTGTAGTGGTCCGAGAGTCTCATGGTTCAAAAGGCTCGCAGTCGAAAGGAAGAGCGCGTTGTCACGGGTGGCGCGTGCTAACGCCTGATTAATTCCAGTCAATGAATCGCCGAAATAATATTCATCGCTGGTGCCGTGGCCCCTTTCGAACAGCACCCTCTGCCTACCTTTGGGCCAGGAATGAAGCCTCTCCGTGTGGAACCGGGTGGCGTCGAAGCTGAACTCGTAGCTGTATCTGACGCCGTCCGCCGTGAAGTCGATCTCGAGAGTGGTGGCAGGTCCGCGCTCGGCACCGAGAAGGAAGGGCTCGAACGGGAGCGAGCGGTCACTGGTGGCCGAAAACTGCACAAGCCTGAACATAAGCCGAAGGGCACCCAACAGATTGGACTTGCCTGACGCGTTAGGCCCGAAAATCGCAAGTGCAGGCACGACGTCCGGCCTGGTGAACGATAGATTCTCGTTCCGCGGCGACCTAGTGAGGTTGATCATCGTGGAGTCGTGGATTGAGCGGTAGTTTTCGACTCTGAAGCCCAGTAGGAGATCGCCTGTCATGGTTCCAATCTAGGTTTTAGTAGCTGAAATCGCAAATATTTTACGAAAAACCATCTCAGATCGGGCGAGTCGGCCTCTTTGGGCATCGAGCTCGTGTATTCTGAAACTTAACTTGCTATTGGCAAGCTCAGAAAAAAGCCCCGATCGCGAGAGACGGGCTCTGCAGATCGGGGTGATGTCGCTTTGGCAAGAGACTTCATCACTCTAAGCCCTCCGATGGGGCTTTCGTAACCGCCCAGGCGGTTTCGCGGTCTGCTCCAACCTAGCAACAAGGAGGAGTGACATGGCGAAGCCGTCTAAGTCGCAGCTCTCGAAGGCGGGGTCGACCTTGGCGTCGGACTCGTCCTCGCCGGCCCAGAAGTCTCAGGCCGGTTCCACCCTCACTAAGGGTTGAGTTCAGTGTGCCCGGCTGCTAACGCGGCCGGGCACACGCGCGACTGGAAGACTCTCCTGCACTCCTTCGGATTGGAGTTACCGATGTTTGACATCGATTTCCTTGCCGTCGAAAATGACGACAGTTCGAGTACCCACAGCGGTGATGCCATCATCGCCCACTTCTCGGTGCCCGGGCGCTCCGAGCCGGCGATCGTCGTGATCGATGCTGGCTACAGCGGCACCGGCGACGAGGTGGCAGACCATATCCGGGACTATTACGGCACCGACCGTGTGGACCTCATTATCTCCACGCACCCCGACAGCGACCACCTGAACGGAATCAAGACCGTGCTGGACCGCTGCCGGGTCGACGAGCTGTGGATCCACCAGCCGGACCTGTACATCGACGCGAGCGCCATGGGCAACCACGACAAGCTCGTCGAAGTACTTGATCTCGCGATCGTGAAGGGTGTAGTAATCAGGGAGCCCTTTGCCGGTCTGAGCGCATTCGGAGACAGCCTGACCGTGCTCGGCCCGACGGCTGACTACTACAAGTCCTTGGTCGGCGACATCGTCAACGCGCCGACTACCTACTCGGCATTCGAGTCCGCCTACGGGTCGACCATCGTGAAGCTGGCAGCACGGGCGCTGAATAAGGTTCTGCAGTACTTCCCGATCGAGACGCTGCGCGACGATGACGACGACAGTGCGCGCAACCAGTCCTCGGTCATCCTCCTTCTCGACATTGACGGTGACCGCCTTCTATTCACGGGCGACGCCGGCATCGAGGCGCTCAACCGTGCGGCGGACGGATACGAGGTTCTCCACGGCTCGTTCGGAGCGGCGCCTCTGCACATGTTCCAGGTACCTCACCACGGCAGCAAGCACAACCTCGGCCCGACGGTCCTCGACCGGGTCGTCGGCGCCGGCGCTGGTCCTCGTGTGATCACGGCAATCGCCAGTAGCTCGAAATCGTCGGAAAAGCACCCGTCCCCGAAGGTGACCAACGCGCTGGGCCGGCGCGGCGCACGCGTGCTCGCAACTGAGGGTAAGGGAATCTACTTCCACTCCCCTGGACGCACCCGTCCGGGATGGGTGCCCATAGCTGCCCTGCCGCCGCTCGAGGAGAGCGACAGCTAGTGTTACCCGACAGCTACGTGTGGCGGGCGCGCATTGCGCCCGCCACCTTGGCGCTCGCGCCACTCGCAACCCTCGGTGTCCACCTTGACGACGAGCTCTGGTTCAAAGCAATCCCAAGCGTGGTCGTGGCCGTCATGATTTTCTTGGCTGGCGAAGTCGTCCGTCGCGCAGGACGCCGCCTGCAGACGCGCCTGGTCAAACAGTGGGACGGCCTGCCGACTACACAGAGGCTCCGCCCTACCGGTTTAAACGACGGGAACCATAGCCGGCGCAACGACGTTGCGCTCGCGTCAGGCATCGAATTGCCAAGCGCTAGCTCTCAAGAAGCCGACCCGGCGGCGGGCGATCGAGAAATTGCAGAAGCCGTGCACGCAGCTATTGTGACCATGCGCGCTCATGGCCCCGACCGGGCGATCCTCGCCCGTGAAAACGCAAGCTACGGGTTCGCTCGTAACGCCGCCGCAATCAAGCCGGTCGGCGTTTCGGTGGCCGCCTTGACCACTATCTTTCACATCGTTCTACTATCGGTTGGAATGTGGCACCCGACGCTCGGCGCGGGCGCGCTTTCGATCGGCTCCTCACTTGTGATCCTGCTTGTGTGGCTGTTCGCTGTTGGCAGCCGTCAGACCCGTCAGCAAGCCGAGTTTTTCGCTCAGCACTTTTTCGCGGCTCTGCGGTCATTCTTAGCTGGCAAGTCATGATCGGAGTGAAGAGAGCGGGCAGCCTTAACAGCAGTTGCGTAGCCGGCAGCAAGACGAGTTAGACGACTAGTACCGAGCGGATGACGCACGCTGTCCCTAACCTGAGTCCTGATTTCGGTTCATGACAGCATTTCCTTCGAGTCCGCTGCATAGCTCGGCGACTTAGTTCTTGGCTGACTGTCGCGTGCTGCGACGTTGTCTCGGCTGAGTGAGCGGGATCGTAGACCGCTCGTGAACGGTAGAAAGAAGTTCCTGAACATTGTCGAAGCCATAAATTGCACTTGGACGGTCGTCGCCCAGTCGCTCGCTTGAGTAGCCAATGTCCACGAACGGACTATTCGGAAATACAAAAGCCGAAGTGCCGTCGATCGCGACAAAGTTCGCCTCGTGGGCAGCTTTTGTCTGCCACACTTTTAAATTCGTGTCACGACAGGCCTCTTGAAGTTCCGAGAGTCGCTCCTGATCGACCTTTGCCATCTGCCGCGAATCTGCAAGGATTTCGAGGTTTACTGCAACTCCAGCGTTCAACAACTGTCTCATGAACTTGACCCACTCATCAACTGATTCCGACGACCAGAGCCGGCTAGTCGAGATTAGAATTTCCGCCTGCGCCGTCGACATCCCAAGCTGTAGTGCTTCATGGGCCTCAACGCACTCAAGCCGGACTACTGGTAGTTCGGCAATGCGGTGCTGGGCTCGCGTCGCAGCAGACGATGTAGTCCCGGTGGAGGGCTCATCCAGCTCTATAACGGTCCTTCGTGCCACTTCGAGCTTCAGGTCATCGAATATCGAATCCGCGATGCGCTCACCCAGAAGCCGTTCGCCGAGTGCGCGATCGACTCGAGATCGATCCTCAGCTACGCGACTTTCCAGCCGCATATCCGACAGGACGCCACTCTCGCGAAGTTTTTCCTCCAGGTCGTCCTGACTTCGTCCGTCCACACACACACGAAGATAGAGGTCTTCGGAATGCAGAGTGGACTCAAAGAGAAGCGCCACCGCTGTTATGTACATTTTGGTAGTGGACTGCGTGCTCAGTAGAGACAGCAAGGATTCTGGTTCGCCGCGATTACCGGCGGGCATTGAATCGATGAACCTGTGAGTGTCCGCAGGTCCGTACTCGAGATCTACGTCGTCCGCGAGATCGATAATTAGGTGCGGGAGGTCGTCCAATTCGCGCGCGGACAGCAGTCGATTGCGCTCGACAGCAATCGGTTCACCAGTGATCCCGCTGATCGAGAAAGTCACGGCGCGCTCTACGGGCCGTTCTTCAATGAGCGTTTCTGTGAGCCGAGTCCCGGACGGGCTCATTTGAAACTCTGCCATGCCTTCCGCGTTGCGTGCTAGAAGCACATGTCGATCTGCGATGAGATTCGACAGCACCCCGTCGACCACTTCTCGCGGCAGATTCAACAAATCCTGGATGTCGGACGCATTCGCGATCCCGAGATTTACGGAGCGAAGGATGAACTCGTCGATAGCGGGCACTTTCCGCTTTCGTAATAGGCGAGCGTTTATGCTCACACGCCATACAGGGAGCGCGATACGCCGGGTCGATAGAAGTCGAAAACCGTCTCGACGCATCAACCCGTCTGGGCTAGGCCCGAGGTGTGAGGGAAGTTTCGCGTTCACTGTCCGCCTCCTCTTGGTGTTACGCCGAGACGTTGAGCGATGCGAGACAGTTGTGGTGCTCGCCCTTTTGCGCGGATCGCCATCTCTCGATCGCCGACGATGATCAAGCCGTCTCGCGCCCTCGAGACAGCAACGTTCAATCGTTCCGCTTCGGAGAGAAAACCCATTGCGTTTCGCGAGTTCGATCGAGTCAGCGACAGCATGCAAATATCCGTTTCTTGACCTTGGAATGAGTCAACTGTGGCAACCCTCACCTGCAGGTGAGGAAGGTCGACGCGCACGGAGCTCACTAATTCTTGAAGAGTCTTCACCTGCGCCAGATAGCCGGTCAAGATTGCGATGTTGATGACGGGCAGGGTCAAGTTTGCGGCAAAGAATTCGATCGACTTTAGTAGCGTTACAACCTCGCGTGCCTCCTCGCGGTTGTCGAAACTAGTGCCCACTTTTCGTTCGGCGTTCCGCCGTCTTGTCGGATGCCAAATTGCACTCGAGCCGAATAGTTTGTCCATTACAGGACTAATTGCGCGTGGACTCGAAGTAAGCCGACCGCCATAAAAAATATCGCTGACGAGATCCCCAATGAAGGGGTGCATACGGTGTTGCTGGGTCAGGGACAATACCGAGTCTGTCGGCAGCTGACCCACCAGCTCTGCGAAGAGGCGTTCCTCAACCGCAGATTTATCCAGATCGAATCTCTCAAGGAGCTCTGCTCTTCTTAGTTCTTGTTCGACGAATGGAGGGAGCTGTTTTTCGTCGCCGACCAATATCCATTTGTTGGAACTCGCCATCGGAACCATCAGCTCAGTGGGCGTAGCTTTCGACGCTTCGTCAATTATGCAAAGGTCGAAGGTGACCCTGTCAGCGCCTTGCGCGCCTGTGAGTGCTACACAAGTTGAGGCGACCAACTGCGCTCGGAACAACAATGCAACACGAAACTCGGCGCTTAGTCGGAATCGTTCCAGCCATTCTTCTGTAAGAGCCTGGAGCGCCTGCGCTCTCACATCTTGCTCTGAGAGCATCTCTTCGACTTTCGCTGCGAGTTGACTATCGTCACCAACGATGTCGAGTGCCTCGCGAAGCTCCGCGCTCGTCGCCTCCACCTCGTTTTTGAGGTCTCCTTTGCCGGTCTCCAACTGCTCGACTTCGCCAGTGAGCTGTTCTATCTGCGGCAGTTCTTCGTCGCTATTTGATAGCGCCTGGCTTAATGACAGCGACGAGTCCACGAGTTTCTCGAGTGCCTCGGAGATCAATGGGACACCGTTGGGCGCACTAGCTTCCACGGCGGTGATTGCTTGAATGAATGAATCGATTTGACACAAGATCTCGTTGCGATTCCTCAGCAGCTGTGTTCGCTTGGAGGTTCGTTCCTCGAGCGAAGCGGTCACTCGAGCGAGGCGCTCCATCGCCGACTTGTATTTTGTCGCGAGCAGGCGTGCGTTCGTATTGCCAGGAGCTACCGCCTCAAGATGGCGGCGCACATACAGATCCGCCTTAACCCGAGTTTCCTCGCGCCAGCGTTCTAGCTGCGCGGGAACAGACCACGGTTCGACTTCGTTGCCGAACTGGTCTGGGTTTCCAATGCGGAGAACTGACGCCTGCGGCGCCACAGAAGTGACCTGCATTAGCGCATGGTCAAGTGCGATGTGGGTCTGTGAAGCAAGGAGGATCCGTGACGCCGGATATGCTTTCAATTGCTGAGCAACAATTTCCGCGATTAAGGTCGTCTTCCCAGTACCAGGTGGCCCCTGAACCACACTTAATCCACTGGCACCCAACACCTTGCCCAGCGCCTCTCTTTTTGCGCTGTCCAAATCTTCTTGGAGGAACGACTCGACTACTACGGCTTCGGAGCCGGGGTTCAACGAAGGTTGATTGAGGATGTCCTTCAAATCGGGTCGTGCTGCGCCTCCCTCAAACACGCGCCGGAGCGCCTTTTGTTCTCTGAATAATTTCGAAAGAGTTCGCTCTGCGTCGATGCTGACCGTCCCGCGTCGCGGAAGGTCAGCGACGGTTCCTTCGTTTACATAGAGAACGAGCTCCCCATCCTCTACGGATTCGATTTCTCCGCGCACAAAGCGCCCCGACACGGTGCGAATCACGCGTAACTGCTCAAGATCTTGATCGACCTGTTCCAGCCCGACCGCAAGGAAGAGGCGTGAGCCGTCGACTCTGAAGCTCGAGAAATTGATGTCACTATGGCGGTCTCGGGCAAGCTCAATTTTCGCGTCGAGGACCCGTTCCCAACGGTCATGAACTTCGCTCCGCGACGCACGTGCATTTGCTGATTCTGATGCCGTCTCTTGCAGCCTGCGTGGCAAATCTTCTATGAGCGCAGCTGCAGCGTCGGTAGAAATCAATGATGTGCGCCACCCAATGGCGACAGGGACCGAAGCTTTTCGAAGCCGCTGGAGCTGGGCAACCCAGGGCTTCCAAACGTGCTTGACGACCAGAAATCCTCGCCGTGTTCTATGCGCAGTAGCTACAGCGACGACCGAACGGCCAAGTATTAACATGTCGCCGCTAGTCTTCTCGCGGGGATCAAGGACAATTCGCGCACGAGTTCCGAATTCGCGCACGAGGTCGGATACCTCCGCGGACTCAGCGGCAGATATAGATCTATACGTTTCTAACGCCCCGTCGCTGATTTCAATGCCGACGTCCGTGGACTCGTCGGCGACCGAATTCTGGCGGCCAAGCTGCTCGAGCTCTGCCAGTAATACCGATGCGCTCCCCGGCCGATCTCCAGGCTCCTCTGAGAGACACCGAGCAAGGATGTCTTTTATGCGGTCAGGGAAGGCCGTGCCGGAAAGTACCGCATATGGGGTGGTGCCAGCCATTTCAAAGTCCCCGCTCACACAAGCGATTGTGAGGACGGCGAAGGAATAGATGTCGTATGCGGTCGTCGGAGAGTAAGCGCCTATTTCCGGCGGCGAATATGGTGGGGTCCCCAGTTCGCGCATGGTGAATCCAAGACTCGTCACTTCCCGGATCCGAACGGTTCCGAAGTCTGCGACTTTCACGACACCATCGTCGATCAGGATGTTCTTCGGTTTTACATCACGATGGACGAAGCCTTTTGCATGGAGAGCACTCAAACCGCGAAGAATTTCATGAGCGATCGGCTCAAAAGCGTCCCAATCGATGGTCTCGCCGGATATGAAAGTCTGAAGATCTTGGCCACACCACTCGACTGCAATCCACGGTGCCTCGTCGCGAGGCGTGCCGTAGGCAATCAGCCGCAAAAGATTTGGGTGAGAGCCAATTTTGGTGTAAAGGTCAAGTTCATTTGCCCAAGCCATGCGAAGGATTGATTCGTCCACCGGCGATGTCGGATCAAAAAGCTTAACTGCTACTTCGGCCGCTTCGGACAAATCGTAAGCCTTATATAGGCGCGAGTGCCCGCCGGCATTTAAAGGCTCCCGAGGAAGCGCGAAGCGAGCATCAAGGACCACGGGATCTTGATCGGAACTCAACATGTACGGACACTACCGTCTCAGCCCCCTGAACGAGTAACAGGGAAGGGTCGATGGGCTCCGCGAGACCTCATTTTTTGGGGCTTGAGGGTTCGCGCTCCGTACCTGAGGCACCACGGACGAGACTCGACCGGAGTCAGCCGTGCGTGCGTTTCCGACGTCGAATTCCGAGACGCTTCGAACTTACAGATTGCTCGACTCGCAAGACCGTTCCGTGACGCGCTCGAACTCTTCGTTTCAGCACTTACCGCCCTAGCCGCCGAGACGCCTCGTGACTTATATGTTTGGAGGGACGTGCAGTCGCGGGATGTAAAACGCTTTCGGCCTCCCAGCTTGCACCGAGCGCTCTCCCCGGGCTATCACCGCTCAGTATGATCGAGTTCGGCGCTCAGCATCTGGGGTCACTCAGGCGACCGGATGCGAGGTCGTTTACGAGAGGGGCGTGGCGCCTTCCACGGCTTTGGTCTCGGCTTCGAGCTCCCTCCGCCACGGCAATCGACTATCAATCTCGTATCGATCGACATGCTCTGCATAGATCTGTTCTGCAGTTCTACTGGCCTCGAGCTCGGATCGCATCTGCGCTTCGCACTCAGCTCGCGTTCTGGCCGACCCATCGCGCTGCTCTTCCCGACGCGAAGCACGTTGCTCTTCGCGCGTGGTCGTGCACGATTCGCACGGTCGGATCGGAGCGCTCCGGGATGTCAGCCGGACTGTCATTTCGCAGCCGTCGGGACATGGCAGGTCGTAGTAGTTCTCGCCGGCGAAGAGATAGGTCTGGCGGACTCCTCCTGGCAGCGCCAACGCGCGCGCGATGAAATTAACCTGGATATCCCAATGCTCCCAATCGAACTTTCGGACGATGCCGTTAGGCACTGGCATCTCACTGATCTGCAGCGCCGCTCCGTACCGACGCATGGATCCGGCGTTTTCACCTCGTCGAAACACGCTTTCGCGGGTCAATATTACGCACTGTGATATTGCGCGTTGCCAGTATCGGGGATCACAACGTGCAGCCGCGATCCGTCGGGCAGCGAGGCATCCACAAACGGCGACGAAAGGTCGACCCGGCGACCGGTCGACTGCAGCATCCGCTCGACGAGGTCGCGCACCTCCGAACTCGTCAGAACAACGGACGTCTGCTCGGTGATGCCCATCCTCGCGATGAAGACCTTCGTTGGCGCGTTGATCCAGATCTCCTCGACCGTCGGGTCGTCGAAGTAGGGCTGTAGCGCTCCAAACCCG
>Ga0247737_1000042_pt1 | contig 32626 bp, 30 predicted proteins | sample UWRJL028104C2_FD_180937 | JGI IMG/M metagenome (GOLD analysis project Ga0247737, IMG submission 180937) | Plant litter microbial communities from Arlington Agricultural Research Station in Wisconsin, United States - UWRJ-L028-104C-2 | ecosystem: Environmental > Terrestrial > Plant litter >...
ACCTGGTCGGCGCGCGATTGAGCCGCTCCAGCGTCTCACCGCGCATCGTGCCCGGCCGCGCCCTCATCCACCTCGGCACGGGCGACCTCGTCAGCGTGCAGGTGCCGGCCCGCGCGCAGCCCCCGCTTCCACCACACACCCCCGACCGACTGGAACCGCACCATGTCTGAGACCGCCGCCAGCTACTCCATCGACTCTCGCGCCACACGGTTCGCCCCGCCGGAACCGGTGATGCCCGCACAGGATGCCGCCGCGGTGCTGGCCGAGCCCCTCGCGCCCGCACGACCTCCCGCCTCGACGCAGTCCCCCACAACCGGCCCGACGCAGTCCCCCATAACCGCGCCGCCGGTCGATCCCGAGCCCCTCGCCCGGGAACTGACGATCGCCGAACCACTGCCGGTGGCTGCACCCCCCGCCCCGGCCCGCACGGGTATCCGTGGTCTCCTCGGCACCGTCGGCATCCGCCTTGCACCAGGCCCGGCAGAGCAGGCGGACCGTGACGCCGCCGCGCGCCTTGCCCGGGACGAGGCCGTGATCCGTCAGGCGACCTGGACGCGCGCGGTCAGCGTGCTCGTCGCCAACCGCAAGGGCGGTGTGGGAAAGACCCCGGTTGCCCTCCTGCTCGGCGGTGCGCTCGCCTCGGTACGCGGTGGGTCGGTCTGTGTGCTCGAGGTGTCGGATGACCCCGGCGCCCTGTCCTTCCGCGCCGAGGGCAGCCCGGCCAACGGGCTCGGCGAACTCATCGAGGCGGTCGAGCGCGTCAGCACCGCGGGGCAGCTGGCCGGCTACACGGCACCGCAGACCTCCTTCGCCTCGGTGATCGGCTCCGTGCGCGATCGCCGCGCCCTCTCCCGCGACGACGTGGTCGCGCTGTCGGGCGTGATCGATTCCTTCTACGGCATGCGCATCATGGACAGTGGCAACCAGACCAGTTCGTCTGCGTTCGCCGGTGCGCTCGACACCGCCGACGCCCTCGTGGTGCCCGTGCTCGAGTCCGGCGATGCCGTGTTCGAAGCGGTGTCGATGCTCGAACGGCTGCGCGAACGCGGTGGCCACCACGCCGAACTGGCCGAGCGCGCGATCATCCTGCGCCTCACCGACGGCCGCCCGGTGCACCCTCAGGCGAGCGAGCGGATCGACCGCGTCATCGCCCGGGCGGGGGCGGCACAGGTCTTCTCCGTGCCCTACGACGCTCACATCGCCGAGCGGGGCGAACTCAGCCTCGGGCGGCTCGCACCGCAGACCTACCGGGTCTTCGCCGCGGCTGCGGCGAGCATCGTGTCGTCGGTGCGGATCCCCGTCGGCTGAGCGGGCGCGCGGCCGGCCCGACGCCGGCTACGCCCCGACCCGGGTGTCTTCCGGAAGCACCACCGGCTCGGGGCCGCGGCGCAGCGCCCTGCGCAGCTTGCGCCACGAGCGCAGCACGGTGAGCGCGGGAAGCCCGACCGCGAGGGCGACCATTCCCGCCCAGCTGCGGTCGAACCGGCCGAGCGCTCGCTTGCGGTCCCAGGCTCTCCGCAGCCTGCCGCCGGTCTCGCCGCGCGGAAGGACGGGGGTCGGCAGGCCGACCGTTGCACGCTGGTCGAGCAGCTCGCGTACCTGGGTGACCCAGTCATCCGCCGCCTCGCCGTGGAAGTAGTTCTCCTGCAGCCAGTCCGCGGCCGGCTGGTGGAAACGCGCGGAGATGAGGTCGTCCGAGCCGCCGAACAGTCCACTGCCCTCGAAGACGGTATTGATCAGCCCGTGACGGATGCCGAAGTCGTCGAGGATCAGAACCGGGCAGCCGAGCGCGATGGCCTCGATCGACGCGGTGGAACTCACCGTGACGAGGCCACCCGCCGTCGCGAGGTGGGCACCCATCGCGCCGCCCTCGACCACGAGGTTGTCGGGCGCCGGCGGATCGAGCTCGGCGATCAGATCGGCGTAATCGTGCGTCTCGGCGTGGGTCTGCTGCTCGCCGTGGGTCGCGCGCACCTTGACGACGACCCGCCGCGACGGATGCCGACGTGCCGATTCGGCGAGCCAGCCCAGCAGCGCGAGCCGCTCCCCCCTGTATGCGGGAACCTTGGCCTGCGCCGCGAAGATCACATCGCCGGAGTCGGAGCGCGGCCCCGCGGGGTTCGGCATGAACGGCAGGCTCGCCAGGCCGAAGCGCTGATCGATGCGCATTCGCTCGGCGAGGGCGGTGAACTCGGTGATCTCGCGCCGCGAGTGCACCACGAACAGGTCGGCCTGTGCGCGGTGGGCGATCGCCATCCGGGTGGCGGGAATCGAGATACCCGGCAGCCCGGTCACGATCACCGGACGCGTGGCACAGGCGCCGAGAATGGCGCGCACCACCACCTTGACCAGGGGCCCGCGCACCGACAGCAGCACGACATCCGGATTCGTCTTCGCGACGCGCACGGCGAGCGCCGCGAGATCGACGACGGGCGGACGTCCGATGCTGCGCGCAGCGGTGGCGAGAGCCGCCGTGAGCTGGTCGGAGCTCGGCAGCACCGGGCTCGCCAGCACCACCATGCGGCGGTCCCAGCCTGCGGGGGCGTGCGCGAGAAGCGCAGCGCCCCACTTGACGTAGGAGTCCGAGTCCGCGACGGCGAGGACCCGAACCGGGTCGCTCATGCGGGCACGCGACGGAGCTTCGCCAGCGGCGCCAACTCCCCCGGGTAGATGCGCTTCTCGCCGTCGCCGAGCGCCTCGCCGATGACACGGATGTCGCGCACCAGGTGCGAGAAGTCGTCCGGTTCCAGCGACGCGGCATGGTCGCTTCCCCACATCGCCCGGTCGAGGGTGATGTGGCGCTCCACGACGGTGGCGCCGAGGGCGACCGCCGCGACGGAGATCTGCAGCCCACGCTCATGCCCGGAGTAGCCGATCGGGATCTCGGGGTAGCGCTCCTGCAGCGAGCCGATCATACGCAGATTCGCCTCCTCGGGCGGCAGCGGGTAGGTGGAGGTCGCGTGCAGGATGATGAGCTTGCTCGGGTCGAAGACCGCGACCGCCGCGTCGATCTGCTCGAGCGTGGACATGCCGGTGGAGAGGATGACGGGCTTCCCGGTCGCGGCGAGTGCCCGCAGCATCCCGAGGTCGGTCACCGAGGCGGAAGCGACCTTGTGCGCGACGACGTTCAGGCTCTCCAGGAAGTCGACGGACGGCTCGTCCCAGGGGGAGGCGAACCAGTCGAGCCCGCGCAGGGTCGCGTAGTCGCCGATCTCGACGTACTGCTCACGGCTGAACTCGACCCGGTAGCGGTAGTCGAGGTAGGTCATCTGCCCCCAGGGGGTGTCCCGCGGGGTGTTCTTCATGTGCTCGGGGGTGGAGATCTCCGGCGTGCGCTTCTGGAACTTGACGGCCTGCGCGCCGGCATCGGCCGCGACGTCGATGAGTCGCATCGCCAGGTCGACGTCGCCGTTGTGGTTGAGTCCGATCTCGCCGATCACGTACACGGGCTGGCCCGCCCCGATTGTCGATCGTCCAATTGTGACGGTCATGCTGTCCACCCTTCGTAGCTGTTTCTGTGGCTGAGGAGGCTCATCGTGCGGTCGAACACCGGGTCGAGCGCCGGTGCCATCGAGTCGGCGAGAGCCAATTCGTCTTCGGTGTCGATCTCGATGGCAGTGCGCTCATCGACGAGCGCCACCCCCACCCGACCGAAGAACCGGAAGGAATTCTGTCGGAAGCCCTGGGCGCGCATCACGTAGAAGGCCCCGGTCTCGCGGTACTCGACCGAGCGCTCCTGACGACGCTGGCGGTAGGCGGCGTCGTGGTTCACCCCGCGCGCGCCGCCGGTGCCGAGCCGCCAGAGAAAGGCGTGGCTCTGCACCGCGGAGAAGACGACGTCGTCCGCTCCGCCCAGTACGCGGTCGATCGCCTCGTCGAGGGCAGCCGTGTCGATGAAGGGCGAGGTGGCCTGCAGGAAGACCAGAACCTCCGGGTCGCGCGGGAGCTCGTCGAGCACATGCAGCAGGGCCGACTCGGAGCTCGCGTGGTCGGTGGCCAGGGACGCCGGGCGGCCGAAGACCTCGGCACCGGCATCGCCGGCGACCGCGGTGATGAAGGGGTCGTCGGTGCTCACGATCACCCGGTCGATCAACCGGCTGGACCGAGCGGATGCCACGGCGCGCGTCACGAGCGGAATCCCGCCGACCGGGCGCAGGTTCTTGCCCGGCACGCCCTTCGATCCGCCGCGTGCGGGGATCACTGCGACGACGCTCATGCAGTTGCCTTCCGATCTGCGACTTCGGTGCGAAGCCATTCCGGAGAGAGTAAGTAGCTCCGGCGGCAGGGTCGCCAACGACGCATTAACGGATGGTGTCCGGCATCCGTCCGCTCGGAGACAGCCGCGGGGCTAGCGTGGTGGGGTGACCGTGCTCGAGACCATGCCGCCCGCGCTCCGTGCCCGCCGGGCGTGGAGCGCGCTCGTGCTCGGGGTGGTCGCGCAGACCGCGGGGACGGTGTTCGTCTCGACCCCGGCATTCCTCATCCCGCTGCTGCACACCGAGCGCGGCCTCTCGCTCGCCCAGGCCGGTCTGCTCGCCGCCACTCCCACGATGGGGATGGTGCTCACCCTGGTGCTCTGGGGCGCGCTCGCCGACCGGGTGGGCGAGAAATGGGTGATCGCCGGCGGACTCGCCCTCACCGCACTGGCCACGGTCGGCGCGATCACCGCGCACGGCTACATCGATCTCGGCGTGTTCCTGCTGCTCGGGGGCGCAGCATCCGCCAGCACCAACTCGGCCAGCGGAAAGGTCGTGGTCGGCTGGTTCGCGAAAGAGCGCCGCGGACTCGCCATGGGTATCCGGCAGATGTGCCAGCCGCTCGGCGTCACCGTCGCCGCCCTCACCGTGCCGACGATCGCCGCGGCCGACGGCATCTCGGCGGCCTTCGTCATCCCGCTCGCGCTCACCGCGCTTCTCGCGGTGCTGTGCGCGGTCTTCGTGGTGAACCCGCCGCGTCCCGCCGCGGCACCGACTCCGGGCCGATCTGCCAACCCCTACCTGGGCAGCGGATTCCTCTGGCGCATCCACCTCGTCTCGATTCTGCTCGTCGTGCCCCAGTTCACCCTCTCCACGTTCGGGCTCGTCTGGTTGGTGACGCAGCTGCACTGGACGACGCTCGCCGCGGGCGTGCTGGTCGGCGTCGCCCAGTTCGTCGGCGCGGTCGGCCGCATCGGGGTGGGCGTGCTGAGCGACCGGGTCGGCAGCCGGGTGCGGCCTTTGCGCTGGGTCGCCCTGTCCGCCGTCGCCGTGATGATGCTGCTCGGCTGGAGCGGGGCGGCGGGCTGGCAGGCCGGAGCGCTGGTGCTGCTGATCGCCATGACCGTCACGGTCACCGACAACGGCCTCGCCTTCACCTCGGTGGCCGAGATGTCCGGCTCTCTCTGGTCGGGGCGGGCACTCGGCATCCAGAACACCGGGCAGTTCGTCGCCGCCTCGGCCGTCGGCCCGCTCGTCGGCGGCCTGATCGCCCTGGTCGGCTACCCGCTGGCCTTCGTGATCGTCGCCGCCTTCCCGGCGATAGCCGTGCCGATCGTGCCGGCACGCAGCGCCGAGGTGGACAGGCTCTGACCAGCCCTCCGCATACAATGGATCGCTCCCCGCGGGAGTGGTGAAATTGGTATACACGCAGGATTTAGGTTCCTGTGCCGCAAGGCGTGAGGGTTCAAGTCCCTTCTCCCGCACCTCCCAGTCGGCCCGTCCGACGGCTATCAGACACGTCGCGCTACCCTGAGCTAACACACGACTGGAGTACCTCACTTTGCAGCCTTCCGCCCTCCTTCCCTGGCTCGACCCGAACACCCTGATCGAGGGCGCAGGGCCCTGGGCACTGCTCGTCGTCTGCGCGATCATCTTCGCCGAGACCGGACTGCTCATCGGGTTCATCTTCCCGGGCGACACCCTGCTGCTGATCACCGGCCTGCTCACCTTCCGGCACGTCATCGACATCCCGATCATCTGGGTAGCGCTCGCCATCGGGCTCGCGGCGTTCCTCGGCGGTGAATCGGGCTACTACATCGGCAAGAAGAGCGGCCCGAGGATCTTCGAGCGCAAAGAAGACGGCCTGATCAGCATGGCGAGCGTGCGGCGCACCAACGAGTTCTTCGCAAAATACGGTGGGCTCGCCGTCATCATCGCCCGCTTCGTTCCGATCGTGCGCACCTTCGCGCCGATCGCCGCCGGCGTCGGCAAGATGAACTACCGCCGCTACTCGATGTACAACGCGATCGGCGCCTTCATCTGGGGTGTGGGCGTGACGGTGATCGGATTCCTGCTCGGCAACATCCGCCCGGTCGCGGACTTCGTGATCAAGTACATCGACATCGTTCTCATCGCCGTCGTGCTGCTCACCCTCATCCCCGTGGTGATCCACTACCTGCAGGGAAAGTACCGCGCCCGCAAGGCCCGGGACGCCCAGGACGCCGGCGAGAGCTAGCTCGAGCCGAGGCGCCTGTCGATCTGCACCGTCGCGTCGTGCGCCGCTCGGCGCACCTCCTTCTCCGGGTCCTGCAGCAACGCGATGAGGCGCTCGCGCACCTCGAGTCCCCCGACGACGCCGAGGGCACGGGCGGCGGCGACGCGCACCCGGGCTACTTCATCGTCGAGAAGCATGAGCAGAGCATCCGTCTCCGGCAGCAGTCGTGTGTAGACCACGCGTGCCGACATCTCCCGCACGCGCCAGGCCTGGTCGCCCAGGCCGCGGTGCACGGCGGATGCCGCGGAGTCGTCCCAGACGAAGGTGAGCGCCCGCGCGCCCCAGACCTCCGGCCAGTACAGCGGCGGAGCACCGTCGAGCACACCCTGGGCGTGCTGCCCACCGACCCAGAGCAGAAACTCCTCCCCCTCGTTGCCGCCCTGCAGCAGCGAGGCCGCGCGTTCGGCGACGACCTTCTCACCGAACAGGGCGACGGCGGCCGCGATGCGGTCTCCGGGGGACGCGTCGAGGGGAACGGGACTGGCGTTGTCTGAAGTCATAGCGCCCTCAACCCTAGGCGGTCCGTCAGCCTGCGACGGTGAGCGCGATAAGGACGATATTGAGAACAGCGATCACCACGACGATCACGGTGAGGATGACCTTGATCAGGCGGGAGTTGACGTAGTCGCCCATCACGCTGCGATCGCTCGTCAAGCGCAGCAGTGGAACCAGCACGAACGGGATGCCGAAACTGAGGAACACCTGGCTCACCACGAGCGCCTGGGTGGGATCGACCCCGATCCCCAGGATGATCAGCGCGGGGATCAGGGTGACGAAGCGGCGAACGTAGATCGGAATGCGTCGCTTGAGCAGCCCCGCCATGATGGTGCCGCCGGCGTAGCTTCCGACCGAGGTGGAGGCGAGGCCCGAGGCGAGCAGACCGATGGCGAAGATCAGCGCGACCGCCGGTCCCAGGCTGCTTCCGATGGCCCGGTACGCGCCGTCGATCGTGTCGGTGTCGCTCACCCCCCGCAGGTTGACCGCCGCGAGCAACAGCATCCCGATGTTGACGACTCCGGCCAGGGCGAGGGCGATGCCGACATCCCACTTCGTGGCGCGCAGCAAACGGCGGCGACCCGCGTTTCCGACCGCCATGCCGTGCCGGTCGCGGGCCAACGCGGAGTGCACGTAGATCGCGTGGGGCATCACCGTCGCTCCGAGCATGCTGGCGGCGATCAGCACCGAATCGGTGCCCTCGAAGCGCGGCACCAGACCACCGAGCACATCGAGCCCGTCCGGTGGGGTGACGAAGAGCCCGGCGAGGAACCCGACGGCGATGATCGTCAGCAGACCGATGATCACGCCCTCGAACGGGCGCTGGCCGAAGCGGCTCTGCACGAGGAGGAGGCCCATCGATACCGCCCCCACGATCACCCCGCCGACGAGCAGGGGAAGCCCGAAGAGCAGCCGCAGCGCGATGGCGCCGCCGATGACCTCGGCGAGATCGGTGGCCGCCGCGACCAGCTCGGCCTGCACCCAGAACAACCGGCGCGGGGCGGGCTTCAGGCGTTCGCCGAGCAGCTCCGGCACGGTACGGCCGCTCACCAACCCGAGCTTCGCAGACTGGTACTGCACGAGGGCGGCGATCAGATTGGCCGCCACCAGAACCCAGACCAGGAGGTAGCCGTATCGGGCTCCGCCCGACAGGTTCGCCGCGACATTGCCCGGATCGACGTAGGCGATCGCCGCGACGAAGGCGGGTCCGAGCAGGACGACGCCGCGAAGCGCGGCCCGGGGTGGCTTCACGGAGACGGTCACGGAGTCGGCCCTGGTCATCCGAGCAGCTGTTCCCGCACCGTCGGCATGATCGCCTCGAAGGCCAGCGCGCGGTGGCTCACCGCGTTCTTCTCGTCGCGCGTCAACTCGGCGGCCGAGACGCTGTAGCCCGCCGGCTTGAAGATCGGGTCGTAACCGAAACCGCCACCACCGACGGCTTCGTCGAGCACGGTTCCCGGCCAGACTCCGAGCTCCACGTGCTCGACGCCCTCGGGGGTCACCAGAGCCGCCGCGCAGACAAACTCGGCGCCGCGGTCATCCGCGCCCACCAGGTTGGTCAGCAGCAGCTGCAGGTTCGCGGTGTCGTCCCGCGCCGGGCCGCCGTTCAGCTGCGCGTACCGGGCCGAATGGATGCCGGGGGCGCCATCGAGAGCAGCAACCGAGATTCCGGAGTCGTCGGCGATCGCGGGCAGGCCGGTGAACGCTGCGGCAGCCCGCGCCTTGATGAGGGCGTTCGCGGCGAACGTGTCGCCGTCCTCCACCGGTTCAGGGCCGTCGTAGCCGATCAGCTCGATGCCGTCGAGGCGCGCGCCGAGGATTCTGCGCAGCTCCTCGACCTTGTGGGCGTTGTGCGTGGCGAGCACCAGCTGCGGGGTCATTCTCCGAGAGTAGCGGCCAGCCCGCCCACGGTGACCCGTCGATCGACTCAGCCCGCGAGCGACTCTTTCTGCAGTCGTGACAGGTCGACCGCGCCCCCGAGCGCCAGGTCGAGCAGGGAGTCGAGTTCGCGGCGGTCGAACGGCGCACCCTCCGCCGTTCCCTGCACCTCGACGAAGAGCCCACGGCCGGTGACGACCACGTTCATGTCGGTCTCGGCCCGGACATCCTCAGTGTATGCCAGATCGAGCATGGGCGTGCCATCGATGATGCCGACGGAGACGGCAGCGACGCTGTCGATCAGCGGCGTCGAGTTCTTGCCGATGAAGCCTTTACCGCGGCCCCACTCCAGGGCATCGGCGAGCGCGACGTACGCCCCGGTGATCGCGGCGGTGCGGGTGCCACCGTCGGCCTGCAGCACGTCGCAGTCGAGCACGATGGTGTTCTCGCCCAGCGCCTTCATGTCGACGACGGCGCGCAGGCTGCGGCCGATCAGGCGCGAGATCTCGTGGGTGCGGCCGCCGATCTTGCCCTTGACCGCCTCGCGGTCCATGCGGTCGTTGGTGGAACGCGGCAGCATCGAGTACTCGGCGGTCACCCAGCCCTTGCCCTTGCCGGTCATCCAGCGCGGCACGCCGTTGGTGAAGGATGCCGTGCACAGCACCTTGGTGCGACCGAACGAGATGAGGGCGGAACCCTCCGCCTGGTCGCTCCAGCCGCGCTCGATGGTGATGGGGCGGAGCTGGTCGTTCGTGCGTCCGTCGATGCGGGTCATGAGAGGCCTTTCGTGGGGAGGGGGATGACGCCGGTCTCCAGCCGCTCGACGCTGATCACCTCGGGACCGAGGAAGCGCCGGGCGAGCCGGATGAAGTCTGCTTTGCTGTTGCCGGTCGTGTCGTCGCCGGTCGCCTCGAACTCGTAGCTGTGCGGCGTCGCCGGGTCGTGTTCGAGTCCGTGTTCGACGAGCAGGTTGTAGACATCGGATGCCGTCTCCTGCGCGCTCGAGACCAGGCTGACGTTCTCGCCCATCACTCGCTGGATCGCGGCCGACATGAGCGGATAGTGGGTGCAGCCGAGCACCAGCGTGTCGACCCCGGCCTCCCGCAGCGGTGCGAGGTACTCCTCGGCGACGGCGAACAGTTCGTCGCCGCTGGTGACGCCCGCCTCGACGAACTCGACGAAGCGTGGGCAGGCGCGGGAGCTGATCTGCAACTGCGGGGCCGCCGCGAAGGCGTCCTCGTATGCGCGCGAGCCGATCGTGCCGACGGTTCCGATCACGCCGACCCGGCCGCTGCGGGTCTGGCGCACGGCCGCACGGACGGCGGGCTGGATGACCTCCACCACCGGAATGCCGAGGCCGAGGGTGTATCGCTCGCGGGCATCCCGCAACATGGCCGACGACGCGGTGTTGCAGGCGATGACCAGCATCTTCACGCCCTGCGCCACCATCTCGTCGAGCACCTCGAGGGTGTAGCGGCGCACGTCGGCGATCGGCTTGGGGCCGTAGGGCGAGTGGGCGGTGTCGCCGACGTAGAGCACCGATTCGTTCGGCAGCTGGTCGATGATCGCGCGGGCCACGGTGAGTCCGCCGACACCCGAGTCGAAGATGCCGATCGGGGCATCGGCGTTCATGGGGTGCGGGGTCACGGCATCCGAGTTTACGCGGGCGTCGCCGCACAGTCCGCTGACAGCTCTGCCGCTCTCGCTAGGCTTGCCCGTCTCCTCGCTAGGCTTGCCCGGTGACGAGCTCGCTTCTGACCGACCGCTACGAACTCACGATGATCGACGCGGCAATCCGTTCCGGTACCGCCGAACGCCCCAGCGTGTTCGAGGTGTTCGCCCGCAGCCTTCCCGGGGGGCGCCGCTACGGCGTCGTCGCCGGCACCGGCCGCCTGCTCGAGCTGATCGGCGACTTCCGGTTCACGGATGCCGAACTCGCCTGGCTGCGCAGCGAGGACGTCGTCGATGCGGTCACCCTCGACTGGCTCGCCGACTACCGATTCGCCGGAAACGTCTGGGGCTACCAGGAGGGCGAGGTCTACTTTCCCGGCTCCCCGCTGCTGGTGCTCGAGGGCACGTTCGCCGAGGCCGTGATCCTCGAGACGCTGGTGCTCAGCGTGCTCAACTACGACAGCTCGGTGGCCGGCGCCGCCGCGCGCATGGTCTCCGCGGCGAGTGGGCGCCCGCTCGCCGAGATGGGTTCCCGTCGCACCGGCGAGTGGAGCGCGGTCGCGGCCGCGCGCGCCGCCTACATCGCCGGGTTCGCAGCGACCAGCAACCTGCAGGCCGGACGCGAGTGGGGCATCCCGACCATGGGAACCGCCGCGCACTCCTTCACCCTGCTTCACGACAGCGAAGAGGATGCCTTCCGCGCCCAGGTCGCCGCGATGGGACCAGGCACCACGCTGCTGGTCGACACCTACGATGTGCCGACCGCCGTCGACCTCGCGGTGAAGATCGCCGGGCCACAGCTCGGCGCGGTGCGTATCGACAGTGGCGACCTGCCCGAGCAGGTGGCGGCAGTTCGTCGCCAGCTCGACGGGCTCGGCGCGGTCGACACGAAGATCACGGTGACCAACGACCTCGACGAATTCACCATCGCGGCACTCCGCGCCGCCCCGGTCGACTCCTATGGCGTCGGCACCTCCGTCGTCACCGGCTCCGGCTCGCCCGCCGCCGGCATGGTCTACAAGCTGGTGGCCAGACAGGATGCCGCGGGCACCTGGACCTCGGTGGCCAAGAGGTCGGCGAACAAGGCGACGGTCGGCGGGCGCAAGTACCCCGTGCGGGAGCTGTCACCGTCCGGGAAGGCCACGGCGGAGGTCATCCACGTCGGCTCCCCCGAGCTCGCCACGGTGCGCCACCGCCCGCTGTTGGTCCCCCTGATCGTGGACGGTGAACCCGACGAGCGATTCCTCGGATCCGCCGGCACCAGGCTGGCGCGCGAGCACCACGCCGCCGCGATCGCCGAGCTGCCCGCGGAGGCCTTCCGCCTCGGCCGCGGCGACCCGGTCATCCCGACCCGCTACGCCTGACCCGCGCCCTTCCCGGCCTCCGCTTCCCTCGACTTGAGCCATCTGCAGGGTGTCATCGACGCGCACCCTGCACATGGCTCACGTGGATCGGTGAACGCCAGCCGCGCACACGAAGGCGGCGCGCGAGCCGTGCGATGAATGGGTTGGGGTCGCCGAAGACGTCGTCTCCATGTGCCCGCAGCGCCGACCAATCGGCATCCGCGTAACGCTCGAAACGAGTGATGTCGGACCGGAATTTTCCCTTGGACACCCGGTGCAGGTCTCCCTCGTATTCGACCAGGGTGCGGTACCGCGCCCAGCGCAAGTCCGGTGTCGCGATCTCGTTTCCGTGGTCGTCCAGCACCGGCGCATTGAGTTCGGGCTCGGGTAACCCGGCCTGCATCAGCTGCAGTCGGAGCAGGGCCTCCGCCCTGGACCGCGACCCCACACGGATGTCGTCGACCGCCGCCAGCGCGGACGCTCGTCCGCGCCACCCCCCGCTGAGCTCTCGTAGCGCAGCCATCTCGCCCGGCGGGAGTATCGGGGCGGTCCCCGTCACCAGGTAATCGCCGACAGCGACGAGATCACGCCGATCGACAAGGGGCGCCAGCTGCGCGAACATCGTGAGTGGCGGCACGACCGGCAGTGCGAACAACTCTCCGCGGACATGGTCCTGGTGAATCAGCTCGATTGGCGGCGTCGAGAGCGCCCAGAGTTGATGACCGACGATTCCGCGACCCGTCGGAGCTCTCGTGCCGAATGGGGATGACACGTGCAGCCTCGACACGTCGAGGTACGCGGGAAGCGCGGCCCCCAAGAGCAGTGCAGCGGTCACGTGGCTGAAACTGTCACCCGCCCGCATCCGTTGGCTGTAGGCGAGGCAGAGCCAGAAGATGTCGCCCGGTGCGGTCGCGGTTCGCACGGCATGAAACGGCGCCTCCAGATCACGGGCCCCAAGACGACTGCGCGGTACCCCCGATGCGAGAGCGGTGTGGCGCGAGAAGGGCACTTCGGCGAGGCGACTCGGAAGCTCGAACTTGTGCGACATCCCGACAGTGTGCGCATTCGCGCCAATCCGCGCGGAAACTGTCCACAGTCAGAATCGACTTGAGCGATGTGCACGGTCTCAGCGAAGTACACCCTGCATATGGCTCAAGTCGATGGAGAAAGCGGAGCGCTTAGCCCTTCAGCGACTCGTAGATCTCCTTGCAGGTGGGGCAGACCGGGAACTTCTCCGGGTCGCGGCCCGGCGTCCAGACCTTGCCGCACAGCGCGATCACCGGCTTGCCGCTCAGCGCGGAGGCGAGGATCTTCTCCTTCTGCACGTAGTGCGAGAAGCGCTCGTGGTCGCCCTCCTCGATCTGCTCCTGGTTGAGGAGTTCTTCGAGTTCGCGGTCGAGGGTGTCAGTACCGCCGCCGCCCTGCTGTGTGTCGCCGCTCATACAGCGATTTTAGACGCCGAAACGGATGCCGCGGTCAGTTCTTCAGCGTGAACGCAAGCAGCTCGGGCCCGCGCCGCCGGAAGATCGCACCACCGATGGCGATACCGCCCGCCAGCCCGCCGATGCCCAAGGCGATCCCCAGCGCGAAGGCACCCCAGGCCCAGTCGTGCCCGTAGAGGATGCCGAGCGCCGCGAGTCCGGCCGGCGGGACCGTGATGAGCAGCGCAGCGAAGAAGGCGAGCGACTGGATGAGCCCCGCGGCAGAGCCCGTCGCCTGCGGCTGGGCGAAGGGGCTGTCACCGGGTCGCACCGCCGGGTAGGGAAAGCGCGCGGAGATGATGCTGGAGAGCCCGAGCCCGGCAAGCAGGATGCAGGTGCACACGCCGTAGAGCGAGGGCAGCACCGAGAAGTCGCCGTAGAACGCGGCACTGATCGGTGCGCCGATGAGGATGAGCGGGATACCGATCATCAGCGCCGGCACGACCCGACCGAATCGGTCCGCGACGCCCGAGACGTTCGACGCGATGTGCAGCCAGACCGCGGAGTTGTCGTAGGCGATGTCGTTGTGCGCCGACCAGGAGAGGAACAGACACATCACCGGCAGGGGCAGCAGCGCCAGGATGTTCCACGGCACTCCCGCCACCGCGAGCACGATCACGAACACGAGCGGCGCGACCGGCACCGCCAGCAGAGACGTGTGATAGCGGGCATCCCGAATCCAGTAGGTGATGCTGCGGGCGGCGATCGCACCGGCCGGTGTTGCGGGCATGCGACGGAACCAGCCGAGTCCTGCATAGCTGCGCTCGCGGCCGAGGCGCTGCGGCGTGACCAGCATCGTGGCGACGAGCGCGCGCCAGGCGAGCGCCAGCAGTGCGGCGAACGCGATCGCGATCAGCAGCTGGAGAAAGGCGGTTCCCGGATGCCCGGCCGCAGCCGCAGCGGGTGCGGCCCACGCGGCCCCGAGCGGCGTCCACGCCGCAACGTGCGCGACGGCGGCGAGCACCTCCGGGCCTTTCACCCCCCAGTCCACCGTGAGCGAGATGGCGAGCAGCGGCGAAAGCGACACGATCACGAGCAGGGCGATGAGCGCGGAGACCTCGCGGGCGCGTCGCGTGGCGAGCAGGAAGGCGGCGATCGACGTGGTGACCCGGGCGGCGAGGGTGCAGGTGATGACGATGAGCACGGCACCGAGCACCGCGAGGAACGCGGAGAGCGGGGTGCGGGTCCAGGTGACCACCTGGGCGATCGCGACGATGGTGATCACGAGCGCCGGCACCCCGAGCAGCGCGGTGACGGCCAGCCCGAGCGCGAGTTTCGTCGTGGGAATGCCGAACAGGCTGAACGCCCGGGGGTCGAGGGTGTCGTCGACCCCGAAGGCCAGCGGCACCAGAACGAACCCGAGGGTGATCAGTGACCCGACCGTGATCGCGATGTTGCCGGCGAGTTCCACCGGGGTGAACCGCAGCGCGGTCAGTCCGATGACGGCCAGGAACGCGGTTCCCAGGCCGTAGGCGAGCGCGACGATGATGCCGAAGACCTGCCAGGGACTGCGCCGAAAGGTGTTGACGAGAAGGCGGAGTTTCAGTCCGAGAAACTGTGCAACCACTCCATGCCCTCCGCCGTCTTGCGTCCGCCGGCGAGCTCGACGAATCGCTGTTCGAGACTGCCCGCGCCGCGAACTTCTTCGGTGGTTCCCGCCGCGAGGACCTTTCCGGCCACCACGATGGCGACGAGGTCGCAGATGCGCTGGATGAGGTCCATGCTGTGGCTGGATAGCACGACGGTGCCGCCGGCCGCGACGTAGTTCTGCAGGATCTCGGTGACGTTGGCCGCCGACACCGGGTCGACCGACTCGAACGGCTCATCGAGGATCAGCACCCGCGGCGAGTGGATCATGGCGCAGGCGAGCGCGACCTTCTTGGTCATGCCGGCCGAGTAGTCCGTCACCAGGCGATTGAGCGCGTCCTCGAGGCCGAAGGCCGCGGCGAGGTCGGCGGTGCGCTTCTTCACCGTCTTGGCGTCGAGCCCACGCAGTGTTCCCGCGTAGTAGAGCAGCTGCGCGCCGGTCAGGCGGTCGAACAGACGCAGGCGGTCGGGCAGCACGCCCATGTTGCGCTTGGCGACGACCGGGTCGCTCCAGACATCCGCACCGTGCACGGTGATCGTGCCGGAGTCGGGACGCAGCAGCCCGGTGACCATCGACAGGGTCGTGGTCTTGCCAGCACCGTTGGGCCCCACCAGCCCGAAGATCGTGCCGGCGGGAACGGCGAGACTCACGTGGTCGACCGCCAGGGTGTCGCCGAAGCTCTTGGTGAGCTGGTCGATGCGCAGGACGATGCCGTCGTCGGCGGTGCCCGTGGTCTCGGCCGGGGCTGCCTTCGGTGCGCGCGGTGCCCGAGGCGCACGCGGGGCGCGAGGGGCACGCGCGGGCGTGCTCGGCGCGGCGGCGGGGGAAGCGGATGTCGCGGCCGCCGCATCCGTCACGACCACGGTCTCGGCGGCCTCCGCCACCTCCTCAGGCAGCTCGACCACCTCGCTCTCGACCGTCACGTCTGCGGGTGTTTCGGGGGGAGCCACCTCGAGCGACTCGACGGTCTCGGGCAGCAGCACGTCGGGGACGACGATGGCGGCTGCCGTGTCGGGCGCCGTCGCGGTTCTGCGCGGGGCGCCCGCGGTCGTCGAGCGCGGAGCGGTCGCACGCGGTGACCCGTCCCGTGGCGTGCCAGCCCGCGGCGTGCTGGCGCGGGCGCTGCCGGTGCGCGCGGGAGTGGTCGTGGGGCTGGGCGCCGCCTCGTCGGTCGACGGGGTCTGCTCCTCGTCGCGCGGCTCTGCAGCGGGCGAATCCGCGGTGGCGGCTGCGGCGCGTGCCGCGGCGGCCTTCGACGCCGCGGTGGTGCGCGGTGCGGCGGCCTTCGTGGTGCGCGGCGCCGCAGGCTTCTTCGCGGCAGGGGTTCTCGCTGCGGGCTTCTTCGCTGCGGGCTTCTTCGCGGCGGGGGCCGCACCGGCGGCGCGCGGCGCGCGGCTGGGCTGTGCCGCAGGCGCGGTCTCGGCGGGCTCGGCAGCCGCTCCCCGCGGTGTCGGACCGCCGGCGGCCGCGCGCTTTTCGGCAGCAGAGGCCGCACTGGACGTGCGGGTACGCGGCGGCGTCGCGGGGGTTGCGCGACCCGTCCCGCCGGCGCTCGCACGCGACTTCTGCGTCGGCTTCTGTGCCGGCCTGGTGGCCGAAGTTCGAGGGCTTGGAGAACGCGGTGGAACGGGATTTTCCTCGGGTTCGTGGTCCATCGTTCAAACCTACCAACCGCCTCTCTCCTCCTGGAGCGAAGTACGGGGCTGCGCCCGAGTGAAGTGTGCTACTCCCTGAGCGAAGTCTGGGCGTTTCGTCACGAATCCACAACGTGCACGCCCCAGCTCTGGGCCTATTTTGGGGCGCCGGGTAGAGTGGGCTATGCACAACGACGTGTCCAGACAAGAGTCTGGGGATTAACAATCGGTGACTTATCTGATGCACACGTGAACATCGCGGAGTGACGTTGACACCGACACCCCGGTCCGATCACAGTCATCTAGGGAGACAAATCGTGAGCACGCAGATCGTCATTCTGGCCGCCGGTATGGGCAGCCGTCTCGGTCGCTCGCTGCCGAAACCGCTGACAGAGCTCAGCGACGGCCGCACCATCATGCAGCAGCAGTTCGACAACATCCGTCACGCGTTCGGCAAGGACGCCCACGTGTCGATCGTCGTCGGCTACAAGCTGGAGCACATCATCGAGGCCTTCCCCGACGCCTCCTTCGTCTACAACGAGCAGTACGACCAGACCAACACCTCCAAGAGCCTCATGCGTGCGCTGCGCGCGTCGAAGGATGGCGGAGTGCTGTGGATGAACGGTGACGTCGTCTTCGACCCCGAGGCACTGGTTCGCGCCAAGGCCATGGTTGACGCCGGCCAGTCCTTCGTGTCGGTCAACACCGCCAAGGTGTCCGACGAGGAGGTCAAGTACACCGTCGACGCCGAGGGCTTCATCGACCAGCTCTCCAAGACCGTCAGCGGAGGTCTCGGCGAGGCCGTCGGCATCAACTTCGTGTCGCGTGCAGACAAGGCCGCACTGGTGCGCCAGCTCAGCCGCGTGGGTGACCAGGACTACTTCGAGCGTGGCATCGAGCTGGCGATCGAGCAGGACAAGCTACGATTTGAGCCGGTAGACATCTCCGACCTCTACGCCGTCGAGGTCGACTTCGCTGAAGACCTGGAGCGGGCCAACCTCTTCGTCTAGGGCGCGGTGCGGGGGTGCTGAACGTAAGGACCCCGGCCAGTGAGCGCATCAGTGCAGTCGCGCGCGCAGTCCCCTGCCGCCAGCTACCGTCATTCGCTCTGGCTGCTGACGACGCGTGATCTGAAGGTCCGCTACACCACATCGTTCCTCGGCTATTTCTGGTCGATCCTCGACCCGCTCGTGATGGCGGCGATCTACTGGATCGTGTTCACCCAGATCTTCGACCGCGGCACCGCGGTCGAGCAGCCGTACATCATCTTCCTGTTGACCGCGCTTCTGCCCTGGACCTGGTTCAACGGGGCGGTGTCCGACGCGACCCGCGCCTTCACCAAAGAGGCGAAGCTGATCCGCTCGACCAAGATCCCCCGCACCATCTGGGTGGCACGGCTCGTGTTGTCCAAGGGCATCGAGTTTCTGATCAGCATTCCGGTGATCGTGTTCTTCGCCCTCATCTCGCTCGGAACGAACGATCCCGCGCGGCTGCACTGGCAGGTGGCACTCGTGCCGCTAGCCATCGTGATGCAGGCGGCCCTCGCCTTCGGCGTCGGCCTGATCGTGGCGCCGCTGGTGGTGTTCTTCCGCGACCTCGAGCGCGCGATCAAGCTCGGCCTTCGCTTTCTGTTCTACGCGTCGCCGATCGTGTACGGGCTCGAAGGGCTGCACTCGCCGCTGCGTGAGCTGGTGGCGCTCAATCCGCTCTCCGGCATCTTCTCGATCTACCGTTCGGCGTTCTTCCCGGCCGAACTCAACTGGCTGGATGTCGCCGTCAGCGCCGTCTTCACCGTCGTCATCCTCGCGGTGGGCTTCGTCGTGTTCCGTCGCACGGTACCGACCGTTCTGAAGGAGATCTGATGGTGGAGACGCTCGTGGCGCCGGTCATTCAGGTCAAGGATGCCGGTATCCGATTCAAGCGCAACCGCCGCTCCCGGCGCAGCTTCAAAGACCTGTTCGCCGGTCGCGGCCGCCGGGCCCGACCGGACGAGTTCTGGGCGTTGCGGGATGTCTCGTTCGACGTGCAGCCCGGCGAGGCGATCGGCGTGGTGGGGCGCAACGGTCAGGGAAAGTCGACGCTGCTCAAGCTCGTCGCCGAGGTGGTCTACCCCGATGAGGGGTCAGTCGGAGTGCACGAGGGCGTCGCCCCGCTGATCGAGATCACCGGCGGCTTCGTCGACGATCTGACCGTGCGCGACAACGTGTACCTCACCGCGGGCCTGCACGGCATGAAGAAGGCCGAGATCGACGCTCGATTCGACGAGATCATCGAATTCTCCGAGATCGGCGACTTTCTCGACACCCCCTACAAGCACCTGTCGAGCGGCATGAAGGTGCGCATCGCCTTCGCGGTGATCTCGCGCCTGGAGGAGCCGATCATCCTGGTGGACGAGGTGCTGGCCGTCGGTGACAAGGCGTTCCGTGAGAAGTGCTACCGCCGCATCGAGGAGCTCTTGGCGGGCGGGCGTACGTTGTTCTTCGTGTCGCATAGCGAGAAGGACCTCAGACGTTTCTGCACCCGCGGGCTGTACCTCGACAAGGGCGCTCTGGTGCTGGACGGGCCGATCGCCGACGTGCTCGACCGCTACAACGCCGAGTACGGCGTGAAGAAGTGACGATCGTTCCCGGAGGGCCCCAGGTGGAGCGGGGAGTCGAACGAGGAGTGGAGCGGCTGCTGTCGGTGCAGCGGCCGGTCGTGCTGGCTCACATCCGCAGCATCCGTCGCCGGAACCCCGGCGCGACGCCCGCCCAGGTGATCACCATTCTGGAGAAGCGCTACCTCACGGCGGTGACGACGGGCGGTGCGGCCGTCGGCGCAGCCGCCGTGCTCCCCGCGGTGGGCACCGGAATCTCCCTGGCACTGTCCGCCGCAGAGACCGCCGGATTTCTCGAGACGAGTGCGCTGTTCGCCCAGTCGGTGACCGAGGTGCACGGCATCGCGGTCGACGATCCGGAGCGCGCTCGCACCCTCGTGATGGCGATGATGCTCGGCACCGCCGGGTCCGACCTGGTGAAGCAGTTCGCCGGCCAGGCCCTGGGCGGCGGCAAGACCCGCCCGAAGTTCTGGGGCGAGGTCGTCACCAAGAGTCTGCCGCAGGCGGCGCTCGGCCAGATCGCCGACCGTGTGCAGCGCGCCTTCGTCCGTCGCTTCGCTGTCACTCAGGGGGCGAGCGTCATCGGTCGGGCCATCCCGTTCGGCATCGGCGCGGTGATCGGCGGAACGGGCAACCACCTTCTCGGCCGCAAGGTCGTCACCAGCTCCCGCACCGCCTTCCCTCCGCCGCCCGCCGTCTTTCCGGTCATTCTCGACCCGATCGTGCGGGACCCGTCCGCGCCGACGCTCGCGCAGCGGGCGCGCCGCGGCATCGACTCCGGGCGACGCTCGATCACCGACGGAACGCGGTCGGTCGCATCCCGCGCTCAGAAGGCGTTGCCCGGTCGCTGGGTGGAATCCGACTCCCCCGACGATCGCCCTTCCTCTCCTCCCCCAGCGCTGCCCTGACGCAGCGGTCCACAGTGTCCGCGGCGAGTGGATGTCTGCGGCCCTCGCCCGTCGGAGGTGGCACCTAGCCTCCCCGCATGACCGGCCCCCGCTCCCCGTACTCCGACCCCGCCTACTCGGTTCCGTTCTCCGTCGATCGGGACGCGGGGCCGCGGCGCTACCTGCTCACCAACCGCGGGCGCGAGCCGCTCGACGGCGTGACGCTGAGCCTGCTCGGGGCCGGCGTGATGCCGGCGAGCGCGCCATCCGCTCTCCTGCCCGGCGAGTCGCTCGAGGTCGTGATCTCGGCGCGGGATATCGCCCGCAGCACCGTGCTCGTCGTGCGGTGGTTTCGGCCGAACGGGGAGGAGTACCTGTGGCGGGTGAGCTTCTGAACTAGCTAGGCCCGGCGCCGCTTCTCAGCGACGAACTCGGCGGCGGTGAATACACGCTCGCGATCGGGCAAGTCGTCTCGGCTGATTCCGCGAACCAGCTTTTCAGGATCGATGTTCAGTACCGCCGCAATCACGATCACCGTGTGGAAGTTTGGGTTGCCCAGGCCCCGCTCGATCTTCCCGTAGTTCGACACGTTCATATCGGCGAGGAGTGCGATCTCCTCCTGGCTGCTACCTAGCGTGTTTCGCCGAGCCCGAATGCGCTCGCCCAGAATGCGGGCGGCTTCGGAGATCGGCTGAACCATGCCTCATTGGTACTTGCCCCATTGTCCCGGCGCGAGATGCTGGAGACCCCGGTGTTATATGCCTCGTGCTTTAATGCCTTAATGGACGGATATCCGGTATCTCCGGATTATTCGCGCCTGCATTACCGGGGGAACACCTGTGACGACCATCCACGAGCTTCTCGACGAGTACGCCCGCCTCGCGCCAGATATGCGCACCAAGGGCTTCTACTTCGAGAAGCTCGTTCAACAGTTCCTCCTCGCCGATCCGGTGTCCGCCGGGCTGTACGAAGACGTCTGGCTATGGCAGGAGTGGCCCGGGCGCGAAGGCAAGCCAGACACGGGAATCGATCTGGTTGCTCGCCGCCGCTACTCCGGCGATCTGGTCGCCATCCAGTGCAAGTTCTTCAGCGAAAGCCACACGCTGCAAAAGGAGGACATTGACTCCTTCTTCACAGCGTCGGGTAAGCAGCCGTTCGCCGAGCGGATAGTTGTCTCCACCACCAGCAAGTGGTCGAAGAACGCCGAAGACGCACTAGAAGGACAGCAGCTCCCGACACACCGAATCGGGCTCGACGCATTCGAAGACTCCCCGGTCGAGTGGGACCTCTATTCGCTGACCAGCCCGCGCCGCCTTGAGCTGAAGGAGCAGAACAGCCTTCGTCCGCACCAGCGGGAAGCCCTTTCAGACGTCGTGGCCGGGTTCGACGAATCGGACCGCGGCAAGCTGATCATGGCCTGCGGTACGGGAAAGACATTCACGAGTCTCAAAATCGCTGAGAACACGGTCGGTGCCGGCGGATCGGTCCTCTTTCTCGTTCCGTCTATCGCACTCCTGTCACAGACGCTTCGGGAGTGGACCGCGCAGAGTGCCGTCCCCATCCGCGCCTTCGCGATCTGCTCCGACACCAAGGTCGGGAAGTCATCCGAAGACTTCCGTCTGAGCGACCTGGAGTTTCCCGCCACGACCGACGCGGCGAAGCTGATCGACGCAGCACGGCAGGGCTCGGAATCGGGGCACATGACCGTGTACTTCTCCACCTACCAGTCGATCGCCGTTGTCAGCGAAGCTCAGAAGGCGGGACTGCCGGAGTTCGATCTGGTCATCTGCGATGAAGCACATCGCACTACCGGGGTCACACTTGCCGACGACAGCGATTCCGCGTTCGTCCGGGTGCACGACGCCGGATTTATCCGTGCAACGCGGCGGCTGTACATGACCGCCACTCCCAAGATCTATGGGGAGGCACTGAAGTCCAAGGCAAAGGACAGCTCAGCAACGATCGCGAGCATGGACGACGTCACGTTGTTCGGTCCCGAATTCCACCGCCTCGGTTTTGGCGAAGCCGTCGAGCGCGAGTTGCTGACGGACTACCGCGTACTCGTGCTCGCGGTGAGCGAAGAGGCTGTCAGCGGCGAGTTCCAGCAGCAGTTCCAGCAGAACGGCGAGCTAAACATCGACGACGCGGCGCGGATCGCCGGCATCTACAACGCGCTCGCCAAGCGCGGCATCGAAGGACTGGGTGAGTGGCCCGCCGACCGCGCGCCGATGCGACGAGCGGTGGCGTTCTCCCGCTCGATCAAAGACTCCCAGCGAGTATCGAGCCTCTTGGACGAGAACGCAGCCCTGCCGCCATCGTTCACCGCCGACGCGGACTCGCTCACCCTCCAGTCGCGCCACGTCGACGGCACGATGAACGTTCTGGAACGGACGAGGATGCTCGACGGATGCCCCCGGAAATCACACTCGAATCCTCACGAACGCCCGCTGTCTGAGCGAGGGCGTCGACGTGCCGTCCCTCGACGCAGTCATCTTCCTCAACTCCCGCGACAGCCAGGTGGATGTGGTGCAGAGCGTCGGGCGCGTGATGCGGAAGTCCGCGGCGAAGGACTACGGCTACATCATCCTTCCGATCGCCGTGCCCGCCGGCATCGCGCCAGAGCTCGCACTGAGCGATAACGCGAAATACAAGGTCGTGTGGGATGTGCTCCGCGCTCTCCGCGCGCACGACGAGCGCTTCGAGGCGAAGATCGAGTCGCTCGCGACGATCAACTGCAGGTCATCGGAATCGAAGACTTCGGGCCCTCGACCGAAGAACGCGACGGTAAGCAAGTCCAGCTCGACTTCACTCCGCTCGGCGACGAGTGGCGAGAAGCCGTCTACGCCAAGATCGTGCAGAAGGTCGGCGAGCGCGAGTACTGGGAGAACTGGGCGAGCAGCGTCGCCGACGTAGCAGCGGCGCAAACGCTCCGGATTGAAGGGTTGCTCGATACGTCGCCTGAGGTGCGCGCCGCGTTCGAGCGCTTCCTGAGGGGATTGCAAGACAACCTCAATCCGAGCGTGAGCGAGAGCGACGCACTGGACATGCTCGCGCAGCACATCATCACGCAGCCCGTGCTGGAGGCGCTATTCGAGGGCTTCGGGTTCGCCGAACACAACCCGGTCGCCAAGGCGATGCAGGGAATGCTGGCCGTGCTCGAGGGGACGAACGTCGAGTCGGAGACGCGCGGGCTCGAAAGCTTCTACGACAGCGTGCGAGCCCGCATGCGGGAGATCACCGATCCGCGGGGCAAGCAGGACTTCCTCAAGACGCTCTATCAACGGTTCTTCTCCGTCGCAATGCGAAAGGCTAGCGAGCGCCTCGGCATTGTCTACACGCCAACGGAGATCGTCGATTTCATTCTTCGTAGTTCGGATGACATCCTCCGGTCCGAATTCGGCTCGTTCCTCGGAGCCGAGGGAGTCAACATCCTCGACCCGTTTACCGGGACGGGAACGTTCCTTGCCCGCCTGATCCAGTCGGACTTGATAGCGGACGCGGACCTGCCGCGGAAGTACCGTCACGAACTACACGCCAACGAGATCAATCTCCTTGCCTACTACGTCGCTGCCGTCAATCTTGAGGACGCCTACCAGTCGAGAATGGGCGGCAATTACGTGCCGTTCGACGGCATTCTGCTGACTGACACGTTCCAGATGCACGAGGAGAGTGATGAGCTCGACTCTGAGGGCGTCTTCGTTGAAAACAACGCTGGCGTGATCGCGCAGAAGGAGCTGGGCATCTCCGTGATCATTGGCAACCCGCCGTACTCCAAGGGCCAGGAATCGGGCAACGACGACAACCAAAATGTCAGTTATCCGAGTCTCGACGACAGCATCAAGAAGAGCTATGCGGCCCGATCATCGGCGCAGAATAAGAACAACCTCTACGACTCGTACATCCGAGCCATACGCTGGGCGAGCGAGCGGATCGGCGACAGGGGCATCGTCGGATTCGTAACCAACGGCGGCTTCATCGACGGCAACACAGCCGACGGAATGCGCAAAGTGCTCGCCGAAGAGTTCAGCAGTCTGTACGTGCTGAATTTGCGGGGTAATACTCGCAATAGCGGCGAGCAAGCACGCAAAGAAGGCGGTCAAACTTTCGGCTCCGGAAGCCGTGCCACCATCGCGATCGTGATTCTCGTCAAGAACCCCACGGCTGACGCGCACGGTCAGCTGAAGTATCACGACATCGGGGACTACCTCAGTCGCGAGGAGAAGCTCGCGCTTGTTTCGGGGTTCGGGTCGTTCACACAGGTTCCCTGGCAGACCATCGTGCCCAACTCCGACGGCGACTGGGCGAGCCAGCGGAGTGCAGAATTCGACGCCCTAACGGCGATCGGCAGTAAAGCAAAATTAGACCTTAGCTCTACAAAGGTGTTTGCGCTGTTCAGCAGGGGTCTAGAGAGCAGTCGCGATGCGTGGGTGTACAACAGCTCGCGCCAAAGTCTCCTGACGAACGTCGCTCGTTCCATCTCTGCTTTCAACGAGAACCTTGGCTCGCCACCCAATCTCGATGCCGCGCGTATCAGCTGGAGTTCGACTCTCCTTGCGCGGCACAAATCGCGTAGGCCAATTGACCAACCACTTGCTGAGCCCATGTTCGCTGCCTATCGCCCATTTCAGAAGCAACACCTATACTTCGACCCGGTTCTCAACCACAGGCCTGGACAGCTTGCTCGCTTCTTTCCGGTGGGCGAACTCAACTCCGGGTTTTATGTCGTCGGAATGGGGTCGGCGGTGCCTTTCTCGGTGCTCATGCTCGACTCAGTGCCTGACCTTCACGTCACGGGCGCGGGTTCAGGCGGTCAGTTCTTCCCGCGCTGGACTTACGAAAAACAAGCCACCGACGCCAATCAGCTCGCGGGGTTCGACGGCGACAGCGCTGACGAGTACACACGCGTCGACAACGTGACTGACGACATCCTCACCGATTACAGAGCCAGGTACGGTCCGGAACTCACCAAGGACGACATCTTCTTCTACGTCTACGGCATCCTCCACAGTCCGGATTACCGCGAGCGGTTCGCGGCGGACCTCAAAAAGCTGCTCCCACGCATCCCGAAGGTCACGAATTTCCGCGAGTTCAGCGACGCGGGGCGCACGCTCTCGCAACTGCACATCGGGTATGAAGATGTCGAGCCATATCCATTGGAGGAGGCCACAGCAGTCGCGGATCCCGACCCGCGCGTGACGAAGATGCGGTTCGGCGGCAAGCGACCGAACATCGACCGTTCCACGATCATCTACAACGACCAGATCACGCTGCGCGGAATCCCCGACTAGGCGCACGAGTACATGCTCGGTTCTCGGTCGGCGATCGAGTGGATTCTCGAGCGCTACCAGATCAAGACCGACAAGCCGAGCGGCATCGTCAACGACCCCAACGCCTGGGGCGGGGAGCACGGCAACCCGCGCTACATCCTCAACCTGCTAAAGAGCATCGTGACGGTGAGCGTCGAGACGGTCCGCATCGTGAAATCGCTTCCGCCGCTCGACATAATCGGCTGACGCCGGGCCCCGTTGTTCCCGTTTGACGCGATTGTTCCCGCACGAGCGGGAACAATCGCGTCGAACGGGAACACTCAGAGCAGTCGCCTCCGAGGCGCAGTGGGCGAAGCGCCCGCCTAGTCGTCGTCCTCGTCGGCCTCCGCCTCGAAGGGGTCGGATTCCGAGCGCTCCACGTCGTTCGCGTGCAGGGCGGCGTTGCGGTCCCAGTCCGCGAGAAGCTGGTCGACCGCGGCGTGGAAGCGACGCGTGGATTCGCCGGGGGTCGTGTCGCCGAAGTGCCGCTCGACCCAGTACCGCAGCCGCGTCTGCGCCTCCTCGTCGGTGAGCACGCGGTCGGAGAGCGCGACGATGTCGCCCGCCTCCTCCGCGGTCAACCAGTCCGCCTGGCCGAGGTAGCCGTTCTCGTCGATGTCGGCGTCCGGCGACACCGGGCGCGTGACGATGAGTGGCTTGCCCGTGGCCAGCCGGTCGTAGACCATCGCGGAGACGTCGGTGATCGCGACATCCGCCGCCGCCAGCTGCCAGCCGAGCTGGCCACCGTCGTCGTAGAGGTGCTGGGCCGCGGGGTCTGCCGCATTCGCCGCGGCGATCGCGGCGATGATGTTCTGGTTGGCGCTGCGGGTGGCCGGATCGATAACGCCGGTGCGCGGATGTGGGCGGTAGATCACGCGGTGACGCCTGGTGGCGAGCAGTGCCGTCACCAGCGCCTCGCCGTGTGTCGGCACCGACCCGTATGCAGCGGCGCCGCGATCACCCTCCCAGGTCGGCGAGTACAGCACCACGGTGCGGTCGTCGGGCGCCCACGGCAGGTCTCCGCCCAGGTGATCGGTCTGGGGTCGACCGATCATGATGGTGCGCTTGTCGAGGTCGAAGTCCCACAGCTTGCGGCTCAGCCGGTCACGAGCAGCCTCGCCCGCGATGAGGCTGTAGTCGTAGGTCTTGAACTGGTTGGTCGTCATGTACATCTTGTCGCTCTCACCATGGTTGATGAAGACGTGCCACATGCGCCCGTACCGGAACATCTGAAAGTTCTTGGCGTTCTGGTTGACATAGAAGACGATGCGGATGTCCTGGGCGGCGACGAAATCCTCCAGCTCCACGATCTTCCGCAGATACACCACCGGAACGGGCGCCTCGTCCATCAGGGTGAGCGCGGTGCCGGGCGATCGGGCGATGATCGCCACCGGAATCGTTGCGGCGAGCTCGGCCAGCGGTTCGTACCACTGCCGGATCTGGTACAGGTTCACCTTGGTATCGGCGAAGTACACCGCGATCTTCACACTCCGCGGCGGCAGCATCGGCTGCTCGGCGATACGCACGGCCACCCGCTTGCGATTCTGCCGCGAACGGTAGAGATTGCGGGCCAGTTTCACCGCGGTCTTGGCGTCGTTCACGAGGGGCATCCCCCGATTAAACCAGCGTGCTCCGTGCCGTCCCTGCGAAGGTGCCCGCTGCTAGGCTCCAGACGTGCCCCGGTTCACCTTTTCTGCCGGTAATGCGCGCAAATTGCTCGCCCTCCCGCTCTACGCCCTCGGCGCCATCGCCGCCGCGCTGGTGCCGCGACGACGCGACGCCTGGGTGTTCGGCTCCGGCCCCGGCATTGGCGAGGGGGCACTCGAGCTGTTGCGCTACGTGCGCGCCGAGCATCCGTCGATCCGCGCGGTCTGGCTGGCCAAAGACGAGACGGATGCCGCGGCCGCGACCGCGCTCGGCATCCGGTCTGTGCCCAAGAACTCCGCCCGCGGCCTGCTTGCCACCCTGCGTGCTGAGGTGATCGTGGTGACCCACGGCTTCGGGGACGCCAACCGCTACGGCACCCGCGGAGCCTTCGTCGTGCAGCTCTGGCACGGCATCCCGCTCAAGCTGATCCAGCTCGACTCCCCCGCGACCCTGAGCCTCGGCATCCCCGGAGCCGGCAGGCTTCGCGCTCCGCTGCGCCGCTTCTACCGCCGCGGCTTCGCTGGCATCAGCCTGATGCCGGCCGCCTCCGAGCTCGCCGCCGAGCGGCTGCGCACCGCATTCGGCCTTCCCGGTGCTCGCGTGGTCGTCACCGGTGATCCCCGCGACGATGTGCTGGCGCGCGCCACCGACGCGCGTACGCAACTGTTCGCACGGGTCCAGCTCGCCGACGAGGGCCAGCGCGCCATCCTGTTCGCGCCCACCTGGCGTGACGGCGAACCCGACCCCGGCGCCCCCTCGCCCGCGGAGTGGGACGCCATCGCGGCGTACCTGGAACGCAGCGACTCACTGCTGATCGTGCGCCCCCATCACCTCGGCGTCGGTGACTACGCTGCCGGCCTCACCGCGAGCGACCGGGTACGGATGCTCGGAGCCGACCTGCAGACCGACATCACCCCGCTGCTTCCGGCCTTCGACACCCTGATCACCGACTACTCGTCGATCGCGTTCGACTACTCGCTCACCGGCGGCTCGATCTTCTACCTCGCGCCGGACGAGGAGTCGTATACGAGTTCGCGTGGGCTCTACGAGCCGTACCGTGAATTCAGCGGCGGCCGGGAGGTGCGCTCCTGGGCGGCGCTGCTCGGTCAGCTCGACCGTTTCTCGGCCGACGCCGCCTGGGCGGACGCGGTGCTCGCGCACACTCAGGGCGTCGCGACGCGGCACTTCGCGTTCCGAGACGGACGCAACACTGCGAGAGTGTACGAGGCGATTCGAGCAGCGACGCGAGAGGAGGGACGAGAATGACCGACGCAGTGACGAGCACCATCGACACGATCGGAATCCAGACCGAGCCCTCCCCCGCGATCGTCGTCGGTGGCCCGGGCATCCCACCCGAGCAGCTCACCCTCGACGGCACCCGCCAGCAGCTGGTCGGGGTCAGCCGGGCGGAGGGTGACCGCTGGTCTGCCGAGATCCCGCTGCTGAGCGAGCATTGGAAGAGCGTTCCCCTGCCGCCACGCTCGGGGCGCTATCGACTCGGTGGGGCGACGGTCACCGGCGACCTCCCCGCCCCGCAGCTCATCGAGGCTGTGACGCGCATCGGTTTCGACCGCGACGGCGAGACCCTCATCGTCGACTTCGCCGCCCCACTCACCGATCGCGAGCGCGGTCGACTGCAGCAGGCATCGCTCGAGGCGGACTATCGAGCCACCGACTACCCGCCGCTCGATGCGGTGTTCTTCGAGAGCTTCTTCGGCCGCAATGCTTCGTGCAACCCCCTCGCCATCGACCGGGCGATCGCCGAACAGCGCCCGGACATCCGTCGCTATTGGAGCGTCGCCGATGCGTCCGTGGCCGTGCCCGAGGGCGCGACAGCGCTGATCGAGGGCAGCGCCGAGTGGTGGCGCATCCGTGGGTCGGCTCGTCTGCTGGTGGTCAACGACTGGCTGCGCAAGCGCTACCGTAAGCGCGCACACCAGAAGGTGCTGCAGACCTGGCACGGCACGATGCTCAAGAAGCTCGCGCTCAGCCGCAGGCGGGTGGGCCTGCGCACCACCATCGCCACGATCCTCGAAAGTTGCCGGTGGAACATCCTGCTGGCCCAGAACGACTACAGCCGCCGCATATTCCGCACAGCGTATGCGTATCTCGGCCCGGTCTGGGAGGTCGGTTATCCGCGCGATGACGTGCTGCTGACCGGCGATGCCGCGGCCGTGCGCGACCGACTCGGCATCCCGAGCGGCACGAAGGTTCTGTTGTACGCGCCCACCTGGCGCGACGACCAGCCCGATCACGTCGACCACCTCGACGTCGCAGCCTTCGCACGCGAGCTCGGACCCGACTACGTCACGCTGATCCGGGGTCACTCCCGAACGCTGCTCCCCGGCGAGGATGTGCACGCCCCCGGGGTGATCGACGTCACCGGCTATCCGGATGTCTCCGAACTCTTCCTCGTCGCCGACGCCCTGGTAACCGACTACTCGTCCGTGATGTTCGACTTCACGGTGACCGGCAAGCCGCTGTTCTTCTTCACTCCCGACCTCGAGCACTACCAGCGCACGCTGCGCGGCTTCTACTTCGACCTGCTCCCGGTGGCGCCCGGGCCGATCGTCTCGGATGCGGCGGAGCTCGCCCGCCTGGTGAAGGACCGAACGGATGTCGCCCCCGAATACCGAGAACGGTACGCGGCGTGGCGGGAGCGCTTCAATCCGCTCGACGACGGCCACGCCGCCGACCGGGTCGTCGCAAGACTGCTCGCCGAGGGCGTCATCGGCTGAGGCCGACCGCCGATTGAGTATGGCGCGAGCGCTCGCGCGAGCAGCCGTATCGAAACCTGCCGGAGATTGTCAGATGCCGGTGCGCGAGGTGTCGACGGTGTCGCGCGCGCCGCGGAGCAGACCGCCGATGAAGCCGGCACCCCAGCTGAGGTGCATCGTCGGCAGCACGTAGAAGAACCGCCACCGGTCGCGCCAGCGCGCTCCCCCGCTGCGACCGAAGCTGATCAGGGTGAGCGCGGCCAGGTAGAGGACCGGGGCGAGGTACAGAATCGACAGCACGATGCTGGGCCAGCCGCGAACGACCCCGGTGATCTGCAGCACCGCGAGCACGACGCACAGCGCGAGCGCCAGCACGAGCACCGGTGGGGCAAAGAACCGCCAGGGGTTGCGCCCGCGGTATCGCCGTACGAGCTCGCCCCGCCAGGTGCCGGTGGCGGAGAACTGCCGAACCAGCTTGGTCCAACTCTCCCGCGGCCAGTAGGTCACCTCGAGGGTCGGGTCGAACCAGACAGAGTGGCCGGCTGCTCGAATGCGCAGATTGAGTTCCCAGTCCTCGCCGCGACGGATGGTCTCGTCGAACATGTCGACCTCGTCGAGCACCTCACGGCGGAAGACACCGAGGTAGGCGGACTCGGCCGGACCTTCCTCCGCGCCACCGTGGTAGCTGCCGCCGCCGAGACCGAAGCGGCTGTTGTACGCGCGGGCGACCGCGGACTGGAAGGGTGTGCGCCCCCGGGCCTTCATCACCCCACCGACGTTGGCGGCGCCGGTGCGCTCCAGGTCGGCAATGGCGCGCTCGGTGTAGTTCGGCTCGAGTTCGGAGTGGGCGTCGACGCGCACCACGATCGGGTAGCGACTGGCGCGGATGGCGAGGTTCAGCCCGACCGGGATGTCGGTGGCCGGGTTGCGAACGATGACGATGCGGTCGTCATCCTGCGCCAGTTTCTCGACCACGGCATCCGTCGCGTCTGTCGACGGCCCGAGGGCGAGGATCAGCTCTTTGGGACCGCTCCAGTCCTGCCCGAGAACCGAGCGCACCGCCGTCTCGATGTACGCCGCCTCGTTGAGAACGGGGATCACATAAGACACTCCCGAAGGGGATGATGCCTGCTGCGCCATAGCGTCCAATACGGTTCTCGGGGTCGGTCGGTCGAGCCTACCAGCCGCGGCGAAAGCCCTGCGGAACGCGAGAGAGGCACGGAACCCGAGGGTTCCGTGCCTCTCATCGCTGGAGGAAGCGGGTGGTTACTTGAGGGCGCCGAGCGTGACGTCGACGGTGCTGCTCTTGCCGTCGCGGACGTAGGTCAGCGACGTGGAGGCACCGGCCGCGAGGAAACGCACCTGCGCGGTGAGGTCGGTCGCGCCGGTGATCTTCACCCCGTTGAACTCGGTGATGACATCGCCTTCCTTGATTCCCGCACCGGCGGCAGCGCCGCCCGCGGTCACCGACTTGATCAGCGCGCCGGTGGTGGAACCCGCGGTGCTGGTGGCGTCGGCGACGCCGGCCCCGAGCAGACCGTGGGTTGCCTTGCCGTCCTTGATGATCTCGTTGGCCACGCGCTCGGCGAGGTTGGACGGGATCGCGAAGCCCACACCGATGCTGCCCGCCTGAGAGCCGCCCGCCGTTCCGCTGCCGGCGCTGGCGATCGCCACGTTGATGCCGATGACCTTGCCGTCGGAGTTGAGCAGCGCGCCTCCGGAATTGCCGGGGTTGATCGCCGCGTCGGTCTGGATGACCGGCAGCGAGATGGTGGTCGTCGCCGCCGTGGACTGCTGCTGCGTGTCACCCTGGCCGTTGTTGAACTGCCAGAAGTCGAACGGGCTGTTTCCACCCTGTCCGTTGTCATTGCCGTCGGAGCTGTCGCTGGACGAGGAGTCCGGCACGGCGGAGGAGGCGATGGTGATGCTGCGGTTGAGCGAGCTCACGATGCCGTCGGTGACAGTGTTGGAGAGACCGAGGGGGGCGCCGATGGCGATCGCGGTCTCGCCGACGTTGAGCTTGCTCGAGTTGGCGAAGGATGCCGGCTGCAGGCCCGAGGCGTCCTTAAGCTTGATGACGGCGAGGTCGACGATCGGGTCGGTGCCGACGACGGTGGCGTCGTAGATGTGTCCGTCAGAGGTGGTCACCTGGATCTTGCCCGAGGCGGTCTCGCCGTCGAGCGTGACGACGTGAGTGTTGGTGAGAACGTAGCCGTCGTCGCTGAGGATGACGCCCGAGCCGGTGCCGGCCTCGGAGCTGCCGGTCACCGAGATGGTGACCACCGAGGGCTCGACCTTGGCGGCGACCGCGGTGACCACGTTGACGCTCTTCGTGTCGTTGACCGTGATGTTCTGTGCAACCGGCGAGTTGGTCGCGGTGGACGAGCCGTTCTGGTTGGACGAAACGGCGATCGCGGAGATACCGCCACCGACGACGCCACCGATGAGGGCTGCGGCCGCGAGCGCGGCGACGAGGGTGACCCGGCTGGAGCGCTTCTGGAACGCGGGCGGCACGACGCCGGCGGGGGTGCCGTCCTGCTGGCCGGTCATGGGCTGAGTAGCGGCTGCATCTGCCGGAGCTGCAGCGGATGTCCCGGCAGTGGATGCTGCGCTCGCTGCAGGTGCGGACGTCTCTGTTCCGGCGTTCTGCTCGGCGGGCGTGGCCGCAGTGGTGGCTTCGGAGTTGGTGGCTTCGGGGGTGGTCTCGTCTGGGCCGGGAATGTGATCCTGGTTGCTGTCAGTCATGAGGGGTGCTCCTTCCAAGCGGAGCAAGCTTCTCGTGCGAACCTGAGCGTTTTATAAGCGCAGGCTGTAAGCGTGCCTCGCCTTTCGACTATGCTTCCGACGCCCTCAGCAGCCCGGTCCCGAGGGGTGCGCGAGACAGTCTTTTTCGACCAGTACCGTCTTGGCAT
>Ga0247737_1000043_pt1 | contig 32353 bp, 29 predicted proteins | sample UWRJL028104C2_FD_180937 | JGI IMG/M metagenome (GOLD analysis project Ga0247737, IMG submission 180937) | Plant litter microbial communities from Arlington Agricultural Research Station in Wisconsin, United States - UWRJ-L028-104C-2 | ecosystem: Environmental > Terrestrial > Plant litter >...
CACCGCGAGCTGGCTCGAAAAAATGGATGATCAGCGACGCATCTGCGACGGCCTGACCAAACGCGTGTTCGACCGGGCGCAGGCTCTCGTTGCCGAGGGCGGGCTACCGGCAGATGAGGCAGTTGTCGCTAGCGACTGGCGCGCCCGAGCAGTCGGCCCTCATCTGATCGCGTGGCCCAACGACGACGCCGAGACCGGATCCCCGCCAGTCAGGCATTGATGCGCGTCGCCCGCCTGCATTGGCTTGGTGATATGAGCCGTCTTACAGATCGGGAAGGTCCTGATCTGCACGTCCCCAGCCTGAAAGCGTTTTCGAACCCGCCCGCTTCACGAGCTCGTCCGCATCGCCGACATGGAATCGTGCTGCGCCCGCGATCGTCTTCATCTCCTTCCACGTGATCGGCGCGGCCACGGGCGCGCCGGATCTCGCCCGGACGCTATAGGGCATGACGGCGGTCGCGCCGCGCTGGTTACGGAGATAATCGACAAAGATCCGCCCTTTGCGCTGAACCTTCGGCAGCGCTGCGGTGAACTTCTCCGGATCGCTCTGTGCAACCGCCTGGGCGAGGCGGTGCGCGAAACTCTTCACCTCCCCCCATTCGGCTCTCGGCACGAGCGGCGCAATGACGTGGATACCTTTGCCGCCGGTCACCATTGGAAACGTCTCAAGCCCTATCGTCTTCAGGATATCGCGGAAATGGAAGGCGGCCTCGCGCACCGCCTCGAAATCCAACCCCTCGTCAGGGTCAAGGTCGAACACCAGCCGGTCGGCTTTCTCGACATCTTCGATGCGCGCACCCCAACCGTGAAACTCGATCGTCCCCATCTGGACGCACGTCATCAGCCCATCGGCGGTGTCGAGATAGAGATAGGGCTCCTCGTGGCCGTCTTTCTCCAGAATCCCGACATGTTTGACGGTATCACCGAAGCTGCCGGCGTCGTGCTTCTGGAAAAAGCACTTCTTGGCTCGGCCCTGCGGGCAGCGCACCAGGCTGATCGGGCGGCTGCCCACCCATGGGAGCATGATGCCTGCGACCGCTGCATAGTGGTCGGCGAGTTGGCCCTTGGTGACGCCGGAATCCGGGTCGATAATCCGCTCCCGGTTGCTAATCTTGACGTTGGAGGTAGCGGGCGCCGGGATCTGTCCGACTGGGGCCTCTTTTTCCAACACGACCGCTTCGGGTTTCTTGTCGTCGCGAAGGCCAAGGTAGCTCGGATGCCGAAGCGTGCCCTCATTGGTCATCTCCGTATAGGCGATCTCAGCGACGAGCTTCGGCGTCAGCCAATGCGCGCCGCGCACCTCGGCACGCGGTGCTTTCACGGTTGGCGTCGACTGTTCGAGCGGCTTCATGACTTCCATGAGGCGGAGCAGTTCCGCCGTGTCGAAGCCCGTGCCGACCTTGCCGGCGTAGCGCAACTCACCCTCATCGTGGATGCCGAGGATCAGCGAGCGGAACGAGCGCGACTTGTCCGAAGGCGTCCAGCCGACGACGACGAACTCCTGCCGCTTAATACACTTGGTCTTGAGCCAACCGCCCGAACGCGATCCCACATATTTTCCGGTCGCGAGTTTCGAGATGACTCCCTCCAGCCCGGCAGCGCAGAAATTGTGGAGCAGTTTCTCACCACTCCCGACAATATGCTCGGAATAGCGCAGGCGATCGTCCGCTTCCGGGATGATGGCGCGCAGTTGCTCCTTACGCTCGGTCAGCGGCAGTCGGGTCAGGTCCTTGCCATCGAGCTCCAGCAGGTCGAACGCATAATAGTCGATGCTCGCCGGGGCGCCCTTGAGCGCGCCCTGCAGCGCCTGGAAGCTTGAGCGGCCGTCCGCTTCGAGGACGACAGCCTCGCCATCGATCAGAGCGGAGCCGACCCTGAGCTGCGCGGCGGCCGCGACGATGCCGCCGAACTTTTCCGACCAGTCGAGACCCGAGCGCGTATAGGCGCGGGCCTCACCGCCGCCGACCGCGATCAGCACACGATATCCATCATACTTCATTTCGTGCAGCCAGCGATCGCCGGTGGGCACGGTGTCGACCAGGGTGGCGAGCTGAACAGGACGAAACGGCGGCGGCCGCGATGCCGATGCAGGCTTGCTTCGTCCGGGCGCTTTCGCCGTCCGCTTTGCTGTCGCTGTTGTCGATGCGCGCACCACCGGCGCGCTCAGCTTGAACGTCTCATCATCGAGAGACTCCTTGGCGACGGGAGTCGTTCCCGAACAGGCGCCTACTTCTTCAGTTTCGCCGCGGCGGCATTCAGCTTCTCGCGGTCGTTGCCGACACGCTTGATCAAGTCCTGCGCCTGATCCTTGCTAATGCTGTGCTTGCGCGCGAAGTAATTCACCTCATAACCCTCGCCGCCCGCGACACGCCTGCGGTCCGCAGCGCCACGTTTCGATTTGTCATCTGCCATTGCTCATCTCCTGTAATCGCAGAATCGACGAACGCGGGCGGGGTTCCGATCTTCTGTCTCGACGACGAGCGGAGTCTCAATGGAAGTCGTGGCTGCGGATCGGCAACAGTTCGTCCTGGTCCGGAAGGGTAGCGAGCGGTGGACACGCCAATGTCCTTCCTCGCGGCGGCCACGTTGGATCACGAGGGTCAGGACCGCCACCGTTCTTCGCACCATCGCCCCGGCCGGGAGCGACCGCAAAATCCTTGCCGCCGATCGAACGCAGCATGTCATCATGATCCATAATGCGGTCGCAGATGATGTGGATGATCTCGCCCTCCTTTTGAACGCGACCACGCATGGCGATCATCGACGCGGACATGACCTGGCGCCGATAAATCTCGAACCGGTCGGGCCAGAGGATGCCGTTGGCGATTCCGGTTTCGTCCTCGATCGTCACGAACAACACGCCCTTGGCCGAACCTGGTCGCTGTCGAACGAGAATGACGCCCGCGACCTCGACGTTGCGACCGTCGCGGATCGATCCGAGATCGGCGCAGCGTACGATCCGCATGGCATCGAGTTCGGCGCGCAGGAAACTCACTGGATGGCCGCGAAGGGAGAGCTGGAGCGAGCGATAGTCCTCGACGACCTCACGGCCGTCGGTCATCGGCCGCAGCGCCACCGCCGGCTCCGACCCTTCGGGCGAGAACTTCGCCTCGCGCTCATCGGCTGCCGCGAACAGCGGCAACGGCGCGTCGCCCAAACCCTTTACCTTCCACAGTCCCTGGCGGCGGTCCTGCGCGATGCAGTGGAACGCGTCGGCCTCGGCGAGCCGTTCGATCGCGGCGCGTGGGACTCCGGCACGCCGCCAGACCTCCTCGACGCTTTCATAGGTGGCCGGGCCGCGTGCCGCGACGATGGCGGCGGCGTGGATGTTAGCGAGCCCGCGGACCTGCCGAAAACCCAGCCGCACCGCCATGTATCGCCCGCGAGCCGGCTCCAGCGTGCAATCCCAATGGCTGTGATTGATCGACACCGGCCGCACCTCGACACCATGGTTGCGCGCATCGCGAACGATCTGTGCGGGGGCATAGAATCCCATTGGCTGCGCATTCAGCAACGCCGCGCAGAACACATCGGGATGATGGTGCTTCATCCAACAGGATGCGTAAGCGATCTTGGCGAACGAGGCGGCGTGGCTCTCAGGAAAGCCGTAGCTGCCGAACCCCTCGATCTGCTTGAACGTCCGCTCGGCGAAGTCCTTGGGATAGCCGCGCTCGACCATACCCCCAACGAGCTTGTCGTAAAAATGTGAGACGCCGCCGGTCAGCTTGAACGTCGCCATCGCCCGGCGCAGCTGGTCGGCCTCCGCCGGGGTGAACCCGGCGCCGACGATGGCAACCTTCATCGCCTGTTCCTGAAACAGCGGCACACCCAGCGTCTTTTCAAGCACGGCGCGCAGCTCTGGCTTGGGATATTCGGGCTTCTCCTTGCCCTCACGGCGACGAAGGTAGGGATGCACCATATCCCCCTGAATCGGGCCGGGCCGCACAATCGCTACCTCGATCACCAGATCATAGAACTTGTTCGGCTTGATCCGCGGCAGCATCGACATCTGTGCCCGGCTCTCGATCTGGAAGACCCCCAGCGTGTCGGCCTTCTGGATCATCGCATAAACGTCCGGGTCATCGTCCTGCAGGTCGGCCATGCCGACGCGGATGCCCTTCATCTCTTCCAGCAGATTGAAGGCGCGGTTCATGCAGCCGAGCATGCCCAGCCCCAGCACATCGACCTTCATGAACTTCAGCGCGTCGATATCGTCCTTGTCCCATTCGATGATCTGACGATCTTCCATCCGTGCCGGCTCGATCGGCACGAGATCATCAAGCCGGTCCTGAGTCAGCACGAAGCCGCCGGGATGCTGCGAGAGGTGGCGGGGCGTGCCAATGAGCTGGCGTGCCAGCTCAAGTGTCAACTTCAGCCGGTGGTCCTCCGCATTGAGGTTGAGCGAGGCGATCTGTTCATCGGTGATGCCTTCGACCGACCAGCCCCAGACCAGACCCGTCAGCATCTTGGTCAGATCACGCGGCAGGCCGAGCGCCTTGCCGACCTCAGCGACGGCGCCGCGCGTGCGGTAGCGCGTCACGACCGCCGTCAGCGCCGAGCGGTGGCGGCCATAGGTCTCATAGATCCACTGGATGATCTCTTCGCGGCGCTCATGCTCGAAATCGACATCGATATCCGGCGGCTCCTTGCGCTCGCCCGACACGAACCGCTCGAACAGCAGCTCATGCTGGATCGGGTCGATCGACGTGATGCCAAGCACATAGCAGACGCAGCTGTTCGCGGCTGAGCCGCGCCCCTGGCAGAGAATGCCACGCCGCCGGCTTTCGGCGACGATCGCGTTCACGGTCAGAAAATAGGGAGCGTAGCCGAGCTGATCGATCAGCCTCAGCTCATGCGCGATCTGGCTGCGATGGGCCTGCGGCACGCCGTCCGGAAACATCCGCACGGCGGCATCCTCGGTCAGCGCCGCCAGCGCTTCTTGCGCCGTGCCGTCTGCCATCACCTGTTCGTACGGATATTGGTACTGAATCTCGCCGAGATCAAATCGGCATTGCGCGGCGATATCGGCGCTCGCCTGGATCGCGTCGGGGAAGGCGGCGAACCGCCGCTCCATCTCTTGTGGGGATTTGAGATTGCGATCCATGAACCGCTCGCGCCGAAACCCCAGCGCATCGATCGTGGTCTTCTCGCGGACTGCCGTCACCACATCCTGGAGTGGCCGAGCTTCAGGGGCGTGGTAGAGGATATCGCCGGTCGCAACGCTGCGCACGCCGACGGCGCGGGCCTGCGCGTCGAGCCGGTGGAGGCGTTCGACGTCATCGGGCCGCCGGCGCAGCGACAAAGCCAAATAACCACGCGCTCCGAATGTCTCGCGCAAGTCGGCGAGATGAGCGGCGGTGGTGTCACCCGGCATATCGGGGATGAGGATCGCGATCAGACCGTCCGCATGTGCCCCTGCGTCGCCCCAATCCAGAACGCAGCGGCCCTTGCCACCGCGCGCCTTGCCGGCCGAGAGCAGCCGGGTCAGCCGCGACCAGGCCCGCCGGTCGGTCGGGTAAAGCAGCAGTGCCCGGCCATCGGTCAGGTCGACGCGGGCACCGGGAATCATCCGCACGCCGGTGGTCTTCTGGCCATCCCAGCCGCGCACAACGCCGGCCACGCTGCCGCGATCGGCAAGGCCAAGCGCCTGATGACCGAGCAGCGCTGCGGCGGCGAACAGATCTTCGGGCGAACTGCTCCCGCGAAGGAATGAGAAATGGCTCGTCACCTGGAGCTCGACATAGGTGGCTGCGGGGGTCGCCATCAGCCGAACAGCCCGTGCATGTACCAGCTGAGATCGCCGGTCGGCGCCTCGACGCCGTCACCGCGACGGAACAGCCAGAAGCGCTCGCCGCCTTCCGCCTCGACCCGAAAATAGTCACGGACCGCCCACATCTCGCGAGCGTTCCGCCACCATTCGCCATGAATGCGCTCCGGGCCGTCGCCCGCCACCACCCGGTACGGCTTGCCGCGCCAGCTGAACCGGCGCGGCGGATGATCCGGGAGCAGCGCCACCACATTTGCCAGCAGCTCGGGGCGCCGAAGCAATCGCACCGGCCGCTTCCACGCCGGCCACCCTGCCGGAGAAGACAGCGCGTCGGCACGGCAGGTCGCACGCTCGGGAACGTCGCTTTCCTCGGCGCTGACGCGGAACAGCGCGTCTTCACCGACGCGGCCGGCAAGCTGGTCGACCAGCGGCGCCAGATCAGGAGCATGCGGCTCGCCGCCGAACACGACGCCCAGTGCGGCCGGAAACAGGTCTTCGACGCGCGGCGCTGTCAGCGCCATCGCCTCGATACCGAGATCGGGCTCGATCCGCTCGACGCGCATCGCGAACATGCGTTTGAGGTGCTTGGCGTCGCGGGTTGCCTTGGCGGTGCCGAGACCGATGTGCTGCTCATGGCCATCGACCCGGTAACAGGTGAGCACCGCCGCCCGCAGGCCGAGCCCGCGCGTTTGAAGCAGGCCAACCATGTCCTCGATCAGGTCGCCGATCACCTGTGTGATCGCCTCCGCTGTCCCAATCGGCTCCATCAGGCGGCGCTCGACGCGGGGTTCCTCGAACGGAACCACGGGTACGATCGGTTCGGCAACGAGCCCGCGTGCCTGGTCGAGCCGCTCGACGGTCGACATGCCAAGGCGCTTCGCCAGCGGGCCGCGCGGCATCGGGTAGAGTTCCGAGACCCGCTCAAGTCCGAACCGCGCCGCGGCGGTCAACGCCTCAGGGGTCAGGCGAAGCGCCGCCAGCGGCAGGTCGGCGATCGCCTGTGTTTCGGCCCCCGCTGGCAGGATCGTCATAGGCTGGCCGCCATATCGCGCGAGCGCATGCGCAGCGCCCGGCGTGCCGGCGATGGCGACCGCGGCGGTGAACCCAAGCCGGCGAAGGAAGTGCAGCAGCCGACGACAGAAGCGCGCCTCGCCGCCGAAAAGATGGGTGGCGCCGGTCAGGTCGAGCCACAGCCCGTCCGATCCGGCGACACTGGCGGTAGGCGTCCAGCGTCCGACCGCGTGCAACGCCAGCCGGCCGAGCAATGCTCGATCCTGCTCCGGCTCGGCATCGCGGACGTCGAGATCGGTGACGAGCGCACGCGCGTGCGCCGCCGCCATTCCCGGTCTCAAGCCGAGTTCCAGCGCCACCGGGCAGGCGGAGGTTATCACTTCACGCTGTCCAACGCGCTCGATGAGCACCATGGGGCGGTCCCATGACGGCGACAGCGGTTGCGGCCAGGCCGGTACATTGCCGGGCGCTCCTTCGTCGGGTGGCATCGCCCTGAAAGGATTGTTCGCCGACTCGCTGCGTCGGCCTAGCTCGCGCATTGTGGGCCGTTGGTGCGCCGGCAGTGTGTCTATCGACGACTGGCCGGGCTCGGGCCCGGTCGTTGCGCCGCGCGCCCAGCGCGCGCCGGGGCGCCAGCCGCCGCCGCGCGGGACCGAACAGGCACCGGGATCGTCATCGACCGCAGGGGGAAGACGGGAACCGACCGGGAAGGGAGCCAGCTCAGGCGGCTTGGCTGGCCGCTCCAACCTGCGCGGTCGCTCGCCCCGGCGGAGCCGTTCGATCGCGAGCTGCGGCAGGTAGAGCGAGGCGACCCTGGTCATCGCAAGCATCAAGTTCGAGGGAGAAAGGATTGCCATTGCGCTGGCGGACCAGCTCGACCGACCAGCGAGCGCGGCCGACACCGGGATAAGGCAGCCGAGCCGAGGAGACGCAGCCGATGCGCCAGCGCGTCATGGCGGCGGACGGCTGATCGAGCGGGCAGCGGTCGCGCGACCGGTAGCGGCGATAGAGCAACATCGGCGTCTTGCCGTCCGAAGCGGCGAGCTGAAGCCGGCGGGTTGCCGTCTGATCGGCCGCTTTGACCTCGGCGATCACACACGCGAGCGAGCCGTCGCGCAATCCATCTTCGGCCACTGCGAGGACATCGCTGTCCTTGCGGCCCTGCGCATAAAGGATGCGACCCGGCCCCAGCCCGACCTGTTCGAGCCCGGGCGCATAGAGGTCGAACTTGGAGAGTGCCCACAGCACCGTGAACCCCGGCCGGTTCGCGAATCGGGCGGCGATCCCGGCGGCGAACAGGGTTGCCGCCGCATCATCGCTCAATGCGGCCGATGCCGCGGCAACCTCATGCAGACCGGCGCCGTCGAGACCATGATCGGCCAACCGATCATCCAGCGCCGTCAGCCCGAACGCCAGCGCCGGCCCGCGCTGGCCTTGGGCCTGCGCCAGCTGCGCGCGAAGCGCGGCTAGGTGATCGGCGCTCGGCCGATCGATGGGCGACGGTAGGACAGACATCGGGCAACATCGACTCACTTGTTCGCTTTATGTTCCGCCTCATGGCGGCATCCGTCAAGCGGAGTCAGTCGTTGCTCAGGAGCCGTAGCGTCACCGCGTCCCTCTGGCCGAACCAGCGGTCTAGTGCCGCCGCCAGCAGGGCTGACGGCCGGACGGCTTCGAACAAGGTCAGGGAAGAGCGCAGCTTCATCGCGTCAATCTCGCCGAACACCGCAACGGGATTGCTGATGGCCAAATCCTGCAGCGCGGTCACACACTCCAGATAACGCGGGCCCAAGACGGGATGGTCGAGATAGGCCAGCGCTTCATCGGCCGAGCGGATGGCGAAATGGACCGCGGTCGCGCTGTGCCCCAGCCCGGCGAGCTGCGGAAAGATATACCACATCCAATGTGATCGCTTCGCGCCGCGCCGGATCTCGGCCAGCGCTCCAGGATACGCGAGCGTCTGGGCCTCGACAAAGCGGTCGAGCGAAGTCTCATCGGGCATGGTCAGAGCAGCGCCGGCTCAGCCGAAAGCGGGGGGAACACGCGCGTGACCGCCAAACTTCCTTTGGGCAACGCCTTCAGCACGTCAGCCGCAGGCACCTCAGGATCGAGCCAGTCGGCCCATTGGTCGCGGGCGAGCGGTATGATCTGGCGATGATGGTAGGGTTTGATGTCCTCGCCAGGCTCCATGGTCAGCATCGTGAATGCCTCGCCCGCCTGCGGATGTGAGCGCCAAATGCCGGCAATGCAGAACCAAGGATTATCGTTCAGCGTGAAGAGCCATTTGGTTTTCCGCTTCTGCCCCGGCAGCGGATCGGTGAATTCATAAAACCCATCCGCAAGGATCAGGCACCGACCGCTGGTGAACTCGCGGCCTTCGGAACGGAAGTTGTAAACCGGCTTGCCGCCGGGGCCCGGCCAACTCCATTTCCGGTTGATCAACTCGCCCGCGCCACGCTCGCCTTCCACGCTCCGCACGATCGGCGCGGTGTCGCTGATCTTGATATCCTCGCGGGCCGCCACGTTCGGCGTTCCCTCCGGCGTTTTGATCTTGATCTTCAGATCGTCGAAATCCTCGGCGATCGAGGCGATATCCACCTCCAGACGATAATCATTGCACACAGGTTCGCTCAGCCTTTCTTGCGACTCACCATCGTTCCCATTATGTTCTTATTCATGGAGTCGCCAACACCCTTTGATTCGGACGCACCGCTCGGCGCCCGCCGCGCCATCATCCGGCGAGATCCGGACGACGCCAGCGAAATAGAGATGATCGAGGCGACCTGGGGTTCCGATCCACGCTTCAGCGGCGGGGATTCCTACCGGTTCGTCCGCGCGGAGGGCCGCACCTTTCCGAGCCACCGCTGCCTGATACCGGCTAGCGAATTCCATATGTCGGTCGGCAAGCAGCGCTACCGCGTGTCGCTCGACGACGGCAATCACTTCTATCTCGCCGGCATATGGGAGCCGGCAATGGGCGATTGGCCTCTCAGCTACCGCGTCGTGACCGTACCGGCCAATCCCGAAGTAGCGCGCTATCAGGAGCGCCACGGCGCGATCATTTATCGCCGCCAAGTCAAGCAGTGGCTCGATCTGACCTTTCCCGAAGTCGATTTGCTGGTGACGCCGCCGGCACGAATTTTCGCCATCGAGGAAGTTGGGTCGGGCGCCGAGCAGCGCGCGCTCGCGCTCTGAAGGATCGATCGTTTTTTATGTTCTGGCTCCTCCCAGCCGTTCGCAGAACAGCGTTTGCCGTCCCATTTCTGCTGTACGCAGCGCCGGCCCTTGCTGACCCGTGTGAAGGGTCGCTGCCTGCCCGGAACGCGAGTTTCAGCGGCATCGTCCGATACGTCGGCGACGGTGACGGTCTCTGCGTCGGCTCTGCCGGACGTCCCGATCTTTGATCGAGGTCGGCCTTGGCGACTTCTACGCGCCTGAACTGCATGAGCGTGGCGGCATGGTGGCCAAGCGCCGGCTCGAGCACCTCGTGTTCGGCCAGGTTCTGCAATGTCGCGCCGGCAAACGCAGCTACGACCGGGTCATCGGGTACTGCACGCTAGCCGGCCGGCCGCTCGGGGCGTTGCTGCGCGCGAATGGCGGCCGCGAGGGCGGCCGGGGTTGGAAGCGATGAACGCGATGCTGGATCTGTTGGGCGCGGCAACGCTGCCCGGTTTGGCAACAGCCGAAGCGATCATCACGCCAGCTGAAGAGGCGGACTTAATCGCCCATATCGACGAGGCGGATCTCAGCCCTTTCAAGTTTCAGCAATGGACCGGAAAGCGCCTGACCCGCTCCTTCGGCTGGAGTTACGATTTCGAGACGAGCCGGTTCGCGCCGACCGATCCAATCCCCGCTTGGCTTCAGCCTCTTCGGAACCGCGCCTCACAGTTCGCCAGGCTCAATCCCGCCGATCTCGTCCAGGCGTTGGTCATCCGCTACGATCCAGGCGCTGGCATCGGCTGGCATCGCGATCGGCCCGTTTTTGAGGATGTCGTCGGAATTTCGCTCGGCGCCACCGCCACGATGCGGTTTCGAAGGCGGGCGGAGAAAGGTTTCGCGCGCGCCTCGGCGCCGCTTGCACCTCGATCAATCTACCATCTCACAGGCGAGGCACGGCACGATTGGGAGCATAGTATCTCAGAAATGGAGGTAACGCGCTGGTCGATCACCTTCCGCAGCTTCTCAACAAGCGGAGGCAAGTTTACTGCGGTCTAGTATTGAGGGGCATTGAGTACGCTATGGTCAAAGTCCCGTTCCTAATCGATGAGCCCGAACCGTCCCCATCCCTAAGAAGCTCGTTCGAAACCACCGACCCGCGCATCATCTATCTCTTCGCATTAGCGGACGACATGGCGGGCGTCTCGATCTTCCAGTCTTTCCACGAAGCCCTCCTCCGACTGCATTGGGCATTCGAGGAGATGGTAGTGTTGCCAGCCACGATATTCGAGCCCGTGGCCGAGCTGAAATCGCTGATCGCACTGCGCGCTTGCGGCCTTGCCGGCTGGCGCTATCAGCCGCTGCCGGCGCGTGCGGTACCGTATCTTCCCTTCTCAAAGACGCATCCGTTCTTCGTCGTCTTCAGCGATGATCCGGCCGCTGCGCGGGATATTGCCCGTGCGTTCGACGGAAAGAGCCTGGCGCCGTTTCACATTTCTTCGGAAAACGTCGCAGGCGCACATCATCGAGCGGATGTCAGCCTTGCCAAACTCCAAACGCACTTCTTGAAGCTGATCGATAACAATCCGCATCTCGCCTTAGCCGACATGAGGCAGGTGATCGCTGGTTGGAAACCCAAGAAGCAACGCAAGAGCAGCTTCGATTTCAAGGGCAACTACACCGTCCTACCGAATCAGATGACCCTGCGCTCACTTGGCGTAGTGCCTAGGAAGGAGGTCGCGAACTGGTCGAGTGACGACCCGACGGACTATCTCAAGGCCATCCTGGAAAGCGCCGCTGCTGTCGACGTGCTTCGCAATCGGGGGGAGATCGGGGACGCCATCCGTCTCATTCCGCCTCGCCCGGACACGTGGCTCGTCGCGCCATCGCTAGAGCCCGATTTCAAACGCCATATTCCGCTTGAGAAAATCCCTCGGGAGGACCGCCAGCCGGTCCGCGATCTGATCCGGATGTTCGAGCGGCAGCGTGTCTTCGGCGTGCCGGTGACCGAAGAACAGATGGCGCGAATGGACAATTCCAAGATCGTACAGGAACTGCGGCAGACCCGGAACCTCGAGGCCAAGACCTTTGCCGCAGCGGTGGGTGTCGCTGCTGCGGGCACGATGGCCAGTGTTTATCGACTGACACCGGGGGTCGAGCGCGTGGCCGGAAAGGTTCGCCAGTTCGCCGACAATGTGCGGGCAGAAGCTAGGACTTCACCGCCCAAGGTCGCGAAGCTTTTCGCCGATATCCAAACTCACTTGGGCAGCGAGGTGGCCCCCGAAATCCTTGAGCGCATCGCGGAATCGACTTGGGGCATCAAGGCCGTGACCAACGCGCCGCTGGAATGGTTGCCCGTGAACGGTCTTCCGCTCGGGCTGCTCCGCGATGTCTCGAGAATTCCTGCTACGCCCGGCGATCTGGCGGTTAAGCTGCTCGCGATGCACGAGCCGATCCGCATTCCGATCGAGGATTTCTCAGAAATTTTGGTGATCAGCGCGTTCGAGGACGGCGAACGGTTCGATATGATGCGTAAGGGGTTCGACGCCACCGAGCCCGGTTGGGCGAAGCGTATCGACCTGAAATTCGTGCGCGTCGGAACCAAGGCCGAATTCATCAAGGCGCTTGATGATTTTCGTGGGCCACTCCTCATCTTCGATGGCCATGGTAGCCATCCAGTCGGTGGTCGAGGCCGCCTGATCCTCGGCAAGGAGGAACTCGACATCTGGTCGATTCCCGCCAAAGTCCGCGTTCCCCCCATCGTCATTCTCAGCGCGTGCGATACCCATGCCGCTGATCGCTCTTGGTCGACCGTGAGCAACGCGTTCTTGCACCTAGGCGCCCGGACCGTACTCGCGACGATGCTGCCGATCGGCGTACGGGAGGGGGCGATCTTCTCTGCCCGACTTATCTTCCGGTTGGCCGCGTTCCTTCCTGTCGCGACTGGCTTTCTTGGCCGCGTCGTGCGGTGGAGCGAGGTAGTCGGCGGAATGCTACGGATGCAGCTCCTCACCGACATCCTCAAGCCCGCCTTGCTGGCCGACAAGATTCGTCCGGACGACTATCATGACCTCCTCGCGAAGGCGAATTTCCACGCCAATGGCGAAGGTCGTGAGGCGATCGACTATCTTGAGCGGGAGGTGGTCGCACGCGGGATTTTTAGCGCGGAGGATTTCCGCGAGGTGGTAACGAACACCATCCCCGGCTCGGACACGATCCGCTACGCCCAAATGGGCAATCCCGAAACTATTCTCATCGGGTCTATCGAAGATCTGCCTGCGGAGCTGCAGGCGCAATTCGAAGGATTCGGTCCAGCGATGGCGCCCATATGGCGCAACGAGCACCGGCTCGACATGTCGGCGATCGCGAAGGCCGCCGAGACAATCCGGCGTACGCTTGCATTGACATCGAAACCGATGCGGTAACAAAATCAGGGGCGTGGCCAGGCCCCTGGAACGGCATCTTGCAAGCCGCTGCCGCGGCGGCGCAGCTGCGATAGACTCCGGCCGCGAAAATCCCGGCGTCGAACGAGACGCCTTGGCGCATGCCGCTAAGGCGAGGAGGATAGTCGAGATGACTGGATTTAAACCGCGACGTTCTGCACAACCAGTCGATGAACCAGTCTGAGCTCACCGACCTATTTATATCACGTCCGCAAAACTTTGGCTGGTTTCTCGGAGCAGGCGCCTCCCGAATGTCCGGCTTACCAACCGCCACCGACATCATCTGGGACCTCAAGCGCCGCTATTACTGTCGGGAAGAGAACCAAGAAATTAACCGGCAGGACATGCAAAGCGCACCCGTGAAAGCCCGGATTCAAGCCTTCATGGACTCACGCGGTTTCCCGCCCCTCTGGGCCGATCAAGAATATAGCACGTACTTCGAGAAGATTTTCGGCGATGACCGTGAGCGTCAGCGCAATTATTTGCGCGGCATATTGTCCGAGGACAAAGTCACGCTCACCGTAGGCAATCGGATTATGGGTGCGCTCCTGGCGAGTGGGCTCAGTCGGATCGCCTATACGACCAACTTCGACAGCGTCGTTGAACGCGCCGTGGCTGAAGTCAGCGGTCACTCGCTGAGCGCCTATCACCTTGAAGGCTCGACCGCAGCCGGACAGGCGCTCGCGAATGAAGAATACCCCCTTTATTGCAAGCTGCATGGTGATTTCCGCTACGACAGCGTCAAAAACCTCGCCGCCGATCTTGCGCAGCAGGACCAATCACTAGCCGAGAGCATGCTGACCGCCGCGAGCCGGTTTGGCTTCATCGTCGCCGGATATAGCGGCCGTGATGAGAGCGTGATGGCGCTCTTCCGCGATGCGCTTTCGCGGCCGAACCCGTTCCCGCACGGCTTCTTTTGGACCGGCATTATCGGCGGCCCAGTCCTTCCGGCAGTGACCGAGCTTATCGCAACAGCCGCGAGCACCGGAGTCCGGGCCGCCTACGTGGAGATCGACACGTTCGACGCGCTGATGCTGCGGCTTTGGCGCAACCTGCCGGGTAAGCCTGCAGCACTCGACGCCAAAGTCCGCAAGTCGCTGCCTGCCGGGGTTAGCATTCCGATCTCGCCACCTGGAACCGGCGCACCGTTGATGCGCCTGAACGCTCTTCCGATCGCGGCATTGCCGACCCGCGCAATCGCGGTGCGAACCCGCGAACCCCTCGACTGGCCGACATTGCGCTCGATCCAGCGGGATGCAGACAGCAGGCTCATCGTCACCAAGGGGGCTGAGATTCTTTGCTGGGGTAACCGCGACGCAATTGCCAAGGCATTCGCCGACAGGGCTACGCAGATCGAAGGAACGGACCTCCCGCAGGATCTGGCCGCGGCCGATTCTCTTCCCATCAAGGGGTTCGCGGAAGAAGCGATGGCTACAGCGCTCGCGCGCAACCGACCATTACTCGTCCGGCGTAGAGGATTGACGCCGATTCTCATCGCCGACGCGCACGCCGACGATCTCGGACCGCTGGAGCCGTTGGCTTCGGTGCTCGGCCGGTTGACCGGACAGGTCACCGGCCTGTTCGCGCCGGTGGACGACGACCATCCCGAGCCAGAGCGGATCTTCTGGGCGGAAGCCGCGCGGGTCTCGATCACCCAGAAAAATGGTGCCAACTGGCTGCTTGTCGACCCCGACATATGGATATGGCCGCCGCGAGCGCGTCCAACCGCGCGCGAGTTTCTTGACGAACGACGCAAAGACCGTCTGAACGCAAAATTCGATCGAATTCTCACCGCGTGGGTGAAAGTGCTTACCGGCACGGCCGAGCGCGGCGCTTTGGTCCAGCTGGCGACATTCGACGACGGCGACGCAGATACGAGCCCCAGTTTCACGATCAGCAGCCGAACCGCGTTCTCTTGGAACCTGCTCGGATGACGGGCCTGAACAGCCGCTTCGCGGGTTACTCCAAACTTCCCGAGCCCGATTTGCTCTTTCACGCCGGCGGTGTTCACAAGCATCCCCTTGTCGGGCTTATCGAGCACGGGCCGCACAGCTTGCGACTGGGCGTTCCCGGCCGCGTGCGCATCGCGGTCCTCGCAAGGCAAAGCGATATGGGCCGCGTCTCGGGCCTCGTGCGGGAATTGAGTCAAAGCGCCCGAGCGCGTCAGGCGACCAACTATTATCCCGACTATCCCGGCTTCCAGGCATTATTCCGGACGCCGCTGATCGCCCCCACCGATCGCACGACGATCGCCCTTCCGGATGCGCTCGACCGGCATGCCGCTGCCGGTGCGAAAATGGAGCTGGCGCGCGAGCTGTTTCAGTCACTGGCGCGGCTCAGGGGACTGCGCGCTGAATTCGACGTAGTCCTGCTCTACCTGCCGCATGCTTGGGCGGCCTGCTTCGAGGGCGAGAATTTCGACTTCCACGACTATCTTAAGGCCTTCTGCGCGCCGTCAGACATACCGATCCAGATTCTTCGGCAGTCCAGCTTCGAGCGCACCTGCCGGGCAAACGTCATGTGGGGACTCAGCGTCGCGCTTTACGCTAAGGCGGGCGGTGTGCCCTGGAAGCTGACTGGCCTCACGCCGGACGAAGCCTATGTCGGCATTAGCTATGCAATGAAGACCACGGCCGACGGGACGAGCTTCACAACCTGTTGCAGTCAGATCTTCGATCCGGACGGCACCGGATTCAATTTCGTGGCGTACGACGCCAAGGAATTCGAGCAGGACGGCCGAAACAACCCGTACCTATCCTATTACGAGATGCAGTCCGTGCTCTCGCGGAGCCTCAACATCTATCAAAGCGGTCATGTCGGTCGGGTGCCTCGCAAGGTGACCATTCACAAGAACACGCCGTTCCGCGAAGAGGAGATTCTCGGCGCCCTCGACAGCTTCCGCGACGGAACCGAGGTCGAACTGGTCCAGATCGTAAAGGACGTCGACTGGAAAGGCGTCTGGTACAATACCAACCAGAATCCCTCCGCCCACGGCTACCCCGTCGAGCGCGGCACGTATATTCCCATCGAGAAGGACGAGGCACTGCTCTGGACACAGGGCAACGTGAAAGGGGTGCACCTCAAGCAGCCGGACGGCAACGTCTACAAGGAAGGCTCGCTGAAGCCGGTTCCGTCGCCAGTCCTGGTTCGCCGGTTCTCTGGCAACGGCGGATGGCATGATACCTGTGCCGGCATACTCGGCTTGACCAAAATGGATTGGAACAACAACACGCTCTACAAGAAGCTGCCGGTCTCGCTGGTCTATTCCGGCCGTTTCGCGTCGATACTCCAGCAGAATCCGGAGATCGTCGACAACGTCTACGACTTTCGCAATTTCATGTAGAGCCTGGCGCCAGTGGGCGGGGGTGGGAGTTATGACGTTGGTCCGCCCGACAGCAACGCCGTGTCCGATTCGCCACCTGAACACCTAAATCACAGTTTTTCGTCCAAACCGACCGGACATCTAGGACGGGTGGTCCCTGATACTCGGTTAATCCGCTTCCCAGCTTATCCGGTTTCCCTGCGTCCTTATTAAGTCAGGACGCTCAGACCCTCTCCTACCGGTCACTCTTGACCAGTACCTACCAGACGTTTACGTCCGGTCGCTCGATCTTGTCCGGTCCGTATTCCCGGCACATGTGCAGGATATGGAGGACCATCGTGACTGACAAGACCCAATCCGCACCTAAGCTGCCGCCTGCGAAGCGCGGCGCCGGTAATGGTGCATCTGCCGACAAGTGGGGTGCCAAGGTCATCGCCCTCGGCTTTTGTATCCTGCCCTCGCTGCTCTTGCGCGCGCAACGTCGCCTGCGCCTCTCCCCCACCCAGCTTGCGGTGTTGATCCAGCTTGCCGATTTCTGGTGGGACGCCGGCCGTAAGCCCTTCCCGAAGAAGGCTGACTTGGCTCAGCGCCTTGGTCTGAGCGACCGCCAAGTCCAGCGCTACATCGCCGAGTTGGAAGAAGCGGGCTTCGTTAAGCGCATTGAGCGACGTGCCTCGCATCGGGGCAAGATTTCCAACGAATACGATCTTCAGGGGCTCGTGGACAAACTTGCTGCGATCGAACCTGATTTCCGCGAAGCAGCTGAGGGTGCGCGCGCAGCCCGAGAAGCGGCCGCGCGGCCCGGTATTCGCCGTCGCGCCAAGCCCGCCGCCAGCCCGGCGGAAGGAGGCTAAGTGGCCGTTCGTCTTAACAAAAAGGTACTTTGCTTCATCGACGAGTATGGAACGGCTGGAACCGCGCCGTTCCATCTCGGCGCCGTGTTCGTGCTTGCCAGCGATGCCGGTCGGCTCGACAAACGCTTCAGCGATCTGCTCGAGCCGACCGCCAATGAGATCCATGCGGCTGACCTAGCCGATGGCTATCTGCAGGGATTGCTCCATCGTCTCTGGGCCGAGGCGCCGCGTGATCGCGTTGTCCTGCTCAATCAGAAGTTTGCGACCCAGGTAGGTGATCCGCCGCTCTTGTATGCCCAAGCTGTCGTAGAGACGGTGAAAATCGGGCTGAAGCGGTTTCGCGGCGTCCTTGGACGCGACACAATCGCCAACGTCGATGTCATCACCGACGTCAATCACCACAATGATCACCCGCAGTTCACCGTCGAGCTGGAACGGGCGCGCAAGGACGATGGCCGTTTTCGCGGGGTCAATCGCATCGTGCGCCTCGACTCGGCCGCATCGCGCCTCCTCCAGCTAGCCGATGTCGTGGCTTACGCCCGCAAATGGATCGTTGCGGAGGAATTGAACGCGCAGGGATTGCGCGACAATTTTGGCATCGAAGTGCTCTGAGAAAGAAAGAGCCGCCCCGAAGGGCGGCTCTAGAAAGGTGCGGGAGTGGTGGCCGGCAACCAGGGCTTTAACTCCTGGGTAGCCACGGCGCTCGCCCAACACGCGGTCGGGACAAGTCGCCTTACAGGTCTCCCTGCAACGCTTATGTACGCGATAGACCCAACGGTTTCAAGTTCTGCCTAGACAGCCTTGTCCAGTAGGTCTGGTATGGTCCTTCTTATAAGGACCGGACATTAACGTCTGGTGACCTCCGGCCGGTTCCGCACCCGACACGGACATTGTCACGCAGCCTCCGCGATATCGGCGTCATCGTTCACCGCTTTGGCGAGGAGCCGAGTGATCGCGGCTTCCCGCGCCTTGCGATCCAAAGCTGACGGAGCACGCTTGAAAACCATGCCGCTCATCAGGGCATGGATGAAGCCTGATACAGTATCCGCCGCGAGGACGAGGGCGGTATCCACAACGTGGACGTATCGGCTGGTCACCGAGCCACCGGCATGCCCGAGCATGGCGCCCACCGTTGCCTCGGTGAAACCAAGGTCATTCGCTAAGCTCGCGAAGCTGTGACGGAGCACATGTGGGGTGATATCGGCCAGGTCGGTCCCTTCGAAGATCGCTTTCCATTTCTTCGGAAACGCGTGGTAGATGGTAGCCTCTGATCCACCGGGAAACACCAAACCCTTTGGTTCTGCCGGGCTGTTGAGATTGATTACGTCCAGGGCTCGCAAGCCAGCAGGCCGGATCGAGGCGCCTTCCTTGCTGTCCTCAAGCGCAAGGCAGCTCCGATCGTCATCGACCTCACTCCATTTGAGTCCGACGATTTCGTTGCGCCGACACCCCGTAAGCGCCAGCACCCGAATAATCTTGGCGGCAAGAGCCGTAGACTCATCCGCCTCGCGCTCGGATAGGAGACGCCCAAGTACGCCGTATTCTGCTTCGCTCAGCCTACGCGTTCTGACCTTGTCTTTCGGCTTACGAATTCCGCGCGCGGGGTTGGCATCAACGATCCCCTGTTCGATCGCATAGGTAAAGATGCCGCCCAGCAAACCCACGCTGCGCGCGGCCGCCCCGGGGCCACCCTTCACAATTGCGCGGCCACGTGCCTTGGTTTTCACATCGACTGCGGTCTTGCCGCTCGCGACGTCCCTTAGGAAACGATTGACGTCAGATGGTCTAATGTCTTTCACCCGCCGCGCCCCTAGAAGGGGAATGATATGACGGCGGATGCGACCCTCATCAGTATTGATCGTAAGCGGCTTTTTCGGGCCGCCGCCTTTGCCGAACACAAGTCCCTTTTTCGCGTCATCAAGGTAAGTCTCGCACAGCTCCTTCACCGTCATCGCTTTGGCGTCGAGCCTCTTGACCTCCGCGGGATCTTCACCCTGTGCGACGCTGGCGAGAAGAATTTTCGCCTGCTTGCGGGCCATTTCCGGCGTCCAGATGCCGTGCGAGCCGATCGTGTAGCGTCGGGTACGTCCACCCATGCGGTACTGGATCAGATAGCTGCGCTTCCCAGATTTGAAGACGCGAAGTCCAAACCCCGGCACATCGTCGTCCCAGATAAAATCGTCGCGATCACTCGTACCGGCACGGTCTACGAGGGTCTTCGTGAGCTTGGGCATTTCATTACCTCCAACGCGGCTGCTTCGCGCTGCGGAAGCGACGCGGAAGCATCAGAGCGGAAACTCCTTCGCACAGAAGGATACGGAAACCGCGCCCAGGCTCAAGTCAAATTACTGGTAATAGAGCATTTTCGCATGAATGACGGTGATTAGGCGGAGGTGCCGGATCGCGCCACATCGGGTTGGTAAGGCTGAGGTCGTGAGTTCAATCCTCACCGGCAGCACCATTTTCTTCTAGAAAAGACAGTAACTTGACGGTCGATCAAGGCCTTCGGGCCGCGCGGGCGACATTTGCCGCGCGAATGTTCGGCGGAATGCCGCGCGTTTCGGCCGCGTTGACGGCGGGCGCTGCACGCTAGCTCAACGTTGGAAGGGCCGCTCACGAGTCGGAGATGATCGCCACCGGCTCGTGGCAGAAACCCGCGATGACCCAATCGTTCAGCGCGCGCCGCCCGCGACCGCTCAGCCCCGTTGGCGGGGATGTCCGGTCGCTATCCCGCCGGACAGGCGCGCGACCCATGGATAGCGAGCCGCGATGTCTTCGGTATAGCCGAGATTGAACACCGTGGCGCTCTTCGCCGGCCGTTCGCTGCGGCTATAGAGGGTGCCGAACAGGCGATCCCAGACGAAGTTGGTAATCCCGAAATTGCCACTTTCGTCATGGAAATGATGCTCCATGTGACGCTGCTTCATGAACGCCAGCCATCGGACGCGCGGTTTGTAGGCGAGGTGCTGGATGCAGTGAAAGAATTCATAGAAGCAGGTGGCAAGCAGCCCCGTGGCGAATCCGGCCGCCGCACCGCCGACCCCGCCGATCAGCCAGCCGGGCAGGGCCGAGACGAGCAGCAAGGTCGGCAGGGTCGTGTAAAGGGCGCCGAACAGCACCTCCAGGTGGTTGGGGTCCTGATGGTGGTCGTAATGGATACGCTTCCACAACCCGGCAAGCGCGGGCATTTTGAACATCCAGCGGCTGTGCAGCACCCAGCGGTGCAGCAGGTACCAGACCAGCGGATAGGCCAGCACCACCAGCAGCATCGCCGTGAGCGTCGGTAGCAGCGGTGCGGGGCGCCACAGCCAGACCCAGGCCGATGCGGCGGTCAGCACGAGATAGGCAATGATCGTGTAATGCCCGAAATAGGCGGCGACCAGCTCGCCCAGGGTCATCCGGTCGAGATGGTGGGATTGCCTCCAGAACGAGCGACGGCGGGCGGAATCGCGACGGTGCATGGGCTGCCTGGTCCGGATGAGCTCGTTGGCGAGCAGGTCTAGCCTTCGGTTATCATCGCTGCGGGTGTGCCGGGTTGACGACGATCAAAGGCATCCGGCGCGCCGGGTATCATGCGGGGCGGAAGAGATCGGTGCCCGTGGTGCCGGCAGCCTCGTATTTCTACCAATAGGCCTGGCCCGACGGACGTCGCATCGATCGCGCATCGTCAACAGCCGCAAGGTCCACCATCATGAAAGCGCTCGTCTATCAGGGCCCCGGCCGCAAGGCATTGGAGGAGCGGCCTAGGCCCGCCGTCATCGATGCCGGCGATGCGGTCGTCCGCATCACGAAGACCACGATCTGCGGCACCGATCTCCATATCCTGAAAGGCGACGTGCCGAGCTGCGCGCCTGGACGCATCCTCGGGCATGAGGGCGTCGGCGTGATCGAGACGGTCGGCGCAGGCGTGACTGCTTTCAGGCCAGGCGACCATGTCCTGATCTCCTGCATCACATCGTGCGGGCGGTGCGATTATTGCCGTCGCGGCATGTATTCGCACTGTGTCACCGGCGGCTGGATCCTGGGCAACACGATCGACGGCACCCAGGCCGAGTTCGTCCGCGTCCCTCATGCCGATACCAGCCTCTATCCGATTCCCGCCGGCGCGGACGAGGAGGCGCTGGTGATGCTCAGCGACATCCTGCCGACCGGCTTCGAATGCGGCGTGCTCAACGGCAAGGTGTCGCCGGGCAGCAGCGTCGCGATCGTCGGGGCCGGGCCGATCGGCCTCGCTACCCTGCTGACCGCGCAATTCTATTCGCCGGCGGAAATCATCATGATCGACCTCGACGAAAATCGTCTCGATGTCGCGCGTCGCTTTGGGGCGACGCACGTCATCAACAGCGCGGACGGCAGGGTGGTCGAGGCAGTCAGGACGATCACTGGCGGGCGCGGCGTCGATGCAGCGATCGAAGCGGTGGGTATTCCCGCAACCTTCGAGCTGTGCGAGCAGATCGTCGCACCGGGTGGCGTCATCGCCAATATCGGAGTGCATGGCGCCAAGGTCGACCTGCACCTCGAGACGCTCTGGTCGCAGAATATTTCGATCACCACGCGGCTGGTGGATACCGCGAGCACGGCGATGCTGCTCAAGACCGTGATCTCGAAGAAGCTCGATCCGACGAAGTTGATCACGCACCGCTTCGGTCTGGATGATGTCCTCGTCGCCTATGACGTGTTCGGCCGCGCCGCCGAGACGAGCGCGCTCAAGGTGATCATCGAGGCGAGCGACCCGTGACCGCGGCCGCGCTGACTGAACGCCGCTTCGGCTCTCGGGCGGCGCTCGGCGCCTGTGTCGCCAGCATTGCTTATGGCGTGCCGCAGGTCCTGCAGGTGATCGGATGGCTGCCGACGCCGCTCGACCGGTATCTCATCTTCGCGCCGTCACTGGCACTCGCGCCGCTGTTCGTCGTCGCGATGGCGGCTGCCTGTGCACAGGCGGCGCCGGAACATAGCGCCCGGCGGCTCGCCGCGCTCGCGCTGGCGGTGATCTATGCGACCCAGGTGAGCAGCGCTTATGCCATCCAGCTCGGCTCGGTGCTGCCGCGCGAGGCGGCCGGGCAGGTAGGCTCGCTCGGCAACGTCACCTGCTGTACCTTCCGTGCGCCGATCACCACCGTCGATCTGCTGGGCTATACCCATATGTGCTTGTCGCTGTTGCTGCTCGCGACGACGTACCGGCGCGGATGGTTGCGGTGGATGCTGCTCGCCAATGGCGCATTGGCGCCGGCCCTGTTCCTCCAGCTCTTCTGGCCGGGCCTGATCTATATCGGGGCGATCTGGCTGGTCGTCTTCCCCGCCGCGATGGCGCTGCTCGCCCGCGACCTGCGCGGTGCCCGTGCCTGAAACCTCATAGCAGCGCCGCGCCGATCCCGATCCCGATCGTGGCGGTGGCGGCGCCCAGCGGCGCGGCCGCCGCGAGATGCGTGCGAGACCTGGAGACGCCGAGCACGAGACCCGCCTTCAGCACCATGTTGAGCAGCACCGGCATCGCCAGCACGGCGCCGGCCAGGTCCGGCGTGATCGCCTCGGCTGGCATCGCGGCAAAGGCGATGACCGCCGCATCGACATCGGCCAGCCCGATCACCGCCAGCACGGCGGCGACGCCCGCATCTCCGAACACGCCGAGCGCCCAGTGGCTGGCAATGGCGGAAATGGCGACGATCACCGCGAGCACGAGGGCTGCACCCAGCTCCAGCGGGTTGCCCAGCGCGACTGGCTGTTCCTGCTGCTCGGTCGCGTGCCGCAGCCGCCACCAGGTCATGCCCGCGAGCAGCACGATCGCCGGCCCCAGGATGAAGGTGAGGGACCAGAGCGCGCGGGGCGCGAGCACGGCGACGAGCACGCAGACCCTTGCGATGCTGATCGCCGAGGCTAGCGCGATGCCGGCCGACAGCGCGGGCGCCGCCGCCGGACTCGTGGCCAATCGGCGCGCATAGGCCCAGGTCACGGCAGTGGAGGAGACGAGCGCGCCGCACGCGGCCATCAGCACCATGCTCCGGGAGGCGCGCGCGCGCCGCGCCAGGATATAGCCGGCAAAGGACAGGCCGGTGACGAAGATGATCACCAGCATCAGCTTGTGCGGGTTCAGCGCGGCATAGGGCCCCAATGCGCGATCCGGCATCAGCGGCAGCAGCACCAGCGCCAGGATCCCGAATCTGGCGGCGGCGCGAAGCTCGGCCGCGCTCAATCCGCGTAGGATACCGTGCAGCTCGCCGCGCATCGACAGTAACAGCGTCGTTGCGGCGGCTGCGCCGAGCGCGAGCGCTGGCCGTCCCGACGTCGCCAGCATGCCGAGCGCGAGCGCGAGGATGCCGGCGACGGCGCTCGTCGCGCTGAGATCGCCTGGCGCCCGGCTCTGGCGGAGATAGCCGATCAGGACGATCAGGCCGGCAGCGCTCAGGAGCGTCACCGCGGCGATCAAGGGCAGCAGGCCGGCAATGCCACCCGCCAGGCCAAGCAGGCCGAAGGTGCGGAACCCGGCAACCCGCGTCCCTGCCTGCTCGTGCCGGCTGGTCCAGCCGCGTTCCAGCCCGATCAGGAGACCGATGGCGAGCGCATAGCCGAGCGAGGACGCAGTCACCGGGTCGACATCAGCCATAGGCGCTCCACTCGTTCAAATGGTGCCGCATGCCATTCGCTCGGCACGGCGCCCGGGCGAGAGCGCGGACGCGTCGCAATCCTCTCGCACGAACCGTTCGTGACTGTCATCGCCGATCACGTCGGCCAGCCAGCGCCGCGGCGAGCTTCCCGAACCGGGCAGGATCGCGGCGTTCAATGCGCCATGAACAGGGGCACCGGGCTCTTGCTCAGCATAGCCCGGGTCACGCCTCCGAACAATGCCTCGAGGAAGCGGCGATGTCCAAAACCGCCCATGACGACATAGCCGAAATCATCCGCGCTCACCCGATCGAGCAGGATATCCGCGGTCGTTTTGCCGCCCCTTGGCAGCCGGCATACCACCGCATGGATGTCGTGACGCGACAGATAGGCGGCGGCATCCTCTGCGGGCGCACGGACTGACTTGTCCTCGATCTCCAGGATCTCGACCCGGCTCGCAAGCTTGAGCAGTGGAACCGCGACGCGGAGCGCGGTCGCGGATCCGGCCGATCCATCCCAGGCGATCATGGCGCCGTCCAGGTTCATCCGCCTGAGGGAATCCGGCACGGCGAGGATCGGTTTGCCGGACTGGACGACGAGCTCGCCCGCCGCAGTGCGCATGTCGGGCAGGGGAAAGTCGTCGAGCTGCCGGTTGACGACGATCAGGTCGGCGAGTGACGAGGCGTTGGTGAGGCAGCCGGCGATGTCACCGGCCGAATCGACCCAGTCCGATGGGACATCCTCACGGGCGAAGCGCGCCTCGATCGTGGCGCGGTTCACGGCCTCGCGGTCCCGTTCGTCTGCGAGCAGCATGCCGAAACCGGCATCACCCACATAGTCGATGCCGACCAATGCCGGGATGATCGCGACATCGAGGCAGGTGACATGCCCCCCGATCGCGCGCCCGATATCAAGCGCCGCCTGGATGCGGGCTTCCTGGCCCGCATCGTCGTGAACGAGCAACAGAATGTTCTTCATGTCAGCCTCCTTCGTTCAAATCGCGCCGGCGCGAGATGCGTCCGGCCGGGAAATCCGAGGTCAGCCGCTGATCGCGCCGACCAGTTCATTGGGCCGCAGGGGCTTTTCGAGCACCACGTCGAACCCGCAGGCCCTGGCACTGTCCGTCAGCGTGCTCGACGGGAAACCCGTCACCAGGATCGACCGGCCGTGCCAGCCATGGCGGCGCAGCGCGCGCAGGACGCCCAGGCCATCGCCATCGGGCAGCCGGTAGTCGGTCACCAGCAGGTCGACTTCGTCCGCGCGCAGATTCTCCAGGAACGGCAGGGCGGAGGCATAGGCGCGGACCTCATAGCCCCGGGCGTGGAGCATCAGCTGCAGTGACCGGCGCACGCTCTCGTCGTCTTCAACCAGCACGGCGCGCGGGCAGCTCGGAATGGGGGGATCGGAACGGCGCATGGTCTACCTGGGGTTATGTTGAAAAGCCTTGTGGAACCTGGCTGTCGCCGGGTCTCTACGCAGATATCCGGACCTATCTGCCGTGGACGAGGAAGAGCGGGACCGGGCTTTCGACGAGCATCCGTTCGGTTGCACCGCCGAACAGCTCTTCGATGATGCGCGCGCGACCAAAGGCGCCCATCACGACATAGTCGGCCTTGGCCCATTGCAGCGCCGACAGAATCACCGCACCCGGACGATCCATCAGGATTTTCTCGCGCTGGATCGTCGCCGGGATTCCGTGGCGCGCCAGATAGATGGCGGCGTCCTCGGCCGGGATCTTGAGCGATCCGTCTTCGACATACAGGATCGTCACCGCAGCGGCGTGCCGGAGCAACGGGACGGCCGCGCGCAGCGCCGCTTCGGCCGAGGCGGATCCGTCCCAGGCAATGAGCGCCCGGCCGCGCGCGTTCAGGCCCGTCGCCTTCTCTGGCACGGCCAGTACCGGGAGGCGCGCCTCGACCAGCAGCCTGCCGGCCAGTTCAAGCGCATTCGGGAACAAACTCGTCTGCAACTCGCGGTTGACCACGACGAGGTCGGTGAGGGCCGCCGCGTCCAGCATCGACAGGGTGAGATCGCCGGTGACATCGATCCAGTCGAAAGGCACATCGTCATTTTCGAGCCGCTCGCGCAGACTGCGTCGGTTGCCCGCTTCCTTCAGCGCCTCGTCCTCGGGCAGCAGCGCATTGCCGCCCATCGAGACGAAGTCCGTGACGACCTCCGGTATGATCGAGACATGGACGCAGCGCAGGTGACCGCCAACGGCACGTGCCACGTCGAGCGCGGCCTGGACCCGGGCGTTCTGCCCGCTGTCGTCATGGATGAGCACGAGGATGTTCTTCATGGCGCTGGGCTCCTGATCGGTGGAGCAACACTGGCCCGCGCAAACGGCGCGGCCTATCGGGAAGTTTACGGATGCCGCCGGGTACCGGCGGCTTGACCGGCGTCAAAGCGCTCGTCGCCGCTCCGGACCATGGTCGGGCATGATGAAGGACCTGCCGATCTCGCCGGACGCGCTGCCCGATGCCGAGTTGCTCGACCTGCTCGGCCGGCAGCTGCGCGACGATCATGACGCGCAACTGGCCCTCTGCGCCGAGCTGGAGCGGCTCGCAGATATGCTGCCGACGCTGCCCCCGCCGCGACGGATCCGGCGCATCTGCGGCCATATCGAGTTGGTGACGACCCGCTATTTCCAGCGGGCCGAGGCGATTTTTGCGGACGTCATGGTGTCGCGGGCCGATCCGGCCCTACGCGACATGCTCGACGCGCTGGCCGGCATGCATGCCCTGGATGCAGTGCATGGCGAGGACGTCGTCGCTGCCCTGTGGGACGGCACCGCCCGGGGCAGCGCGGCGCGGCCGGAAGAGCTGGGGTATATGCTGCGCTGCTTCTTCGACGGGTGCCGCCGGGCAGTGGCGCTGGAGGAGGCGCTGGTGCTGCTGATCGGCGCGGGGACGGAGCGCAGGCAGGTCCCGGCCTGAGGGGTCAGCCGATGTCGGCAAGGGCGCGCAGGGCCGCCATGTCGGTTAGGTCGATACGACGCCCGCCCTTGGCCAGCGTGATGGCGCCCAACCCCCTGAACCGCGTGAGCTGGCGGCTGACCGTCTCGATCGTCAGCCCGAGATAATCCGCCATGTCGCCACGGCTGATCGGGATCTGGATGGCCACGCGCCGGCCATCACCCTCGTCTTCACTGCGGCGGGCAAGGTCGAGCAGGAAGCCGGCGATGCGCTCGGCCGCCCCACGCTTGCCCAGGGTCAGCATGCGCTCGCGCGCGTCGTTGAGCGAGGTCATGGTCCGGCGCAGCAGGGCATGTTCCAGCGCATGCGAGCCGCGCAGCACATCCTCGAACCGCTCGCGCGGATAGAGGCACAGGTCGCATTCGGTCAGCGCCGTCACCGTCAGGGTCGCTTCCTGGGCGAACAGCTGGCCGACGAAATCGCCGCCGAAGAGCAGGCCGACGATCTGCTCCCGCCCGTCCGCCGTGGCGCTGGTCACCTTGAGGATGCCGGACACCAGGTTGGCACAAGCGAGATTGGCGTCGCCCGCCCAGCTCAGCACCTGTCCGGGCGCGATCGAACGGCGTCGGCCGATCGCGCTCAGCGGCCGGAGTTCGGGGTCGGTAAGGCCGCCGCATATGGCGTTCTCGCGCACGACGCAGGATCGGCAGCGGTCGATGATCATGTCCATGGCCGTGCCTTGCCAGCGGCGACCGGGCCTGGCTGTACGTAACTATCCGGATTCGTCGTCCAGGGCATGTTTGCGGGGACAGGCCGCGTGGCAGGCGGCAGGGCAATCCCGGTCGCGCACCGGTTTCTGCGGCCCGATGGGTAGGGGGCGGCTGGCGTGCCCGCCGCACATTGCGATCCAGACGACACGGCTATCGGCCGCGCAGGTCGGGGCTCCGGACAGCGCCAGGCCGAAGATCGCCGGCAGCGAAACCAGTACGGACAGGCTAGACGGCACTGCTGAACCTCACCTGGTTGGTGGCGCGATAGGGGTCGAGCGTCGCGGCGATGCCGCGCGCATAGGGAAGCCCGTCGGGTGCGAGGCGGAGGTGATCGCCGTCGCGAATGACGAGTCCGAGCTGGCGGAATCGCTCGAGCGCCGCTTCGGTAGAGGAGGTCTGGCAGAGGCCCGAGAGATCGGCGACGGCGTTGCACAAAATCTGTTCGATCGCCGCGCCGATCCGCCGGTCGAGCGCTGAACGCCGCACGCCCCGCGCGGTGGCCAGGCGTCCCCTGCCGATGGCCAGATGATAGCGGCCGGTGTTCTTCTCATTCTGTAGCAGCCGGTCGGGGAACGCGCTGATCGCCGAAGCCCCCAGGCCAATCAACGTGTCGGATGCATCCTCGGTGAATCCCTGGAAATTGCGCCGGAGCGTTCCCGCGCGGGCCGCGACCGCGATGGCGTCGCCGGGTCGGGCGAAATGATCGAATCCGATCGCCTGATAGCCGGCTGCGGTGAGCAGGTCATGGGCGATGCCCGCCTGGACGAAGCGGTCGCGAGGCGAGGGCAGGGCGCTTGCATCGATACGCCGCTGGCGGGGCAGGAGATGCGGGACATGCGCATAGCCGAACACGGCGAGACGGTCGGGAGCCATCGCGACCGCGCGGTCGAGCGTATCGACCAGGTCGGCGGTGGATTGACCGGGCAAGCCGTACATCAGGTCGAAATTGATCGATTCGACACCCGCTGCGCGAACCAGCCGCACGGTGTTCGCGATGTCGGCCTCGGGTTGGATCCGGCCGATCGCGGCCTGGATATGCGGCGCGAAGGTCTGCACGCCCAGGCTGACCCGGCCGATATGGTTGCGCCCGATGCTGGCGGCCCATGCCGTGTCGAAACAGCGCGGATCGACTTCGATCGAGGCGACGGCGCCGACATCGTTGAACGCCTGCTGCAGCCGGTCGTTCAGCCGGTCGAACGCATCGGGCTCAAGCGCATTGGGGCTGCCGCCGCCCCAGGCGATGCGGGCGATCCTGCCCCGGCCCGCGAGGCGCGCCGCGACCAGGTCGATCTCCTCGCCCAGGCGCTGGAGATAGGCGTCGAGGCGACCGGCGCGATTGGCTGCCCCGGTGTTGCAGCCGCAATACCAGCAGATCTCCCGGCAATAGGGGATGTGGAGATAAAGCGAGACCGGGGCGTCCGGATCGACCCCGGCCAGCCCCGCCTCCATGTCCGATGCATCGACCGTGTCGGCGAACTCCGCTGCGGTCGGAAAGCTCGTATACCGGGGAACCGGGGTCGAGAGCAGGTCGGGGATATAGCGCCACATGGCGTCGCGATGCGGGCTTGCGCCCGTCCGCACCTTGACCCCGGTCAAACCGCCCCTTGTCCGCGCTCAAACCTGTCGGCGCCGCGCCATCCTAGGAGCAGCCCAGCTCAAAGGAGGCTTTAATGAACCATATGACATCGATCGCCGCGGGCGTGCTCGCCGCCGCAATGGTCTGGGCCGTGCCGGCCGCCGCGCAGGAGCGCCAGGGTATCGAGGCCGGCGACGTGCTGCTGCGCGCGCGCGGCATCCTGGTCGCACCCACTGAACGGTCGAGCGGCATCAGGCCGACCTTTCCGGGCGAGAAGGTTTCGGTCGACAATGCGGTCATGCCGGAGGTCGACCTGACCTATATGGCGACCGACAATATCGGCTTCGAGCTGATCGCGGCGACCACCCGGCACACGGCGTCGGGCAAGACCGGGACGACCGGCGGCATCGGCGATCTCGCCTCGACCTGGGTGCTGCCACCGACCCTGACGGTGCAATATCACCTCAACCCGCAGGGCAAGATCAGGCCCTATGTCGGGGCGGGCGTCAATTACACGGTGTTCTACAACGAGAAGGCCTCGACCGGGCTGAAGAGCGCGGTCGGGCCGACCAGCGTGCACATGTCGGACAGCGTCGGCTGGGCGGCCCAGGCGGGCATCGATATCGATCTCACGCCGCGGGTCTTCCTGAACCTCGACGTCAAATATATCGATATGGATACCAGGGCGACGCTGCGCACGACGGCGGTCGGCACCCAGACCGTCGATGTGCACCTCGATCCGATCGTAGTCGGCATGGGATTCGGCATCCGGCTCTGATCGACGCATTGGTGCTCAGCGAAAGGGGCCGGCAGCGATGCCGGCCCCTTTTCGTGCTGCCTCTTGTCTCGTTATTCCGGGGATTCCGTCGGTGATGGAGGGCTGGTGTCGTCGTCGATCAGGATGCGCAACGCCGCGCCGTCCAGATCGTCGAACTGGCCGGAGCGCACGGTCCAGAAAAAGGCGCCGAGCGCCGCCAGCCCAAGGCCGAGAGCGACGGGGATGAGCAACGCGAGGCCGCTCACCGCGCGGCGTTCCGCAGGCGAAGGGCGTTGGCCACGACCAGCAGGGAAGATCCCGACATGGCCAGGGCGGCGACGAGGGGCGTCACCTGTCCGGCGATGGCGAGCGGTACCGCCAGGACATTATACCCGATCGCGACGGCGAAATTCTGTCGCACCACCGCCATCGTGCGCCGCGCCGCGGCAATGGCGACCGGTACCGGCATCAGCCGCTCGCCGAAGAAAACCATGTCGGCGGCGAGCTGACCGACATCCGTGCCTGATGACGGCGCCATGGCGATATTCGCCGCCTTGAGTGCTGGCCCGTCGTTCAACCCATCGCCGACCATCAGCACCTGGCGGCCCGCGGCCTGGAGTGTCTCGATCGCGCGATATTTGTCGGCCGGTGACATTCGCGGGCGCCCCGCAATGCCGAGCTTGCCGGCAAGGGCGGTGACGACCGGCCAGGAATCGCCCGACAGCAGTTCCGGCGCGAACCCAAGCTGCTTGAGCCGCGCCACCGCGTCGGCCGCGTCGGGTCTCGGCGTGTCGCCGAACAGGATGAGGTGGCCGGCGCCCCCGGTCATCGCGAATGCGGTCGCGACAGTGTCGGGGGCGTCACCGCGAATCCCGACCCAGTCCGGCCGGCCGAGCCGGACCGTCCGGTCCCCGAGCTGCGCTTCCATCCCGAGGCCAGGGTGCTCGACCATTCGGGCAAGGGCCACGGGCATGACCCCATCGCGTTCGAGCGCCGCCGTCAGCGCCTGCGACAGCGGATGCCGGCTGGACTGTGCCAGCCACAGCAGGGCGCCCCGTTCGAGGGTGTCCTCGGGCAGGCCGGCCAGCGGCTCGATCCGGGCGAGCGTGACGGTGCCGGTCTTGTCGAGCAGGATCGCATCAGCCTCGGCCAGCCGTTCCAGCGCGCTGCCGTCCTTGATCAGCACGCCAGCGCGGAACAGCGAACCGGCCGCGACGACCTGCGCGATCGGCACGGCGAGCCCCAGCGCGCAGGGGCAGGTGATGATCAGTACCGCGACGGCGATCATCAACGCCTGATGAACGCCGGCACCAGCGATCAGCCAGCCGACAAAGCTGAGCAGGGCGAGAGTGTGGACGGCGGGCGCGTAGAGCCGCGAGGCGCGATCGGCGATGCGGACATAGCGCGACTTGCCCTGGCCCGCGGTCTCCATCAGCCGTGCGATGTCGGCGATCGCGGTTTCGTCGCCGGCGGCGGTCGCGCGTACCGTCAGGGGGGCGGTGAGGTTGATCGTGCCGGCGAGCACGATGCTGCCGATCGTAGCGGATTCGGGCATGCTCTCGCCCGTCACCAGCGAGCGGTCGACGTTGCTGCGGCCCTGTTCAACGACACCGTCGACGCCGATGCGTTCCCCGGCCGCGACCAGGATTTTCATCCCGGGTGCGACATCGGCGGCGGCGCGGCGCTGGGTGGTGCCGTCGGGCCTGAGGATCAGCATGTCGCTCGGCACGCGGCGCATCAGCGCGGCGACGCCATCCTGCGCACGGGCCCGCATGGCGCTGTCGAGGAAGCGGCCGGCGAGCAGGAAAAACAGCAGCATCACCGCGCCGTCGAAATAGGCGTGATGGCCGCCGGTCGCCGTCTCGTAGAGGCTCATCGCGGCGGTGAGCGTCACGCCGATCGAGATCGGCACGTCCATGTTGGTCCGGCCGTGGCGGAGAGCGGACCAGGCACTGCGGAAGAAAGGCCGGCCGGCAAAAGCGATCGTGGGCAGGGCGATCAGCGCGGAAAGCCAGTGGAAAAGGGCCCGGGTGGGCCCTTCGGCGCCTGACCAGATCGCGACGGACAGCAGCATGATGTTCATCGCCGCAAAACCGGCGACCGCCATCGCCAGGACGAGCGACCGGCTTTCGTCCCGCGCCGCGCTATCGGAATCGCCGGCGAAGACATGGGCGGTGAAGCC
>Ga0247737_1000045_pt1 | contig 31152 bp, 29 predicted proteins | sample UWRJL028104C2_FD_180937 | JGI IMG/M metagenome (GOLD analysis project Ga0247737, IMG submission 180937) | Plant litter microbial communities from Arlington Agricultural Research Station in Wisconsin, United States - UWRJ-L028-104C-2 | ecosystem: Environmental > Terrestrial > Plant litter >...
GTGATGCGTTCGCTATCGCTACCAGACTCAGTACCCTTCTCGTCATTTGCACGCACCACTGCACGCTTCCTCTTTCCCGTAACCTTCTTGCCTGGTGCAGGAGGGGGAGGCGCGGGGCTCTCTTCATCGACGTCCATCTTCTCTTTGAACCTATCTTCCTGACTTTCAACTCGATGAAATGGAACGTCCGCAGCGGGCGTATCCCCCTTTCTATCGGATGTAAGCTTTCCGACCAGCTTCGGAACGTCCTTCTGCACGAATTGCACCACAGCTTTAAAGTTCGCGGTGCTAAACTTGAAATCTGTGCACGACCGCTTCGCATGACTGCGCATCCGGGTGATAGCATCAGAGAGTTTGGTGTCGGAGAGCTGCTTCCGCATCAAGAAGATAAGGTACGCAGCCATGACAAACTCGAGTGGCGAGAGATTATTCGTAAGGGGTTCGCCGAGCTCCGAGTCCTGCGCGATGCGACAGAAGATATCCATGGTTTGAAAGATAGTGGACTTCGCCCCGGATGTGTCACCAGTGGCCAATCCAAGGAATACCTCGAGGCGGGACGCGGTGGGTTCTATTTTCCTCGAGGAGCCATGTTGCGTGAGGTAAACAATTTGAGCAAGTGCTTGGAAGTCCTTTCCACGAGCAGAGCCCCAAGAAAGGTAGCCCTCAAAGCCTTCTGTGGTGTTTATCCTGTGGCGAAGTTGACGGACGAGGTCCGCCCAGATTCCATTAATGGCAGGGAGGCGGTCTAGAAAAGTGAGGACGGTGAGACAGCCTTGAAGTCAAGGAACAATGCACAAACAGACCTGTAGGGGCGAGAGGAACTCCGTATTGAACTCGCTGTCGAAGGTCGTCAGTTAGACTGTAAGAGGCAAAACATGGAGTCCAAACCTGGAACATCTCTCTTTCGTGTTCTGGCGTAAGGTCTTCGTATTCGACGCAATCAATTTGTATGTCCTTCAAACTGGTAATCATCTGTTCGGGAATTATTTTACGCCTTGGTTTCTTGGGATCCTTAGTGAACCACCCTGGAAACTTCCATTCCCTAAGAGAACGGTCAGATTGCTCTCAACTGGCAATACGTGAAATGGAGCGTACTTGGCCCTAACTTTAAGCAAAGAACATATGAGGCTTTGAATGAAACGGCTGTAGGAAGACTTACATGGAATCTAGAGGAGCGTCGAAAGCGCAAGATATTAGTGGGTGCGGACAAGATGGACGCTACAAGCACTGACTTCACCCAAAAAGAACCTACAGGGTGTCTAAGTAAAATTTTATAGGTTTTATAAGGGATACCCACCGATATATCGAGGTTAAACGTTGCTTCCCGTCAATACACACCCATTTGACGTTGTTGTTGTCGTCGCGAATAACAGCTTATGGAAATAACATGAGATTGAACACGTTTCGACCGTAGTAGACGCCCTCACCAAACAGGATTTGAGGAGTATGAAAGTTGTGGTAGATAGAGTTGATGAGATGTGTTTGTTTGTGGTCATCCCATACCACTCCTGGTCAAAGGGTCAAAGATAGCATGAGGGAGGATCAAAGCGTCGGCATACCTCTTTGATATTCCGGGTTCAACTCAATTTTACCTGACTTAATTTTTTCTTGTAGAAAGAAGGTGAGGATTGTGTCAGAAAATGTTGAAAAAAGACACACCAATGAGCGCAGCGGCTGAATAGCTTTTGGAACGTCCTGACCGGAGAGCTTGTGGAATGAATGGGAGTCCAGCTTCCTTTCGCGAACTCTTGCTCTTCTGAGTAGCTTTCTGAGTTGAAGGACGCGTTCCTCTTCTGCTTGATGTGTGCGAAGACGCTGGAGCTGTTGCTGCCGGTGGTGGTGGTGGTAGTGGCGGGGGCGGTGGTGGTAAGGCAGGCGCGACGAAATCTAGCTCATCCTCGTCGTCTGAGATGTCGGTCAGATCAGACGAGTCTGAATCATAGGTTTTCCAAGTAGCTGGAACCAGACGTGTGGACATCGAGATGGACGAGGTCCTAGATGAATGCGGAGGGCAGAAGACAAGATGAAAGAGAAGGTGAAAGGCGAGTTCAAAGGGAGTTCAATTAGTGGCGGGCCGGGGTCTTAGACCATTTTCTAAATTTGGTGAAAATCTGGCCACAAAAGGTTTCGGAAGAAATTATTTTAATGCCAATCCGCGTATCGTAAAACAATCCCCCCAACCTGAGCCTTACAATTCGAGAACGCTTGGGGCGCCTCTCTTTGTGCGACACATTCACGTCGCTGCAGTGTGCCTTCGAGTGTGCCTTCGGGGGTGTGATCCGTTAATAGTGCTAATTGCGGACATCTTGTCACCCTGCCGGGGGATCAGCCAACAATCCGCCGCGGGAAAGTAAGCGCCCAAATAAATCACGGGAAACCAAAGGGGTTGTTGCCAAAAGGCTAAAAGAAATTATGTCCGAAACTGTAAATACAAGGTGGCGGAGGTCTTCATCGTGTTGAAAACATTCCCCACATTCTGTCGCATTCTATTATGACTCGGGAGGCTATTGCCATTCGGTCCCGCCTCGATGTTTGAACCGAAGTAGGTTGGAACGTTCAAAGCGGAAATCTCTGATCTAGGTGAGTGCGCCTTCAAAGCGCTGTCGCCCTCCAAGCGATGCATGGCTCTACTTTGCGGGGTTTTTTTTTTAAAAAAAAAAGTCACGAAGACTCTGGCGTTTGGCGGCGTTCGGGGAGCCCAAGCTTTCAAGGAATTATCCATCATTCTATTTTGAAAAAATGTGAAATACTAATTCACTCTATAGTATGTATTACAATGTATACGAATTGATGCAGGTTTTCATAAATTCATTCATAATGCAGCGTGAGAAGATTCGACCACGTGACAAAGTTGTTCTGTCGTCAACACCTGGGCCACGAATTGCGAACCTCAACTGCGACGAAATATGCGGATAGAAGAGCTCATTCTCGAAGGTATAATACAGTCATTTTGTTCGTGGTATCAACACCAACAAGTTTCTTTCAGGTTTCAAATCATACCCAGTTAGGACTCAGATCACAGGATGGGACTCTTCTTTCAATGCGATTACTGGTCTCAATGGATCTGGCAAGTCCAATATCCTGGACGCGATTTGCTTTGTTTTGGGTATCACCAACATGTCTCAAGTGCGTTTCAAAGTTCATCGCGTTTTTTGACGCGTCCTGACGCGCCTCAGATGCGTGCAGCGAACCAACAAGACCTCATTTACAAGCGAGGTCAAGCGGGAGTCACTAAAGCTAGTGTCACCATCGTCTTTGACAATTCCGATCGCTCAAAGAGTCCTCTGGGGCTGGAGGAGTACAAGCAGGTTACGGTTACGCGTCAGGTGTGTACTTCGCTCCTTGTGACGTTTGTCAGTATTGACATCCACTCAGATCGCCCTTCCCAACGTCTCCAAATATCTACTCAATGGCCACAAAGCCCTTCAGGCGAATATACAGAGCATGTTCCAATCCGTGCAGCTAAACATTAACAATCCCAACTTTGTCATTATGCAAGGTCGTATCACCAAGGTAAACCCACCCTACTCGCCACTTGGAAGAGTTCTCATATATGTAGGTCCTCAATATGCGTCCACCAGAGATTCTTGGAATGGTCGAAGAAGCTGCTGGGACGCGTATGTTCGAGGAGCGAAAAGACAAAGCAAAGAAGACGATGAGCAAAAAGGAGAAGAAGGTCCAAGAGTTCAAGTCCATGCTCGACGAGGAAATCACCCCCAAGCTCAATAAACTCCGCGAGCAAAAGCGTGCATATATCCAATACCAGAAGTCGGTTTCCGAGCTTGAGAGGTTAGGGCGCACACTACGTGCATGGGAGTGGACTGAGGCTCAGGGCAGAGTGAAAAAGAAGCAGGACGAAATCGACAAGCAAGAAGAAGAGACTGAAAAGGTTGAAGCTGAGAAGAAGAAAGCTGGGAAGGACTGTGAGCGCGCGGAGAAAGATATCGTGAGGGTGCAGAAGCAGAGGGAAGCCGAGATGAGCAAAGGGGGGAAACTGAAGAAACTTCAGGACGCGGTGGCAGAGTCGGGGAAAGCATTGGCAAAGATGAAGGCTCAGGATGAGATTAAAGTGGGTAGTATCAAAGAGGAGGAAGGAAGGGTCGGAACCCTTGAGGCCCAGTTGAAGGAGGTAAGTCGTCTCTTGGATGTTATATGCCCCAACTTATTCAACTGCCTATAGTCAGATGCAGCCTTTAACGAGAAGAAGACGGAGGTCGACAAGCTTGCGGCTGGGTATGCCAAGGTCAAAGAAGCGCACGCTGCACTCGAAACTAAACATGCTTCGGACGAAGAGCTGCTCCAGACTTTGCTTACGGGATTGTCTTCCTCTGGGGCCAAGAACAAGGGAGGAGGATATATGGGCCAACTTGCCGACGCGAAAGCGAAGATTGCACAGGGTGCTGCAGAGGAGGAGCAAGCCAAGGTCAAGCTAAACATGAGTCAAAAGGACTTGGTTGGGCTGGAGGCGAGAATGAAGGCGTTTGCGAAGGAGACTGGAGATAATATCAAGAAGTTGGAGGTTTTGAAGGCGGCCGTGACGTCCTGCGAGGCTAAGCTGAATAGTTCTGGATGGAGTTTGGAGAAGGAAAGGCAGCTTGAGGGGTCTTTGAAGGAGGCGAGGGACCAGGTTAAGAACCTTACCGATGTGCGTGATTTTCCCGTCTTGATAGAATGAGCTAATTTCTATGTAGCGGCGAGAATGGATCAGGTCTCGCATGCCTAGGCTCAATTTCGAGTACGAAGATCCGACGCCCAACTTCGATCGAAGGAAGGTGAAAGGTGTTGCCGTACAACTGATCTCGCTCTCTCAAGAACACTTCAATAAGGCTACAGCCCTTGAAATCGCTGGTGGTGGAAAATTGTACAATGTTGTCATTGAGGACGAGAAGGTCGGTAAGGACCTCATCAAGAATGGAAGGATGCGGAAACGATGGACATTTATCCCACTGACGAAGATCAGTGCATGGACGCTGGCGCCAGCTGTGAGCTATGCCCAACTTCTTGAAGAAAAAGCTGTCGCTAACTTCACAACTAGAAACTCAAAACGGCCGAACAACTCGCTCCAGGCAAAGTTCGGACTGCGCTCTCGCTCGTAGGTTACGAAGATGAAGTTTCAAAGGCTGTCGGCTACATCTTTGGCGACATACTCATCTGCGACGATGCGGATGCAGCCAAACGCGTCACCTTCAACGACAAAGTCGGCGTCAAGTCTGTAACCTTTGATGGTGACGTCTACGATCCTTCTGGCACCCTCAGTGGTGGTGCGGCCCCTAGCTCAAATAATACTCTCATCCAAGTCCAAGAACTCATTGGAGCCGAGAATGGGCTTAGAGAAGCGCAGCAACAACTGAACTCGCTGATCAAGGACGAGGAGAAGACCAGAAACGTGAGGTCTGCATGGAAGGCTCTCGCGAGAGATCTAGAGATTAAGCAGCACGAGCTCAAGTTGCTTCAGGAGCAGGTAGAGGGGAGCAATGCATCACTGGTATGTCGTGTGCCATTAATTACAGTCTACCCGGGCTTATTTATTTTTGGGGTTTAGAACGCCAGCGAAGTCGACAAGGTGAAGTCGACCATCGAGAACCTCCAGCTTGCGGTTCAAGGGGCAAAGAACAAGCAAAAACTTGCTCAAGAAGAGGTCACGAAACTTGAACGTGACATGGAGGAGTTCAAGAACAACAAGGAAGGCAAGATTGAAGAGCTGAAGGTGAGTTTCGCTCCAGTGCACCGGGTGGCTGGACCCCGTTTGTCCCAGGACGCCACGACAGTCTGACATGACATGGACTGACAATGTTAATTACCAGGCGAGCATCCACAAACAGAAATCGACGATGCAAAAACATTCGGTAATCGTCAAGACTCAACATAAGGATCTCCAAACGGCGACACTTGAACTTGGTAGGTTCTATTCTTAATTTCCTTTATCTATCTCTACTATCATTATTCCTATCCTCCTCCACTCGCACGGAACGTCACTTTATCCTTCTTTACTTTTTGACACGGTACCATATGGTTCATGGCTGTTCATCACTGACTCCCATCCTACCCCACATTGCCTGTCTCCTCCGTTTATAGAACAGATAGAGGCTGACATCAAGGGCGAGAAAAATGACCTTGAAGAGGCAAAGGCCGGTGTCGCGAAGATGCGAAAACAACTGGAGCAATTGCGAGATCAGGTTGCAGAGTCTGAGGTGCGTGTTTCTCGGGTTCGGCCAGGAGCTTGTTATTCCCCATTCGTTCGTCATTCCTGCTGACTTGGAAGCATGAGGAGCGAAGGTGGAATATCAATCAAGCTCTCGACCGGTCCGCGAGGCTTGTACAGCCCGTCGCTTCTCATCATACTAATCATCTTTTTGATAGGTCGAACATGCCAAGGCCGAGGACAAGTTGCAAGAGGAGTTGTCAACTTTGAGCCGATTTGATACAGAACTGAAGGAGCTGGACCGAGTTATCAAGGAGAAGAAAGCGGTCATTTCGGCTGCGGACCTCAAGCTCACGCAGGCGGAACACGATATTCAGAACCTGAATAAGGACAAGACAGCTGCGGTCAATCACGTCTCAAAGCTTGAACAGCAATACACATGGATTGTGGAGGAGAAAGCGTTAGTTCCGCTCGCTTTCTTTAGGAGACACCATGCTAATATCCGACACAGACAATTCGGGAAGCAAGGAACCCAGTATGACTTCACTGGCATCGAAGTCCAAGACCTACGCCAGAGGTGTGAGGACTTGGAGAACTCCCAGAAAGGCATGAAGAAGAAGCTGAACCCCAAAGTTATGAACATGATCGATAGGTCAGTCGCCAGAGCCCCATCATGACATGGATAATTGAAATGACATCGTTTGTGGTTCAGTGTTGAGAAGCGCGAAGCGGATCTCAAGAAGAACATGGCCATAGTGGAGAAAGACAAGGAAAAAATCGAGGAGACGATCGAGGAGCTAGATCGATATAAACGAGATGCACTTCAAAAGACTTGGGAGAAGGTTAACGCGTAAGTATATTCATCCATTTGTTGAACTTATCGAGATTGATCCCTTTCTTTTGCCCAGCGATTTCGGAGGTATATTCGCGGAGCTCCTGCCAGGAAATTTTGCAAAACTCCAACCGCCGGAGGGCCAAGACCTTATGGATGGCTTGGAAGTCAAGGTGCAGCTCGGGACCGTATGGAAGCAAAGTCTGACCGAATTGAGTGGTGGCCAGAGGTGCGCGTTTCCAGAATGGGCTGTACACCATTCATTTATTCATCGCTCGTACTTCAAATACAGGTCACTCATTGCTCTCTCGCTCATCATGGCCCTCCTTCAATTCAAGCCTGCCCCGATGTACATTCTTGACGAGATTGACGCAGCCCTGGACCTTTCGCATACGCAGCACATCGGGCAGCTATTCCGGACACGTTTCAAAGGCTCGCAATTCATTGTCGTGTCGTTAAAGGAAGGCCTCTTCACCAACGCCAACGTTTTGTTCCGTGCCCGCTTCCGTGATGGAACATCTATCGTCGAAAGAACAGCACAAAGGTCGACTTCTTCGTTGTACACGAATGGCGACAGGGATGGTGAAGAGGACGATCATCGGAATCCACGGAGACGACGGGTTGCTGCTAGCTGATCGGTGAAGGATGTGGTTGGTACTGTGTTGGTTATTTCGCATAATTATTTATCTTCCATGTCCATATTTCCTGTGCTAATCGTGTATTTCAATTCAAGAGGATCGTAAGCGCCATAGCTATACAAGCCAGCCCGACATAAGGTGATAAACGTTCTCCTGAAAATGCAATGAGCGAGACAAAGAACCGACGTGGTAACGCCATGTCAATCCCAACGCACCTATTCTTGCCGCCTTGAACAGTAAACCAGGGAACCTAGGCGTGACAGAAAGGTAAGCACGCGTCGTATCTTGTCCTGGTTGTTTCAACTCACCCGACTTTATTCCTATCAACAAGGCTTGGTGCCACAGCGCGTACATACGTGCATGTGCATATGAAAAGGAGGACGACTAGTAACAATGATTGAAAGTTGAATAGAGCAGACTAGTGCGTTGCATTCAGCCGTAATTCAGGTCCAAACGATGAAGCATGCTTACCATTGTCCTATCTGCTTCGCGACCTGGAGAAAGTGCGGTGGAAGTTGGGATACAAAGTTTGTCGTGTGCTCGCTATCCCTCACGGTGTCGAGCTCATGTGGAACAGTGAACAATGTTGACACGTACGTCGGCGTATGCGTGGGAAATATCCGCTTATGTAATGGCCAAGATTTCCTTGGCTACCAACGGTACCGCCAACACCGTCGAGCAAAATTGAGATCGCCCCAGGCCTGTGAACGCCAACTCTGAGACAGTGAAACTCCTAGATCATTACTGGCGCGTACACTGTTCGCGATATGCATCAACACACTCGTTCTTATCTCTGTTTGTGCCTCCGATGCTACCGAATCTCGGTCCTTTGCACGTGCTTCTTACAAGTACACCACCCTCTTCGTGAGCTTCAATTGAGTTCGAGGATCCACGGACACACTGAGGAGCATGATCATACAAGGGTCTACTCCATGCGGCCAAAATCTTCAATGAACTATTATGCACCTGTTCGTATCAACTCTTCCCGGAAAACATTTACCCCACCGCCTGTGGTTGTGTTGAAGGCTGTTGAAGGAATAGAGAAAGCAACATCGACTAGCTATCTTGCGCAATCTGAATTGTGTCCAGTCTAATTTTAGCTCAAGCCGCTTACCTTGGCTTGATGTCTGCGTGGTTGCTTTCCTTGGAATCCCTTGGTATCGGGTAGGACTTCCACTTTCACGACTCCGTATATCGAGAGGCCTGAACGTTTGAACCTGCAGTATCTGGTGTCCATCAGGTGCAATCAACTGGAAACTACACGCACGCTGCTGGTGTAATTTTGGTCAGGCACCTGTGCTCAAATGCCCTACCAGCTGAACGATCCTAAAATGCATCGTCCGATCACAGAAGAACAATCAGGATAATGAATCCGACCAGTCAAGGAAAATCAAGTGCAGTCCCACCCGAATACGCTCTAAAGATAGGTTTTCCGGGGATCGACTCAACACCTCAGCATGTGCAACCTATACATATCTTATCTAAGCTTCAGTTAATAATGCAACGGGACGTCCAAGCACCATAAGCATCTGGCATTCAACCGATCTTACGCCCTCGCATCTTTCTAATTCTACACGAGGTATGCCTCCGGTTAGAGTCGAACGGCCTTTTACTCAGTGTCCATGTTTAGAGTGTATGTACGGATGTTCTTCGAAACTCATGAGCGCCCGAGGCAATGAAATGATCGAAGACGGTGGTAAGAAAAGCACAAGGTGAATCAATCTTCACCCAGGTATACTCACGGTTTGTCTGTGAATAGTGCGCAAGGAAGAGCACTTACCCATATGCGCTCACGCGGTCACCAGGGGTAGACATCTTCGCCATTCGGGGATCAGTGATAGTGTTTGGTCCAGCGTCCTCTGTCGGGCGATGCATACTCCCACTTCCATTGATGCAGTTCTATAGGTTACCATGTGGAACACCCATCGTGTGCAGATAACCTCAGATGCCGCACACGATCATGGAACACACGATCATGTAGGATTAGCGCAAGATATACCGAAATTCCTCATGGTGATTTCTCCTAATGCATGTCCGGAAATGGCGGCGCTAAAGGACCAGTTTTGCCACACAGGGACAGCCACTGAGGATCGACGCATTGGATAATTATAGCAAGATATGTGTGAGTTACTTATCGTCCTATGTTACGGTTGATACATGCTGAACAGAGTACTGTACAAGAGACAGATGGATGACATTATGTGCTGGCAAGCGTTCTGCGCCTCACAATGTCCGTAAGATCGCTTTTGCCGTTTATATCCAAGCCCAAGGCGGCCAAGAACTCCCAAAGTCTCAAAATCTGGTATACAGTACGCTTCTATGCCAGCCGCTTTTAACTCTGAAAGATTCCGTTGACATATCTAGGAATGAAATTGGACATTGCGCGAGCAAGGGGCTCGGTATTTGAGCCCGATTTGTGTGCGCTCATCCAAGATCGACCTCTGAATTGAGAACCACAGATCCAATTCTGTTGTTCTGAAAGTTCTCTGGGCAGTGGTCAAGAGATCCTGAAGAAAGATTCCACTCCCAGATATGGGTTCCACTTCACGGAGGGTTATTCGTTCTTATCTCGGGACCCACATGTCGCATATCCAGAATTCATACAAGTATCTGTGGTTCTTGTGGAAGAACTCAGGCCCTCCTGCTTCAGCTCCTCAGCCATGTCTTCCCTCAGAGACGAAAAGCGAGCTAGCTCAGACATCGAGAAGACCGATGCTTACAATGGTATGGCCTCGTTTATCACTATTGCGGACTTCGATTCTGACAGAGGTCTACAGAGGATGTCGCGGCACTCGCCATGCCCGACTTCGATGACCCGAACATCGACAAGGAGGCTGCTATCGCCGGCGTGCTAGGTAAACTTATTTCTTGTGTTTTTGGTTCTTTCCCCCGCTAACCCCTGCTCAGAGGACGACTCTCCCTACCCGGAAGTACGATCTGCTGTCGCTAATACCGACGACCCCGACATCCCAGTGTCGACCATCCGCTCGTGGGTGCTAGGTGTTATGTGGGCCATCATTATCCCGGTAATGCAAATAAGTCTATCCATGGTCGACATTCTAACCAGTTTACTATAGGGCCTGAACCAATTCTTCTTCTTCCGTTACCCCTCCGTTACAGTCACCGCTATCGTCGCCCAGCTGTTGATTTTCCCTCTGGGTCGCCTCTGGGCTCGTACTGTCCCTAACATTAAGATTTTTGGCCACCCGCTCAACCCAGGACCGTTCTCGATCAAGGAACACGTCTTGTCTACAATCATGGCCGCCGTAGGCGCCTACAGCGCCTATGCCACAGATATTGTAGCCGTTCAACGGGTGTTCTACAACCAGAACTACAACTTCGGCTGTGAGTATTCGCAGCGCTTCGTTTCCCGCTCTACTGACGATAAGCCCAGACCAATGGATGGTTGTCATGTCCACTCAGCTCATTGGTTTCTCTATCGGAGGTATTGCTCGCCGCTTCCTGGTACAACCCCCTTCCATGAGTGAGTACAGATTGTAATATACACAGCATTTCCTTATCGTTATTCGTAGTCTGGCCTACCAACCTGGTCACCTGCGCTCTCTTCAACACCCTTCACGCACAGACATATGCTGGTGTTGGTAACCGCGGTGGTCTCAGCCGAGAGCGTTTCTTCTTCTACGCTTTTGCTGCTTCAACCTGCTGGTACTTCGTTCCAGGTTACTTATTCCAGGCACTCAGCTACTTTTCATGGGTTTGCTGGATTGCTCCGAACAACATCCCCCTCAACGAGATGTTCGGATACGTTCATGGAATGGGTATGAGTCTCATCACCTTCGACTGGGCTCAGATTGCGTACATCGGCTCTCCCCTCGCTACGCCATGGTGGGCTGAGGCCAACATCGTCGCTGGATTCGTGTTCTTCTTCTGTAAGCGCTCACTTTTGATATTTATTACCCTTATTGGAAAGTCACTGATCCCCTTTAGGGTTCTTGACGCCCATTCTCCATTTCACCAACACATGGAACAGCAAGTACATGCCGTGAGTCATGCCGCTTACTTGACTATAATGAAAATTTCCTTAAAGCGCTATTTATGCAGTATCTCCTCCCGCGGCTCCTTTGACAACAAAGGCAAGAAGTACGACGTCACCAAGATCATCAACCCCGACGCGACCTTCAACCAAGAAGAGTACGAGAACTACAGCCCGTTGTTCATCTCAACGACCTTCGCTATCTCCTACGGTCTTTCTTTCGCCTCCATCACCGCCACCCTCACGCATGCCTTCCTCTACTTCCGCAAACAAATCTGGACTCAGGCTCGTCGCGCCATGCACGAACAACCTGACATTCACGCTCGTCTGATGTCTCGCTACCCCCAAGTCCCTGAGTGGTGGTACGCAATCATCTTCCGTGAGTTCACGAGGCCGGGTTTTGGAGAAGTATTTCTAATTTGCCTTACCAGTGACCATGTTCGCATTCGGTATCATCTCGATCGAAGTCTGGGAGACCAAGTTCCCTGTTCAATACTTCATTCTCGCCTTGGTCATCGGTTGGTGTCGCTCAATGTCCTGTCGTGTCTTCTGTCTGAGATTTTTCTTCCAGCATTCTTCTATGTTATTCCTATCGGAATGATTCAGGCCATTACTAACCAGCAAGTCGGTCTCAATGTTATCACTGAGCTGATTATTGGCTACGCCCTCCCTGGACGCCCCGTTGCAATGATGATGTTCAAGACCTGGGGTTACATCACCATGGCTCAGGCTTTGACCTTCACCTCGGACTTCAAGCTCGGCCACTACATGAAGATCCCTCCTCGCTCCATGTTCTGGGCTCAGGTCGTCGCAACTGTCATTGCTGGAACTGTCCAACTCGGCGTGCAGGCATGGATGTTCACCAACATCCCGATGATGTGCGACCCCGACCAGAAGGATGGCTTCATCTGCCCCTCTACCGAAGTGTTCGGTACGGCGAGTATCATCTGGGGTGTTATCGGACCCGCTCGCCAGTTCTCCAAGGGCCAGGTGTACTACGCTCTCACCATCTTCTTCCTCGTCGGCTTCATCTGCCCCGTTATCACCTACGCCTTCAGCTTGAAGTTCCCCAACAGCTGGCTCCGCTACCTCAACTTCCCCGTTATCTTCTCCGGTACTGGCTCCATTCCTCCGGCCAGCGCCGTCAACTATGTTCCCTGGGGTATTGTCGGCTTCATCTTCCAATATGTCATTCGCAGGCGCCACTTCTCTTGGTGGACGAAGTACAACTACGTGTTGTCAGCTGCTCTCGATTCGGGTGTAGCCGTCGCTGCTGTGTTGATCTTCTTCATCCTCCAATATCCCAAGAATGGTGATATTGGTATTGACACCGTCCAATCTTGGTGGGGAAATACGTAGGTCTTTTCTTCAGTTGTCTGTCTTATCATCACTAATTATATCAAAACACTATAGCGTTCCTTTCACGACGGCTGACGCACTCGGTACCCCACTCCTCAAGGTGGAAAAGGGGTCATTCTTTGGGTGCGTAATGCCTATCTCTCTTGTTAAAATCCTTTTAATAAAAGCACATCTCTCTAGTCCAACCACCTGGCATTAACGATGTTCGGGGAGAGATGTCATCACTACTTCACTTTTAATGGTGTTGTTTGTCGTAGGGTGGATGGGATCCCACATGCGTGTATTGTACGATAGCTTCAGGTATTAGACCCTTTTCTCGAATGTCGGCCCACAAACTAAGTGCTCTCCCGTCGACTGGACGCATAAGATAATGTTCCCGTGGGATCTCGTCAAAATTGCTGATAGTTTTAACTTTGCCATTACTCCGACCTTTATTTCCAACTTTGAGCTTCTTATGCCGGCCTCGAAGGCGTCGAACTGCGGGTATTTCACTTTCGAATGCTTGCCCAATCGTGTCGCTGGTTCCCAGGATATTTTAGGCAGCGATGGTTTGATGGGAATCTTGGTCCCACAATAATTACTCAATGAAGATGAGTTTCTGGTGATTTGTCGAATTTCACAGAAGGGGTAAAATTTATTTTGTCTCCTTGCGGTGTCTTTGTGGCTCTCCCCCACTGTGACAACGATGGCGCTGAATGCGTTGGCTGGTTGTATTCTTGTCGACCATATGCTAGGGGATCTTGATGAATGATTTCCGGTATTCATTAATCAGTATGTTTCCGAGGCCAATAATTCCGTATCTCTATAATGTTAACACTCGATCGCCTTTCTAGAAGTCTCCTGAGGCTTGAGAATGAGATCTATAGGGTCATAATAACGCCACCCCATGCTCAGCAGCCTGCGAAAGCAAGCACACGGGAGAAGGAACAAGTCATCGCTTTGCCGGCAACACGGCGTCTCCGGGTGGTTTAGCCCACACCGCATGCGCGTGAGGATCCATCTACATGGGCGCCAGATAAACAGTTCACCACGAGGTCGCCAGAGGTTGTTCACTGGCAGAATTGCTATCAACTCCTTTTAGATGGTTTCCGCACGTCAAAATGGGGACTCGCTCCAGTAACTATTATTAGCGTGAACATCAAGATCCTCCAGATGAGCCCAGCTTCCACATGCCCCCATACATGAAATCCTACAAATATCCGCGTAGCGAGACGAAGAACCTAGGCCCCCTTGCTTCAGCTCCTTAGCTATGTCCTCTCCAAGAGACGAAAAGCACGAGCAAAGTTCAGTCTCGGACGTCGAGAAGAACGACCACTACCGAGGTATGTTTCTCATCTTCTCATCTTCTTACTCTTGTTCTGAGAATTTGGGAAATAGCGGACGCCGAGGCAGTTGCCTATCCGGATTTCGACGATCCCAATGTCGACAAGGATGCCGCCATCGCTGGCGTCCTTGAGGACGACTCTCCTTACCCAGAAGTCCGTTCTGCCGTCGCCAACACCGATGACCCAGACATTCCAGTGTCTACTCTCCGTGCTTGGGTGCTTGGACTTATCTGGTCCATCATCATTCCTGTACGCCTTGTTTTACGCTTTTGATGGCCGTCTCACTGACTAGTATCCTCTAGGGTTTGAACCAGTTCTTCTTCTTCCGGTATCCTTCGGTTCAAGTTACTGGAGTAAGTCAACGGTGCTTCAATATATGATAAGCTACTGACAGTAATACGCTTCTAGATTGTTGCCCAGCTTTTGATCTTCCCCATGGGTCGCCTTTGGGCTAAGTTTCTCCCGAACATTAGCATCTTCGGTGTCGCAATCAACCCCGGACCATTCTCTATCAAGGAGCATGTTTTGGCCACTATCATGGCTTCGGTCGGCTGGCAAAGCGCTTACGCCACCGATATTGTTGCCGTCCAACGGGTCTACTACAACCAGATCTACAACTTCAGCTGTGAGTACTACATATTCGGCTCATTTGGTTTCCTTGACTGACAACTGCTTCTTAGACCAATGGATGGTCGTCATGTCCACACAGCTTATTGGCTTTGCTATCGGTGGTATTGCTCGCCGCTTCCTGGTTCAACCTCCTTCCATGAGTACGCTAATTTAATATCCTCTTCTCGATCATTCTTGTGACGTCGCACACAGTCTGGCCCGCTAATTTGGTCACCTGTGCCTTGTTTAACACTTTGCATGCTCAAACTTATGCTGGTATTGGTAACCGTGGTGGTCTCAGCCGAGAGCGTTTCTTCTTCTATGCTTTCGGTGCCTCCACCATCTGGTACTTCCTCCCTGGTTACCTGTTCACGGCACTGAGCACCTTTTCATGGGTCTGCTGGATCGTTCCCAATAACATCCCCGTTAATGAGATGTTTGGATATGGCCACGGAATGGGAATGAGTCTGATCACTTTTGATTGGGCTCAGATCGCATATATCGGTTCCCCACTGGCCACTCCCTGGTGGGCTGAGGCAAATGTCGCTGCCGGCTTCGTCTTCTTCTTCTGTAAGCGCGCCACCTGCTTTGTTGACCCCGGAATTTTACTCATCTGCGCTCTCTCCAGGGTTCCTCACGCCGCTTCTGCACTTCAGCAATGTCTGGAACAGCAAGTATATGCCGTGAGTATTCTTGAAACATATAACTTCAGCAAGACATTGAAATCTCCTCAGCATCTCATCTCGCGGCTCTTTCGACAACACTGGCAAGAAGTACGATGTCACCAAGATCATTAACGATGATGCTACCTTCAACCAAGCAGCTTATGAAGCGTACAGCCCCTTGTTCCTTTCCACCACATTTGCTGTCTCCTACGGTCTTTCATTTGCCTCGATCACTGCCACTCTTACGCATGCGTTCCTTTACTTCCGCAAGCAAATCTGGACCCAGGCTCGCCGCGCCATGCACGAACAGCCCGACATTCACGCTCGTCTGATGTCTCGCTACCCTCAAGTTCCCGAGTGGTGGTACGCTTGCATCTTCGGTACGCTCCCCCATCGGTATCGTGCGTGTGGGCACTGACTGTCATTTCCAGTGGCCATGTTCGCGTTTGGTGTTATCTCAATTGAGGTCTGGGAGACGAAGTTCCCTGTACAGTACTTCATTCTCGCGCTCGTCATTGGTGAGTTCCTCATTCGCTCGTGCGTATTCTCGTGCTGATATTGGCGAAAAGCCTTCTTCTATGTCATTCCTATTGGCATGATCCAAGCCATCACCAATCAGCAAATCGGTCTCAATGTTATCACTGAGTTGATTATTGGTTACGCTCTCCCTGGTCGCCCCATCGCAATGATGATGTTCAAGACCTGGGGTTACATCACCATGGCTCAAGCTTTGACATTCACGTCAGACTTCAAGCTCGGCCACTACATGAAGATCCCTCCTCGCTCCATGTTCTGGGCTCAGGTCATTGCTTCCATCATTGCTGGAACTGTCCAACTCGGCGTGCAGGCATGGATGTTCACCAATATCCCGATGATGTGCGACCCCGACCAGAAGGATGGTTTTATCTGCCCCTCGACCGAGACCTTTGGTACTGCCAGCATCATTTGGGGTGTTATCGGACCCGCTCGCCAGTTCTCCAAGGGCCAGGTGTACTACGCCCTCACATTCTTCTTCCTCGTCGGCTTCGTCGCTCCCATCATCACTTACCTCGCCACCGTCAAGTTCCCCAACAGCTGGGTGCGCTATGTCAAGTAAGTTTTATGATAACCCTGCATCTTCGTCGATCTAATCCATTTGTTTCTTTCAGCATCCCCGTCATTCTCTCGGGTACTGGCAACATCCCCCCGGCCAACGCCGTCAACTATGTCACTTGGGCTATCGTTGGATTCCTCTTCCAATATGTCATCCGCAGGCGTCATTTCTCGTGGTGGACGAAGTACAACTACGTTCTCTCCGCCGCACTCGACTCCGGTGTGGCTGTTGCAGCCGTGTTGATCTTCTTCATCCTTCAATACCCCAAGGGTGGATCCATTGGCGCAAACAACATTGCTCTCTGGTGGGGCAATAATGTCTACGCGGAGACTGCTGACTGGAAAGGCACCCCGCTGCTGAAGGTCCCTAAGGGCGAAATCTTCGGGTAAGAGTATTCGTTCTCAAACTGTCTGAATTTTTTAGACTCATTTCCTCTTTACTGCAGCCCCTCATCATGGCATTAAATCTGCGATATGCCATTTCTGCGACACACTCTCCCCATACCCTCTTTGCATTGCAGTCCGACATTTTTAGGGGTCGCTGATTGCACGATTTTGTAATGTATAATGTCTCTTAGGTTAGATTAAATTCATCCCAATTTGCATCCAGTTGAGTCCATAAGTTTGGATAAGCTTAATCGCGAAGTTTGTACGAGAATGGTTTAGGCCCACGGAGCTTCTTTCAATTTTTACGGCGTTGATGCTTCGAGTACATCCGCCTCGCAAAAATAGTAATAATAGAACCACTGTGTTAGCACACGAGACAAAGAAAAGCCAAGGTGAGTACGTATTATATGTAGACCTTGACCTCGATGTCCGCGTTCGATCCGAGTTGACACTTGACCAAGAACACGTCGGGGCGCATTGGCGTTAGGCCCCATGGTCCCTTTCCACGACAACAAAAGAGCCAAATTACCAACTTTGTTGCAAGAAGAGTGGTTCATTCATACCGAGGCACTCCAACACGTCCTAGTTCCGAATTCCTCTATCTCCTGGAGGCAGACTCCGACACTCGTTGATGAGACTTGGTGACTAGAATTCCTCCTGGCTGCGCCGACATATTTTGCTTTGTTTTTATGGGCGCTTAACACCTTACGTTCAGTCACAATTGATTGTCCTCCTAATGCGACCGTCATGCCGAGTTCTGCCTTTCGGCGCTAGACAGTGGGCGCTTGATGGCGGGCTAGGCGTTCTGCACAGCCTCTGAAAGCCTTGACAACGTCCATCGAGTGATTTGTCAGCAACAGGGATGACTTGGCGCACAGCCGCAGAAGTTGTATCTCGAGTTGACCTCGAACCCCCATCGGCCACCACCATACTCACTTCTGTCTGCAGGCCAGCGGAATATCCAATACAGAACCTTCGATTGACACGAAGTTACGACTTACGACTGACCATACGAACGTACAACTCACTAAAATTAATCATCAATTCCCATCGGGTCTTTCTGGGAAGTGCTGACGAGGAATAGACAATGTTCTTCAAAAGTGAGTTGACGTGTGGCTTGAAGCTCCCGTTAAACTTTGTGGCGTCGATCGGACCTCTTATGCGACTTTTGTCTTCCCAGATATCGCCGCTACAGGTGCTGTAGGACTTTTGGCGCTCTCTTCGATCCCTGGTGCCTCTGCAGCATTGAGCTGGTCAGTTTGCACAACCAATGAGTGAGTGGATTTGTTCTCTCGATCCTTGGCATCGTTCTTCCTGTCATACAAACTCGAAATGAATCGATGGCATTGCATCGTGCCATGCACATGTGCAACTCTAACTGACTATGATCTGACCCCAGGTCCGGCGTGAAGGAATGCCGTAGCAGGATTCCGAGGGGTGCTAGGATAGCTATCGCCGTCTGTTGTAGTAAGCTCCATCTGTTATGATCCAGAAGCATAAATTACTGACGGACCTCCTAGTGCTTGTTTTGATTCTCTTGATCACGCTGGCCTGTTGTATTTTGAAGACCAGACGGGCTTCTCGGGCTTCTGAACAAGAGTACAACGTAGAGGCCAGCCAGATGGCAGGACCGCCTACCATCATTGCTACGGAGTATCACCCAAACTCTGGTCTCTCCAGAGTGTACAGCGGTGGGCCTAAGAGTGGGCAGGTCGACTCTCATGTCACGGGGGACATGGGCGGCCGTCTGAGTCCTGCACCGCCATCTTATCCAGCTGCCACACACATGAGCCAAAACTACACGGCACCTGTCTCTCAAGCAGTGTTCCCCAACCAGCCATACCCTTTTACTGGTTATTCTCCTGTACGTCGGCCATTGTAGATCTACATTTAGACCGTAATGATTAATGGCACCTTCACAGCGCATGGAATCTAATGTGCCCAAGACAGCCTTCGTGACAAATGGATTTCCTAGGCAGCTCCTGACTGGCAACAGGCTCAAGGAGAGGCTCAAGGAAAGGCCTGCATCGGTGTCATCGATGACCATGCCTAATCCACCTCCTCCGACGCGTTGATTAAATTTTAATCATGCTATCTCAGTCGTTATCGTTCCGTTAGGAGTCTGACACTGCCCAGGGCCGGTCCTTGAGCAGTTCGTTGATCTCGTTCCTGATCCCTTTCTATCTGTAGGATGTAGGAATGAAAATAGTGGTTCAATTTCGAAAATCTCGGGACTCCTGGGGCAATTTTAATCCTCTCTTTATAAGGCGAGCTCCGAGATATCATTTACACACTGCCGCCGCGGGAGATGTTGTAGCGCTGAATATGCACACCTCTGCCACAAGGATACCGATAGCCGGATAATAGGTGCATTGCCTCTCCCGGAATTCAGAACCACTGTTCAACCAGGAAGTTATGTAGGTCTAGATACACCTTGTCTGCGCTGCTGATAGCGGTTAGCTGAGAAAAACAAGCACCTTTGCTGGAATGAATCTGAATAATTAGAGCGTTTTAGCTCTGGTGTATCCCGACCTATACACCATTTCCAATGACGCTCCTTTCAATGCGTGATTTTGGAAGGCTCCCCGTGATGAAGCTACAAAGGCAATGCCACAGCACCCGTCGTTCCAAAAATACGCCACAGTGGCTCAAGCGAGCCTACAAACCCCTTGCTGCAGTGCACACATCTGCGCGCATCTGAGAGCTTCTGCCGTCTCAGACCCAGGGACTTCCTGCCCGAAAGCCATCGGGAAAATTCAGAATAAATGAGTAGTATTTATCAGGCAAATTTCGATAAATAAAACCTGATAGAAGGCTAGCTAAAGATCTGTACTAAGGCCCTCTAATGGCTTTCATTTTTCTCGAGCAAAGGGATGACGCGCTTATCGTGTTTTACGAAAGGCTGCAAGCGATGAAGCATGGCAGTAGATCAGGGAGCACGGAGTTTTCCGGTTTTGTGCCCCCTGAGATTCGAGTCGTTGTCAACGGCTCTCTCGTTGTCCCCTTCCCCTCCTCATCGTCCAACCCGATGCCCAGTTTATTTTCTCGTTCCCGCACCAACTCAACCCCTCAGAAGCTACATCCAGAAGTACAGAACGGACTCGGCTCTCTTGATGAGTTTGGCAGGGTTTCCAGCCGTATCTCAAGTCGTGCAGGGACTTTGAGCACCCCGTCGAAAAAGGACAAGAAGAGGGAGCAGAAGCGCTCGAAAACTCAACCTTTAGCTCGGGAGGACGAGCTGGTCCCAGACTCCCTGTTCCCCGACGGCGCTTTCCTACCACTCAACCTTGAGCGGCCAAGAAGTGATGCCACCCTTCCAGAACCCCCCAAAGAACACGACTATGGCTACCTCTCTTATGAAAGACATGTTGTTCTCGGTCTAGAGCAGGCTGAGCGGCTAGTCGAGGTTATATCAGAGGAATTGGAGACCCGAGGCGGTATTACCACACCATTCATTTTTTCTACAACGGCGCTGGACATCTCGTCATCTTCTATCAAACGCATAATTCGGAGCTTCCTCAACACCTGTGAGCCCCTCTCAGGTCATAGAGCCCAGGAAGCAGAGGCGAAATGGAGAGAGGAGGCACAATTTGCGGGTCCTCATGAGTTGGGTATGTGTCTCCGCTGGGGACTAGCAAGAGTTATTAGATCCGTGGGCGGTCAGGACGTCCGTGGTCTAATCTCTTGGGAACATTATGTTGAGTTTCGCGACTCAGAAGCTGGTGAGTTCTCTTGGTCTGGTCTCTTATGCCTCCATGACTTTTGCTCGACGGAACGTGTCATTATGACTATCCTCGCCTCTGACGCCACCTGGAGGTCATTGAATGGAAATCAATAGTAAAGACACGTTCAGGACCCTTTCTATCACTTTACCTTTCTTGAAGAATACCCTACTCACTCTCGCCACCTTTAGCACTCGGATACCCCGCAACCCATTTTGCGACAGCATTTTTGCCCAATTTAATACCCCCTCTTCAAGCTATCATCATCAGACTTCTTTCGCTTCTCACTCGGCTGGTCGCCAATAGTACTTCCTCTGGACACACTCCTCCAACGCTCTCACCACTATTTGGTCCCCTTTTCTTTGGCCTTGGTCCGGCCACCCTGGCTTTTCACCATGCATATATTCACTACTTACGAGCAGTCAACGCCATGGAGCACATTATCCTTTCCTTCATCAGATGGCAGGACAATCCTCGAGCTTCTCCAAGCCACTCGCAATCAGCCAGCGCTGCCACTCTTGGAGTGCCAGTTCGCCTCAAGGAGTGGATTAAAGGGTACCCAGCTATGCTACCCTTCCTCGAGCACAAGAAACCTCAACCACGGCGAGGGGCTCGTACTATCAGGATCATGAGCGTCCGCAGAAACGTCAGAATGTATTCACCAGATCTTGTCAAGACTGCCTCAACATGGGCTTATAGACCGCCTGGCAGTGGCCACAACAACGGACTTGCGACCTCGAAGGAATGGGAGAGAATAGCCCCCGCGACGCTTAAATTAACACCTCGCTACTCGGAGGCTTACAAAAAGCGAATGGACATGCCAACTAATTTTCATCCCGATTCGGCCCCCGGCACAGCATCGTTAAGCTCGTCTGTGAGCTCTAATTCCTCCTACCTATCGACGGAGTCGACTCGTTCTACACTTCTCCCGGACTCGGATTACTTCGCTTTGGGTGGACGAGAAGGGGAGGATAGATTCAGGAGCCTGACGGATCTGAAGTGGGGCGAATTTGAGTCTATGGGCTTCAGCAACGTTGGCGACGACAAGAAACTCCAGTTTGACCTGACTGAGACCGCAAGAACGGTAATTATTTTAACCGCAGATTAACCTTCCGCCTATATTAATCAGTACGATAGGAACGAACGGCTAAACGTCAGACCCTGTCTTGGAATGATTTCTCTTCAGCGGGCTTTTCTCGAATGGATGCACCTCTGAGTGCAACCCTCCAGTTTAGCACTCCCTTCACAAACACCATCTCCCAATGGCCTGAACATAACGCCGAAATTTCTCGCAAACTTAAGAAAACGCAGAAGGGACTTCCCTCGTTCGGATGGGACACCGAGCCTGTTGTGGGTAGTGAAGAGGTGATTGAGGAGGCCTTTATCGATGTTTTCTGTGACCTCGTTTACGGGGGCGGATGGATGGATTTGGAGAGAGGGGAATTGTTGGATCGGGATTGCAATTGGGCTTTGGTGCGTTATGCCTCGTCTAGCGAAAGGATATAATTCTGATGTGGTGATTTTATCGTCAAGGTGGAGTACAAATCTTTACCACCCTCAAAGTCAACTGCATCTGGTGGTTCTGACCCTCGAACGTCGTCGACACTTATCCTGTTTGAGGAGTTCGTGCCTCTGGAGTATCGAGAGCAGCTTGCTATCAAATCATCTAATCGTCGCCGCCTCCCTTCCTTGTTTTCCGCATCTACGAAGAAACAATGGAAACAGGCTCCTACTCTCAACGGTCGTCCTTATGTACTTGGGGCAGTGCCGCATAGTCCGTCCATTCGTGAGGTTGAATTCGAAGGGCTTCTTCATGGCACAACAGCAACCAAAGTGCTGTCTCTCAATACCTCCAAAAGCATGAATCGACTGAACCCTGGGCTACCTGCCACTCCTACTAAGCCCACTCCACTTATCATCCCACCCATGGCAAAAACACCTACTCCAGCTGTTGGCAAAGCTCCCCGGCCACAGCCTCCTGCAGCAGTACCGCGACCCCCAAAGGCCGACGAAACCTTCGTTGATCCCAATGCATCGCCGTCGATGAAGAAGCTCTTCAGGCTGCCACCCACACCCAGCAGCAATCGCAAGTCAATGATCCCGGCAGAGTACTCCACTGTCGAATTCGAGACGCGAATGGCCAGCTACAGCGATGATGACTTAGAACCAGAGGACGTCAAACAGAAGCGCCGAGAATCCAGTACTGACGCCTGGGTGGATATCCTCGTTGGGAGCCAGGGCCGGAGGATCGGGGGCCAAGACGCCGAACCCACTGACAGGAGGAGAGGTCCTCGTAAAACCAGCTCTGACCCCGACATCGCGAGCTTGGAAGTCGCACAGGTTCTCGCTGCCGTCCAGAACAGATCTCCATCTCCTATCAGTGTTATGGAACCCGTAGAGCAAGACTTCCAGCACGTCAGCGATACAGAGGTCGTTGAGGTAGAGCATGTACCAAGGGCGGGAAAGGTTCAGGACACGGAGAGTTTCGACTCAATGGCGAAATACGACGATTTGGAAGGCGATTTGGAAACCCCACCTGAAGCCGTCCTGAATGCTCGTCAGATGGCGAGGCATCAACGACGTCTTGGGTACTTTGACCTTCACCCTGAAAGACGAGCGGCTGCTGCTCAATCTATTGTTGATGATCCTCGTGCCAAGCTTGCGAAGGATGAAAGCGACGACGAGGAAGAAGTGGAAGACGAACGAGTGTATGGACCTCCCGAGATTGTTCGTCCACTTCCAGTTCCTCCCGCAGCTCCCAAACCTGTAATCCATGAGCCAGCCCCCATGACTCCAACTAAATTGACTGTTTCAAACCTTCAGCAATCTCCCGAAGTCAGGACCTCTCCAGGACTTCCTGCCAACCCTCGGGATACGGCTCCTAGCAAGACTGCGGCTCTCATCGAGATGTATCGCGAGCGCGAACGAGGGACGCCGCCCAAGCCAGCCACCGCACCATTAGTTGTTACCCCTATCATCATCGCTCCTCTCGCTCCATCTCGTCTACCCGTACGAACGGCTTCTCTGCCGAAGGAACCCTCTGCTCCTCTACCTGGACTGCCTCTAAATCCTTCGCCCAAGGTGTCGCCTAAACCAACACCTTCTCCGGAATTGACTCTACCCGAGCCTCCTCGTATCGCACCAGATGAAACTGGTCGTAACAGCCCCGCCCGTTATGTCCATGGCGCACCTCTTCACAACGTGATGGAAGAGGAGGATGAGGAAGAAGTGTAAATTTTTGACAGACTTCGTGTGTCTAGCGTCCAAATGCCCAATATCATACTCGGTTGGGGCTGGTGCGTCAAGTCGGCCTTTTTCCCTTTGCTCTTACCCTCTGCTCTATCTCCACTGGATTGTCAAAATCTTACTACTCGTGAATATTCTGCACAATACAAATACGCTCTTTACTCGTATCCACACATTCTAGGATTTTCTCCGGCTTTTATGATCGCTCTTCCTTTCCATATGCTTTTTCATTCTTTTTCCATGGTCAATATAAGATACCAACGGAGCCTTTCTGCAGCCTCCATTACGACGTTACTTTTTTATTATTTGAAATCTCTTACTAGCCCTAATCTTACTGCTCGTTGTAACCGTTCAAGTGTCTTTGCAAAGGATTGCCTACACATCTGCAAGGAAGTAGCGACGATCATGACGCACCGTGTATACGCATCTTTTGGCTGGTAAGAATGGACGTTCTCAAAGTACATTCGGTAGAATGTCCATGATGAGTGCGAAGTGAAGTTGGTGCCGTATGCTACATTCCCTTGGATCTTCCGTTCCAAAACCCAATCAATAGGCTGAAGGTGAGGCCCAAATGTAACTTTAGCTGTAGAAAGAGATTGGGCAATGCACATGTGTGTCAGAGAGAAGGAATATACCTATTGAATCGGGAAAGCACGAACCTCAAGTACTAAGCTCAAACCGCGGCGCCTTGAACCTGACACTTGACAAGCCCTCTGCCATCCTCGCGGTTTGGCCAGGCTTGATAGTGGATGTCTTCGGAAGGGTAAGTGCGAGGGGCATGTTTGGTTGTTGCCCAATGCGGCCGATATCTGGAGCACATCGTCGTCTGCGTTACTCCCTCGCCATCTCCAAATTCTCGCTTTTTTGCCTTCAGTCATTGCTCAGTTAACGCTAAGAAAAGATTTACAGATACCTCGCTGGAGATGAAGAACTTCAAGATGGAAGGTTGCATGAAGCTCGATTGAACTTGGGTGAGTCCTGCTGGATTTTCGAACGAGGTGGAAGGGAATAAATATTCGTTTACAGTGTTGTTCGAAACTTGTGGAGGATGGTTCAAGAATTTTGACTCTCCAGCACGGAAACGTCGCGGCTATTGGGAACGAATCGTCTGTCCATTGGGTTGCATAGTGGTAGGTGGCCTTTGTTTCCGTCCATTATGGCGAGCGGGAGGGCAAAGAGACCCTCGTTCGACATTGTGCACCCGTCTGTGTTCTTCACCTTGAACATCTCGACTCATGGGGGGACGCAGCCCTTGTACTCTATTGTGAGTAGTGGCAGGGGGGCAGTATGCAGCCAGGCTACGGGCAAGCGATGAGGAGCGATAACGGATCCATGCCAATTGGTTGGGTTGCACCTGTGGGTTTGGCGTATGATGTTCGAGCCATGAGCTACTTGTCAAGGCGAACTAAGGACATCCTGCGGCATTGCAGTCCCACCAAGCCTCCGTTGGGATACTTCCACTTGCATACGCCTTTCGAAGCCTGACGGGCTGTTTAGCCAAGGACCACGTAGGTGCGCTCCGTTGACCAGGAGCGTGCACTAGTCAGCCCACGATGATCAGGTAGGGTGTAGGTCGGATTGCCGAATGTGTTGTTGACCCTTGCTGACGCACGTATTCCAGAAGCAGCATTGGCCACAGGTGAGAATTGATTCAAGGAGTACTCTAGTACTCCTTCGATGTCGAAAATGTTGAATATCCATCGAATATTGGGAGAGGTTTTGGGGCAGGAGAGTATATGTGGTTGGTGGAGCCTTGAACCAGACCTACAGTTAGTTACCAATCGTCCGTGAGTAGTGCCCTTCAACTCCACATTCAGAAAAGACTTACCCCAAACATGGAGATCTGGCAATTCGGCAAGAAACAAGACAAGTATCGACTCATCGCAGCAACAGTGCGCATTGAATGAATACCTCCCAGCACAACCATGTAGATAAACGCGTGCAATCGCGCATGAATTGGGTGATGCTGATTATACCGATGTCCAACCTTAGGAAGCGTCCAAAAAAAAAAAACAGAATCACCATCCAAACTCTGGATCGTTTTGGTTAGTCTTGGCCGCTTTTCTGTGCATAAACCATACCTGAGCCCATAAACCATGCGCACTCGTAGATTGACCCTGGCGTCGTAAACGATGTTCTTGAGCCTGGAGAAACAGCGGCAATGTATGGCCAGCACTCGATCAGTGCTGCAGCAGTACACCCATCGTCCATCGCCGTGGCCCTCAACTGCAGCCCCTACGATCCATTCGACACGCCTGGATCCTTTCAGAGAGTCCTCTTGAATAGTTGAGCTTTCGACATCCCATCCGGCCCCCCTAGAAAAGAAAAGGCCAGGACATCTACTCGTGGTTGAAGGAAGTGCAAACGATGTCTTGCTGGGTGGACGAATACTGGATCTGAAAGCCTTCGCAACACTGTTCAGCGACACGTTTGACACCTTGTGAGGTCCGAGAGAGTTGTCCAACCGCCTGCTGGCCTCCAGGATGGGGGTTAGGCAAACCAACTTCAGCTTCTTCACGTCCTCAACGCCATCTTCCTGGTCAGCACCAGTCAAAAACCCCTTGCCTGGCTCTCGCGTATCGTCCAAGACCCCGCAGTGCTTAGAGTGCAGGAACCAAAGTGAATAGACTCACTTCGATCTAGAAAAAGCCGCTTAACTGACTCCACAGCTGTCATTGGCAGCCAACCTCAGCTTCTGCCTCGAATTCAAGCGTTCTATCCTATCCGTGTGCGTTCTGTATGGCGAGAGACGAGGGCGACGACGTCAGTGGTCACTGTGGTGAGGGCAGTTGCCGAGTTTACTCAGTCAAGTTCGACCCCATCACAGCGTGGCTTATCGGGAAATCACAAATAGCAGGCAACGCGACATAAAAGGGTAAGAAGCGTCACACAAAGGATTCTACAACGTTCGTTCGTCCTGGAATGAGATGAAATTGGGCTACCTGGACCCCAAATATTGCCAAATCGACAGAGTAAGCAGCTGGCGATGCTATGGGAAGTCACAGACTTTTTTATAGGTGCAGGAATCCACACAATCGTTGTCGCAACATTGAAAAAATTTGTGAGTAGCCTGGATCACTCGTCTGAAATTTTGAGGAAACAACGAGTAGATATTTTATTGTTATTGGAACATAGATCCCCTTATGTTCAACGATATCACTACTATTAAAATTATCTACAAAAATCACTACCAGATGTTACAGTCCCTTTATTTTGACCTCGAGCATTCGTCAGAAATTTTATTAACTAGACAGCAAATGCATCTTCCTTCTCCCGCCAGAAGAAAAAATTAAAGGAGCACCCTAATGTATCTCCTGCGCACATGACTATTCAGAAGCATCCATGACCGCTCTTCATACACTGGGGGAACTGACTCCACAAACCTCAGCGACAGTGTCATTGGGAGTTATCGGCCTGGGTAGGATGGCCTAATTGAGAACATTCTAGGTCTGGATGCCACGAAATATGCATCCTCATACTCAGGACGCCTCACCACCGGCTGAGCCTAGACCCAGACTGGGGTCCTGGCAACCATACCGTCCCAAACATCCCCAGAATGGACGTATAGTGTTCGGAACGTTTCGAGAATGTACGATTTCACTGATCTCAGATGAGTCGACCCAAGTTGCTCTATGGGGCCTTCCGGCATAGGAGTAGGCAGACATTGGTCATGGATTGTGGAGAAACATGGAATGATCTTGGTGCGCGGTGCTGGAGAAACATATCTCTGGAGTAGCCTGAATTCGAACTCGGGTTTCCTTCCTGATATAAAACGCGAGCTCATATTTTGCAAGTCTTTCAAGAACCATGACTACTCCGTACCATGTATTACCGCCGGCAAGCCGTTGTAGAGCAAACCTCGACACTGATGGGATTTTAGGCCATAGAAGGTGCGCGGTGGATTTGTCGGACTTGATGGCAGCCTTCCACTTTCAACATGGTGGCGTGGCACGGAATTGTGAGTCTCGTCAGCCTCCTTCAACCGTATGCACACAGCTATAGGACCAATGCCAGTCAGTCTTTCCACTTGCGCGTAGACCTCGAAGGACAAACCACCACAATACGTTCCCTTATCTATGTCGACGATACGGGAATGGAAACATCACTGCGCTCTTAGATTCTACAGCAGGCTTTCAGCGATGGTTCAAATCTTGGCTGCAGGTACGTCGTTGGTTCATCGATTCCACCCCATTCCTCGACTGGGACTCCCGGAGGATTCCTTGCGACTCGTTCGTCAGACGTGCTTCATCGCCTTTGTTGTCCTTTGTCCGCTGGTGGCGGCTCCTACAGAAGAAAAACTCTAGTCAGCGAGAGGACATTACCATGGGAATGGAGTATGGCTGACCTCAATAGAGCTTGGAACTGTTCCGAGTCTCAGCATCTGTCGACTGCAAGTCAAAGGTGGAATTTCTTGGGGACAATAGTGGAGAACACCTGTGGGGGCACTCCGTCGCACCACAGGTTCTGCCATTTGGATTCGGAGATCGCAGAGGGTGCCATCCAGGGAGCTTGTGGGTTTTGAAGGTAGTTTGGACTCTTTCTTTAGGTTTGTGCCCCCAAGATTAAGAGGAGATATCGTGCAGCTAATGGATCTGGTTTTATGTGAGCGGAGCCATCGTCATACACATATATCGAAGGACTGACATCCACTTCTTTTCTACACTCGCAGCGCTCGTCATCTAGACTGTACTTTGTTATTCAGCAAGTTCTTGGGCAAATATACTTCCACGTACCAGCCTGAACTTGGGACTATTGAAATGCATATAGACACCTTGCCGTCCTGCAAGCACTTCCGAGGTGAAATGCCACAGCAAAAAGCACAATTCCGTTGAAAGGACCTGGGAGCTTGCGAGATACAATAAGGTCAGGACGATTGTACAAGATCCCCTACTTCTTTGTTGCTGCCGTGGAGAGGCGTGTTTCCCGGCTCCCTTGCAAGAGGAGCTAACCCGTGGGCCCGGCGACAAATGTCGGGTATCGCGCAAGGAACGAGGAATAGGCCAATAGACCGGCGCAGACTAGTGAGCACCTTTCTATGCATGTATGAACTCGTGATCATGGATTTAAAGGTTCTCGGAATTGTCATGTACGATGCATGAGGGCCATATCTTTCACTGCTACCGGCTCTACCATGGGTCAGAACAACTTCGAGGTGAACAGCAGACAGTGCTCACTGACTAGTCAAATGTACTGATTCATCGTGTGTGCTCTCTCCTGTCGTTCAGTGATTGCTTGAGGCCGTTCGACGGTGACCTGTGTCAAAGTGCTCCACAGTCAACCTCGTCTCGAATGTGACCCGTTGCAGCTTCTCGTGCGTCTTCTGGTGTCTATAGAACTCGGAGTGTGTGATGGAGATGGTTGCTTAGAGGTATGAAACTTGCTATGTGTCCAAAGTCAAGGTCACTGATAAGTTTGCACTTTAGAGTGCGCCTACATACCTGACCAGCCTCTCAGCACCGCCTCTACCGCCACTCTCCCCAACGCTGAATGTTCGTCTTGATTGTTGCTGACTGAGATGTTTGGTGCCTCATAGAGTCTGCGGCACAAACATTTTGCGTAGGACGGTCCCGGTGCAAAGTTGAGCCGACGCGGCAGTCACATATAGCAGGCAATTCAACATACATAATTGGCAACGCATCATCGCACGATAGGTCCAGGTAGGTCCTCTACACCTCTTTTATCGTGAAACTAACCGAAAATAAGAGAACAGGCCCAACCACACTATTGAAAATTTGACAACTTTACAAGGGGAATACTAGTGATGGCTATAAGGGGTGTTAGGGCACCACTGAGACTAACAATGTGAAGTTCTTAACAGGCGTGCATTATTGATGCCCGCGCTGACGCTACAGAGGCTCTTGGAGGGTGAGTTATCCTCTAGAAAACTCTTTGTGCTCAAGGCCATTCCTTTGCATATCTAACCGTTCCAATGCATACAATCTAGTGACACCTTCTACAGGATCGAAAAAGTCGCTGAAAGAGTTTTCAGGTCCCGTAGCTCAACATGAGCGAGGTTCTTCGATGAAAAAAACCGAAGAAAGTTTTACCACAACAAGGTGTGACTGGCGTCATCTTTTACGGATTAGAAAGAAGGCTACTGCTTCGTGTGAGGTCGAAATATATATATAATGCGGACTTTTTGCAGTTTTCTGAGCAATAATAGAGATAGTAAAGAGGGCGGCCTCGTTTTATCCGGCCGTAAGCTCGAAAGAGAAATGGACAGGTGAATTGTTTGTATACAGTTCGGGCATGTGGGAGAAACAAAAGGCTAGTATATACGAGCTTTGGATAGAGACTTACTCCACTCTACCTCGCGCCACGCTCTTTGGGTGCTAGGAGGTCGTCGTTGCATGTATCCCAGCTCGCTAAGTATCATCCGAAAGCCGTATTCTTTGTCGCGATGCATGTCAGACCGATGTGGTGGAATACGAAGATTTTTTGGCGTCGAAGGTGCTGGAAACAAGGAGACCTTTCTCTCGCCCGTGCGGCCCAATCGCATCTGCAAGGTTCGTCAATCGGTAGGTCACAAGGCGAGCCAAGTAAAGCACTCATGCATTCGCCTTCGAGGGTGTTCCTGAAGTTTTTGGCAACCCCAGTCCATATGATTGGTAGAGGGATTTGAACTATATCACCTGCCGTGTACGTACGCACCACTCTCAGCTAATTATTTCGTGCCGATTGTCGTCATCTAAGAGACATAGTTCTCGCAAGTTCGCGCAAATTTATCCGAGCCGAATGATAATCAGATCAGTGTCGGAGCTCTGAGATAATAAAAAGACGCCAAATACCTTGCTCTTTCCCCCCACAACCAGCTTAGAGGTCGCCCCCCACTACCCCTCATCATTCCTGATTGCGGTCCGCGCCTCATCGAGAGTGATCACGTCGGGTGTCCTTCCATCCGTGTCTGTCCTCTGTTGGCTTACTGTTGCTAAAGCTCAAAGCCAAAGAGGTCATTACCATGGGAATGGAGTATGCCCGCCCAGAAACGCTCTCGAAGTTGCCAGCCGTTCCTCTTCCTCACTGTCAGGCAATCGCTGATGGAGCCCTTTTTCTCTGAGATGACCTTGTTCTAATACAGAAAGACAGTCTCGAGGCCGATCGATGTCATGCATCGCACAAGATCGACCTGCACGCTACTTTT
>Ga0247737_1000047_pt1 | contig 30655 bp, 26 predicted proteins | sample UWRJL028104C2_FD_180937 | JGI IMG/M metagenome (GOLD analysis project Ga0247737, IMG submission 180937) | Plant litter microbial communities from Arlington Agricultural Research Station in Wisconsin, United States - UWRJ-L028-104C-2 | ecosystem: Environmental > Terrestrial > Plant litter >...
CATCTCGGGCGTGGTCAAGAACGCGCTCGACCTGCTCGAAGAGACCGCGAAGGACGAAAGGCCCTATCTGGCGGACATGCCGGTCGGGTTGATCGCGACGGCCTATGGCTGGCAGGCGACGGGCAGTACGATCGCGGCACTGCGATCGATCGTCCACGCGCTGCGCGGCTGGCCGACGCCGTTCGCCGCGGCGATCAACACGCAACTGACCAAGTTCGACGATGATGGCGGGAGCAGCGACCCTGCGGTGCATGAACAGCTCTGCCTGGTCGGCCGCCAGGTCGCGCGCTTCGCGCCGATCGCTCAAAACGGCTGAGGGCGGGTGGCTGAGGGCATCCACTGGCCGAAAGGCTTCGGACCGGGCGAGGCGCCGATCCATGTCGTCAACCGCATCGAGACCGAGACCGCGCCGGAGATCGTCTGGCGGCGGCTGATCCACGCGGCCGGCTGGCCGGACATCTATGCCAATGCGAGCGACGTGGCGATCGAGGGCGGCGGCGCGGACCTGTTCGCGGGCGCGCGGTTCAACTGGAAGACCTTCGGCGTGGCGCTCCGCAGCGAAGTGAAGGAATTCGAGCCGGACTCGCGCATTGCCTGGCTGGCGAAGGGAACTGGCGTGACGGCCTATCACGCCTGGCTGATCGTGCCAGTCGGGACGGGCTGCGCCGTGCTGACCGAGGAGACTCAATACGGCCTGGTCTCGCGGGTCGGGCGGCTGCTGTTCCCGACGCGGATGGAGCGCTGGCACCAGCGGTGGCTTGAGGCGCTGGCCGCCTGACTTCTCCCCTCCCTGCAAGGGAGGGGCTGGGGGTGGATGCGCGCGTCTGCGCGCTCAGGAAAGATCGCCTCCCCAAGTCCGTAGCGCCGATCGGGACATCGAGCCCCGCTCGGCGCTGACCCACCCCTAACCCATCCCTTTCAGGGGAGGGGGATAAGAAATTACCGCGTCGGCACGGGCTCCTCGCCCGAATAATCATAGAACCCCCGGCCGGTCTTGCGACCGAGCCAGCCGGCTTCGACATATTTCACCAGCAGCGGCGCCGGGCGGAATTTGGGGTCGCCGGTGCCGTCGAACAGCACCCGGGTGATCTCCAGGCAAGTGTCGAGCCCGATGAAGTCGGCGAGCGTCAGCGGGCCCATCGGGTGGTTGAGGCCCAGCTGGCAGGCGAGATCGATATCGGGGATCGTCGCGACCCCCTCGCCCAGCGCGAAACAGGCTTCGTTGAGCATCGGCATCAGCACGCGATTGACGATGAAGCCGGGGGCGTCGTTGGCGCGCACCACCTTCTTGCCCAGCGCCTTCGCATAATCCTCGACCAGCTTGACCGTCTCGTCCGAGGTGGCGAGGCCGCGGATCAGCTCGATCAGCCCCATCACCGGCACGGGGTTGAAGAAATGCACGCCGACGAAGCGCTTCGGGTCGGGCGAGGCCTGGGCGAGGCGGGTGATCGGGATCGAGGAGGTGTTCGAGGCGAGCACCGCCTGATGGCCGAGCACCTTGCCGACCTCGGCGAAGATCGAGCGCTTGATCTCTTCGCGCTCGGTTGCGGCCTCGATCACCAGGCCGCAGGACGACATGCCGTGGACACCCTCGATCGGCTCGATCCGGGCCAGCGCCTGATCGCGTGCGGCGGGATCGATCTTTTCCTTGGTCACCAGCCGGTCGAGCGCCTTGGCGATACTCGCCTTGCCGGCTTCGGCGCGCTCCTTCGAAACGTCGGTGAGCAGGACATGAAAGCCCGCCTGTGCCGAGACCTGCGCGATGCCCGCGCCCATCTGCCCCGCTCCGATCACGCCAATCGTCTGCATTGCCCGTTCTCCGAAAATCGATGTCGCGCCGCTCCTATCGACTCGGATGCCGCCGGGCTAGGATGGCTGGATGATCGGATTGCTCTTTCTGTTTGCCGCGGCCGACTTCGCGACGCCGCGCGCCGGACCCATCAACAGCTTCGGTGACTGGGCGGTCGCTTGCGACAATGTTCGGGTATGCGAGATGACATCGCTTATCCCCGAGAACGAAGAGTCCGACGGCAGCGATTCGGGCGCTTCCTTCTCGATCGCGCGCGCAGCGGGGCCGAGTGGCGGATTCTTCTTCGAAATCTCGACCAATGGCGGGGTCGCCGGGCCGGTATCGGTGCGGATCGACGGCAACAGGATCGTCGAAGGCAATGTCGCGAACCATGGTATGACGCTGGCCGGCGAGGCCGCCGACCGGATCGTCGCGGCGATGGCCAATGGCAAAAGACTGACCCTGAACTGGAAAGCGGGCAAGGAAGTCGCGCATGCCTCCCTGACTGGTTCTGCCGCCGCACTGCGCTTCATCGACGCCGAACAGCGTCGCGCGGGAACGGTGACGGCGGCGGTCGCCAAGGGCACGAAACCGGCAAGCGCCGTGCCGCCCGTGGCGCCATTGCCCAAGGTGCCTTCGGTCGCGCCGTCGGGCGCTGCGGCGAAGGTCACGCCGGCCCTGATCAAGACGATGCGGTCGCTGTCGGGCTGCGAGACCGAGGATGGGCAGAGCAGCGATCCGATCACCGGCAATGCGATCGGTGGGGGCAAGACGCTGGTGCTGCTGCCCTGCGGGGCGGGGGCCTATAATTTCTCGACCGTGCCGTTCGTGGTCACCGCGGGCAAGCCGGCGATCGCCCGTTTCGACTCACCGCCGGGATGGACGATGGCCGAGGGCACGCCGAACCTGGTCAATGCCGATTGGGACGCGAAGCTCGGTCGGCTCGGCAGTTACGAGAAGGCGCGGGGCCTAGGCGATTGCGGATCGAGCGAGACTTATGTCTGGGACGGAATGATGTTCCGGCTGATCGAAGCGACTCAGATGGGGGAGTGCCGCGGTTCGATCAACTGGCTGACGATCTGGCGGGCAACGCCGGTTCGCTGACCTGTTCCACCTGATGTATCAGGCGGATTTTTTTCTTCACCTGTTATGTTGGATTTGGGGATTGGATTTTCGCTGCCGATTCAAAGCTCTAACCAGCTTCACCTGTTATCGGCATAACAGGTGAGGAACAGGTGGATAACAGGTGCCGGATCAGGTTCTGTTACGCATACCGACGATGAGAAAGATCCAGCATCGGTCGGTTGGGACCGGTCGGCTGGATCAGGATGCTAGCGGATTTTCGGAACAATTGAATCAATGTCCGTTCGCCCTGAGCTTGTCGAAGGGCTGCTCTCTTCGGCGGCGGTAGAAAGAACAAAGCTTCGACAAGCTCAGCCCGAACGGTGGTGGAGGTGTCTCCAACTTTCCTACGGCGCGAAGCGCGCCGGCTGCGCCTCGGCGAGGATCACCGCGAACAGGCCGTCCGGGTCGGTCCATTCAGCGATCGACGTCCAGCCGCCCGCGCGGAGCAGGATGCGGCCGTCGCGCTGGCCGTATTTGTGGCTGTTCTCGGTATGAATCGTCTCGCCCGCCGTCATCGAGAAGGGACGGCCTTCGATGGTGAAGGCGATGTCCCGCGTCGCTTCGAGATGCATTTCGATCCGCGCCCGATCGTCGTTCCAGATCGCACGGTGACGGAACGCCTCGATCGGCAGAGTACCATCCAGCTCACGATTGATCCGCTCGAGCAGGTTCAGGTTGAACGCGGCGGTCACGCCCTGGGAATCGTCATAGGCCGAGACGAGCACCTGCTCGTCCTTGATCCGGTCCATGCCGATCAGCAGCATCGATCCGTCACCGAGCGATTCCTTCATCGCGCGGAGCAGATCGACCGAGCTGTGCGGGATCATGTTGCCGATGGTCGAGCCGGGGAAGAAGCCGAGCTTGGGCAGGGAGGCGACCGAAGCGGGCAAGGCGATCGGGCGGAGAAAGTCCGCCTCGACCGGCAGCACGGGCAAGCCGGGGAACGCGGCGGCCAGGCCGGCGGAGGATTCGCGCAGGAAATCGCCCGAAATGTCGATCGGCACATAGGCGGCAGGATACACGCTGCGCAGCAGGATCGGCGTCTTGGTCGAGGAGCCCGAGCCAAATTCGACTACGGCGCGGCCTTCGCCGGCGAGCGTCGCCACCTCGGGACAGACACGGCGCAGGATCTCGGTCTCGGTGCGCGTCGGATAATATTCGGGAAGCTCGGTGATCGCCTCGAACAGCTCCGATCCGCGCCGGTCGTAGAACCAGCGCGCAGGGATGGCGCGAGGCCGCGTTTCGAAGCCGCGCAGTACGTCGGCGCGAAAGGCGGGGTCGGCGAGGGTGACGTCGCCATCCTCTATTTCGGGCTTGAGCATGTCAGAGATCCTTGGCCAGGCGCACGCCGGTGAACTGCCAGCGCTGGTGGGGATAGAAGAAGTTGCGGTAGCTCGGGCGCGCATGGCCACGCGGCGTGGCGCAGGAACTGCCGCGCAGGACGAACTGACCGCTCATGAACTTGCCATTATATTCGCCGACCGCGCCCTCGGCCGGCTTGAAACCGGGATAGGGGCGATAGGCGCTGCCGGTCCATTCCCACACATCGCCGAAAAAGGCCGGGCCTTCGGTGGCGGGGCGGGGCTCGACCGGGCCAGCGCCGTCGAGCTGATTGCCGCTGCCCGCATCGAACGCGACGGCCGCGGCCTCCCATTCGAACTCGGTCGGCAGGCGGGCGCCGGCCCAGCTCGCATAAGCATCCGCCTCGTAGAAGCTGACATGCGTGACGGGGGCCGCGGGGTCGATCGGTCGGCGGCCATCAAGGCCGAAACGCGTCCACACGCCCTTATCCTGTTCCCAGTAGAGCGGCGCCGTGGTCCCTTGCGCCTTTACCCAGGCCCAGCCGTCGGACAGCCAATGGCGCGGATCGGCATAGCCGCCATCGGCGATGAACGCCGCCCATTCGCCATTGGTGACAGTGCGGTCGGCAATGGCGTGCGGGGTGAGCAGGGTTTCGTGGCGCGGGGCTTCGCAATCGAAGGCGAAGCCGTCGCCGCCATGGCCGATCTCGACGATGCCGGCCTTGCCCTCGATCCACCTAATCGGGCCGGGCATCGCCACCGGCACCTTGCGCGCCGCGGCCCAGATCGCCGGTTCAAGCGGATTCTGCGCCATCAGATGGAGCATGTCGGTGACCAGCAGCTCCTGGTGCTGCTCCTCATGATGACAGCCGAGCACGAGCAGGTCGAGCGCCGTGTCGGGCAAGTCGGAAAGCGCCGCACTGATCGCGGCGTCGACATGAGCGCGATACGCCAGCACCTCGGCGAGGCTCGGCCGGGTGATCATGCCGCGGCGCGCGCGGCTGTGACGCTGACCCTCGGCCTCGTAATAGCTGTTGAACAGAAAGGGGAAGCGATCGTCGTGGAGCGCGTAACCGTCCACGAAATCGCGCAGGATGAAGGTTTCGAGGAACCAGGTCGTGTGCGCCAGGTGCCATTTGGTGGGGGACGCATCGTCCATCGACTGGACCGTGGCGTCGGCATCGGAAAGCGGGGCGACCAGCGCCTCAGTCAGCGCGCGGACTTTCGCGAAGCGCGTCGCGAGGGCGTCCGTTTCGGCCTGAGGCTCCGAGTTTGTTCGCATTCTGTTCCCTTTTCCAGAACGCATCGGCCAAAGTCAAGCCAGGCTATGGCTCCTTCGGATCGCGGGACGCACCCGGAATCCATAGAACGTCGCCACCCGCGTCTTTGTTCACGCGCCTTGCAGCGACGAACAGATAGTCAGACAGGCGGTTGAGATAGGAAAGCGCGAGCGGATTCAAAGGGACAATCTGCCCAGCGGCGACGGCGGCACGTTCAGCGCGCCGCGTAATGGCGCGGGCGAGGTGAAGCGCGGCGGCGCCCGCGGTGCCGGCCGGCAGGATGAAACTGGTCAGCGGTGCGAGATCGGCGTTCATCGCGTCGATCTCCTCCTCGAGCCGTGCGACCTGCGCCGCGACGATGCGCAAGCTCATGTCGGACGGTGCGAAATCTTGGCCGGGCGTGGCGAGATCGGCGCCGAGATCGAACAGGTCGTTCTGGATGCGGGTCAGCGCCGCAGCGTACCGGCCCGGCCCGAGCGCCGAGATCGCCACGCCGATCGCGCTGTTGGTTTCGTCTACGTCACCGATAGCGGCCATGCGCAGATCGTTCTTGGCGACGCGCGATCCATCGACCAGGCCGGTCGTGCCGTCATCGCCCGTGCGGGTATAGATCTTGTTGAGCTTGACCATGGCCGGCCGACCGGGCGGTCAGGTTCTGCCGGCGAGGAACAGGATAAGTACGACGATCACGATGGCGATCGCCTGGAAGAAGATGCGGTACTGCATCATCTTGTTGGACTTGAGCGCCGAGGCGGTCGGACCGCCGCCTTCACCCTTCACCTCGTTGCTGGCGTTGAGCAGGAAGATCGCGAGGCCGCGGATCAGCATGACGACGGTCGCGAGCATCGCCGCGATCAGCAGGATGAAGAGAAAGGTGCTCATGGACTTTATCTAGGCGTCCGCCACTCGAAAGCCAATGGGCAGGCGCCCGGCGCGGAGGTGGTCGGCAAGCGCCCGCCCGTCCACGCCGGAAGCGCGCATCGCCTCAAGCGTCGGCGCCTTGTTGCGCTTGGCCAGCCGCTCGCCGCTGTCGTCGGCGAGCAGCGCGTGGTGGTGATAGATCGGCACCGGCAGCCCGAGCAGCGCCTGGAGCAACCGGTGGACATGAGTCGCGGCGAACAGGTCGCTGCCGCGTACGACATGCGTGACGCCTTGCGCTGCGTCGTCGAGCGTTACCGCGAGGTGATAGCTGGCCGGCGCATCCTTGCGGGCGAGCACGACGTCGCCGTGCAGGTCTGGTCTCGCCACCACATCGCCGGCCAGCTCGTCGTGCCAGGCCAGCCTGGCGTCGTGCCGGCCCTGATCCGGCATTTCTTCGGCGGCGGGAGAGAGCAGGTCGAGCGCCCGTGCCATGTCCAGTCGCCACGCATGCTGCTCGCCCGACTGCCGGCGGGCGCGCTCGGCGTCGGCAAGCTGGCGGCAGGTGCCGGGGTAAAGCTGGGTATCGCCGTGCGGGGCGGAGAGGCTCGCGGCGATCTCGGCGCGAGTACAGAAACAGGGATAGAGCAGCCCCATCGCCTTCAGCCGTTCGATCGCGCCCGCATAAAGGCCGAGCCGTTCCGACTGAAGGAGCACCGGCCTGTCCCAGTCGAGCCCGAGCCAGGCGAGATCGCGCTCGATCGCGTCGATATATTCCCGCCGGCTGCGCGTGCCGTCGATATCCTCGATACGCAGCAGAAAGCGCCCACCTGCCCCTTTCGCGCGGTCGTGCGAGAGGATTGCCGACCAGGCGTGGCCGATGTGCAACAGCCCCGTAGGGCTGGGCGCGAACCGGGCGACGACAGAAGTCACCTCGGCATCAAACCGGCTCTTGACCGCGAGTCGCGGGCTGTGCTGTCATCATGGCGTCATCCTAGTCGGCGATTGCCGCGGGAGGAAGCAAGGGGGGTTCGCGTGTATCATCCCGATCTGATCCGGCACCCCGACAGTTGCCCTGCACTGGTATTGAACGCCGATTATACGCCGCTCAGCTATTATCCGCTCAGCGTATGGCCGTGGCAAACCGCGATCAAGGCGGTGTTCCTCGACCGTGTCGACATCGTCGCCGAATATGAGCGCGAGGTGCGCAGCCCCAATCACAAGATCAAGCTGCCCTCGGTCATCGCGCTGAAATCCTATGTCCGGCCGAGCGCGTTTCCGGCGTTCACCCGGTTCAACCTGTTCCTGCGCGACAAGTTCGAATGCCAATATTGCGGATCGGGGCATGACCTGACCTTCGACCATGTCGTGCCGCGCGCCCAGGGCGGGCGGACGACCTGGGAAAATGTCGTCACCGCCTGCGCGCCGTGCAACCTGAAAAAGGGGGGACGGACGCCGAAACAGGCGGGTATGCCGCTGCATATCGGCGCGATCCGGCCGACCAACTGGCATCTGCAGGAACATGGCCGGCGGTTTCCGCCCAATTATCTGCACGATACCTGGCATGACTGGCTCTATTGGGACGTCGAGCTGGAGGCCTGATTATTCCCTCTCCCGGCGGAGGATGCGGGCGATTGTCCCCGCAGCTGTCTCACCCTCACCCTCCCATGCCTTGCATGCGCCCCTCCTCTTCCGCTGGGACAGGGGTTTTGAGATTCGGCTCGATCGTCGGTTGACCCAAGCTCTACTGCAGCGCAGCATCGCGCCATGGCCGATCTCCCTTCCATCGCGAACAATCCCGACATTCGCTTTCTGGGCAAGCTGCTCGGCGATGTGATCCGCGCCTATGGCGGGGAGACCCTGTTCAGGCGGACCGAATATATCCGTGCCGCGTCGGTCGACCGGCATCGTGGCGTGGCGGGCAAGGATTCGGTCGATCTCGGGCTCGACCGGCTGAGCCTGGACGAGACGCTCGATTTCGTGCGCGGTTTCATGTTGTTCTCGATGCTCGCCAATCTCGCCGAGGATCGACAGGGAGTCGCCGCGGAAAAGGGCGCGGATGTCGAATCCGCGCTGAAGCGGCTGGCGGATGAAGGGATCGACCATGATGCAGTGATGGCGCTGCTCGATCATGCGCTGATCGCCCCGGTGCTGACTGCCCATCCGACCGAGGTGCGGCGCAAGAGCATGATCGACCACCGCAACCGCATCTCCGAGCTGATGACGCTCAAGGATGCCGGGCTGGCCGAAACGCCTGAGGGGGATGCGGTGGACGAGGCAATCCTGCGCCAGATCGCCCTGCTGTGGCAGACGCGAGTGTTGCGCAAGGAGCGGCTGTTCGTCGCCGACGAGGTGGAGACGGCGCTCAGCTATCTGCGCGACGTGTTCCTGCCCGCACTGCCGGCATTGTATCAGCGCTGGGATCGCGCGCTGGGCGCACGCGCACCAAGCTTTTTGCGGCCGGGCAGCTGGATCGGCGGGGATCGCGACGGCAACCCCTTTGTCACCGCAGAGTCGCTCAGGATCGCGCTGGCCAAGGCGTGCGAGGCAGTGCTCGGCCATTATCTCGACGCCGTGAACGCGCTGGGCGCCGAGCTGTCGATCTCGACCGGTATCACGCAGGCCGATGAAGGCGTGCAGGCCCTGGCCGAGGCGAGCGGAGACACCGCGCCGAGTCGGGCTGACGAGCCCTATCGGCGCGCGCTGTCGGGTATCTACGCACGGCTCGCGGCGACTCATCTCGCGCTGACCGGCAAGCCCGCACCGCGCCCGGGACCGTTGCATGGGGAGCCCTATCCAGACCCGGTGACGTTTCGGGCCGATCTCGTCACCATCGCCCGGGCCCTGCGCGGCGGTGGTGGGGCATTGTCGTCCGGGGGCGCGCTGGGACGGCTGATCCGTGCCGTCGAGACCTTCGGATTCCACCTCGCCACCCTCGATCTGCGCCAGAACAGCGCGGTGCTGGAGCGGGTGGTCGCGGAGTTGCTCAAGGTGTCGGGGGTCGAGGCCGATTATCTCGCGCTGGGCGAATCGGAGCGCGTTTCGCTGCTGCGCCATGAGCTTTCCAACGCGCGGCCCCTGTCGAGCCCGTTCGAAACCTATTCCGACGAGACCCATTCCGAACTGGCGATCGTTCGCGCTGCCGCCGACGCCCATGCCAGATATGGCCCGGCCTGCATCACTCAGCACATCGTCTCGATGGCGCAGTCGGTCTCCGACCTGCTCGAAGTGAATGTGATGCTCAAGGAGGTCGGGCTCTACCGCCCGGGCAAGGTCCCCACCGCGGCGATCATGGCGGTTCCGCTGTTCGAGACGATCGGCGACCTCGAAGCGGCGCCGGGCATCATGACCGAGTGGTTCGCCTTGCCTGAGGCAGGCGCGATCACCCGAGCGCGTGGATATCAGGAAGTGATGATCGGCTATTCCGATTCGAACAAGGATGGGGGCTATATCACCTCGACCTGGTCGCTTTCGAAGGCATCGACCGCGCTGAAGCCCGTGTTCGACAAGGCGGGCGTGGGCATGCAGCTGTTCCATGGTCGCGGCGGTGCGGTCGGGCGTGGCGGCGGTTCGGCCTTCGCCGCGATCCGCGCCCAGCCGAGCGGCACGGTACAGGGCCGCATCCGCATCACGGAACAGGGAGAAGTGATCGCCGGCAAATACGGCACGCGTGAGAGCGCGATGACCAATCTCGAGGCGATGACCTCCGCCACTTTGCTCGCAAGCCTTGAGCCGGACGCTTTGTCGTCGGCGGAGCAGACGCGGTTCGGGGCGGCAATGGACGCGCTGTCGGAGAGCGCGTTCAAGGCCTATCGCGAGCTGGTCTATGGCACCGAAGGCTTTCGCACCTTCTTCCGCCAGATGACGCCGATCGCCGAGATTTCCGGTCTCAAGATCGGATCGCGCCCGGCGAGCCGGACCAAGTCGGACCGGATCGAGGATCTGCGCGCGATCCCCTGGGTGTTCAGCTGGGCGCAGGCGCGGGTGATGCTGCCGGGCTGGTACGGCGTCGGTCAGGCGATCGCCGGGTTCGAGGACAAGGGGCTGCTGGCGGAGATGGCGCAGGGCTGGCCGTTCTTCGCCGCGACGCTCGACAATATGGAGCAGGTGATCGCCAAGTCCGACATGGACATCGCCGAGCGCTATGCGGCGCTGGTCGAGGACCGGGCGCTGGCGGACAAGGTGTTCGGGGCGATCCGGAGCGGCTGGCAGCAGGCGCATGACGGGTTGCTGGAGGTTACCGGCCAGTCGCGCCTGCTGGAAAAACACCCGGCGCTCGACGCGTCGATCCGGCTTCGTCTGCCTTATATCGAGCCGCTCAACCTGTTGCAGATCGAACTGATGAAACGCCACCGCGCCGGGGAGACGGACGAGCGGATCGGCGAGGGGATTCTCCTGTCGATTAACGCGATCGCGACGGCGCTGCGGAATTCGGGCTGATCAATTCCTCCCCGTTCCGGGGAGGATCAAGAGAGAAACGGCGCCGCCAGCTCCGGTCTCACCCTGAGCAACCGACCCGTCGCGCGGTCGAGCAGCGCCCAGGTCGACACGGCTTCGACCTTCACCCTGCCGTCTGCCCCAGTGAATCGCACATGGCGGTCGAAGCGGGCGCCTCTGGGCGGTTCGGGCACCCAGGTTTCGCCCGTCACCGTCTCGCCCGGACCGACATTGCCGCGGTAATCGATCTCATGCCGGGTCACGACCCAGATGAGGGTCTCCTGCTGTTCGGCGGTCGCGATCGCTGTCCAATGCGCGACCGCGATGTCCTGAATCCACTTCACCCACACCGCATTGTTGACGTGGCCGAGCTCGTCGATGTCGGCATCGGTCGCGGTTTTGGTGAGGGAAAAGGGCATCAGTCCTCCACGCCCAGCTGCCACAGCACGAACGCGTGCTCTTCCGCCCCTTCGCGCAGGCTCTCGAACCGGCCCGACTTGCCGCCATGGCCGGCGCCCATATTGGTCTTCAGCAGCAGCACATTGTCATCGGTCTTGGTCGCACGAAGCTTGGCCGCCCATTTTGCCGGCTCCCAATAGGTCACGCGCGGATCGTTGAGGCCGCCCGAGATGAACATCGGCGGATAGGCGTGGGCGGCGACCTGGTCGTACGGCGAATAGGATCGGATCAGCTCGAACGCTGCCTTGTCCTCGATCGGGTTGCCCCATTCGGGCCATTCGCCCGGCGTCAACGGAAGCTCCGCGTCGAGCATGGTGTTGAGCACGTCGACGAACGGCACGTCGGCGATCACCGCGCCCCACAGCTCGGGATCGCTATTGACCACCGCGCCCATCAACTCGCCGCCGGCGGAGCGGCCGGCGATGGCGATCTTGCCCGCGCTCGTCCAGCCGCCGTCGATCAGGCCCTTCGCCACATCGACGAAATCGTTGAAGGTGTTTTCGCGCTTCTCCAGCTTGCCGTCGAGATACCATTGCTGGCCAAGATCGTCGCCGCCACGGATATGCGCGATGGCATAGGCGAAGCCGCGATCGAGCAGCGACAGCCGCCCGGTCGAGAAGCCCGGCGGGATGGCATAACCATAGGCGCCATAGGCGTAGAGAAAGAGTGGCTTGGAGCCGTCCTTCGGAAAATCCCTGGGATAGACGATCGACACCGGCACTTCGGTGCCGTCGCGGGCGGTGATCTTCAGCCGCTCGGTGCGGTATTTGTCGGCGTCGTAACCCGAGGGAATTTCCTGCACCTTGAGCGTGGTCAGGGTGCCGGTCGCGACATCGTAATCATATTCGGTGCCCGGCGTGACCATGGATTCATAACCGACGCGCAGCACGTCCATGGCATATTCGGGGTTGTTGCCGAGGCCGGCGTCATAGCTTGCCTCGGGAAAAACGATGCGTTGCGGGGCAATGCCGGGTTCGTAGCGGTGGATCTCGATCTGATCGAGCCCGTCCTCGCGCCCGTCGACGATGAAGAAGTCGCGGAAACAGTCCACGCCGGTCATGTAGAAATGGGCCGAGGGGCCGATCAGCTCGGACCATTCGCCCGGATTGTCGATCGACGCGGTGCAGAGGCGGAAGTTCGGGTCGGTGTCGTTGGTGTGGATGAACAGCGTGCCGTCATGCTCGTCGACATCATATTCGCGGCCGACCTTGCGCGGCGAGACGCAGACCGGCGTCGCGAGGACATTGTCCGCGGGGAGCAGATAGACCTCGCTCGTGACATGATCGCCGCTGGCGATGACGATCCACTTGCGCGAGCTGGTCTCGCTGACACCGACGCGGAAACCTTCATCCGCTTCCTTGAACAGTTCGATATCGTCGGAGATCGGCGTGCCGAGCCTGTGCAGCCGGGCATTGTCGGTGCGCCATTGTTCGTTGGCGAGGCCGTAGAGGAAGCCGCTGTCGTCGGCGGTCCAGACGATCTCGGAGAGCATTCCGGGGATGACGTCGGGCAAATGCTCGCCGGTCACGAGATTCTTGACCCGAACCTCGAACCGCTCCGAGCCATTGTCGTCGATCGCATAGGCGAGCAGCGTCGCATCGTTGCTGATCGAGAAGGCACCGAGGCGGAAATATTCCTTGCCCTCGGCCAGGGCCGGTTCGTCGAGAATCAGTTCGTCCGGCCCGCCGCCAACGGGCTTGCGCCACCATTTGCGGTACTGGCCGCCAGTCTCGAACGCCGTCCAGTAAAGCCAGTCGCCGTCCTTCTGCGGGACGGACGAATCGTCTTCCTTGATGCGGCCCTTCATCTCTTCATAGAGCCGGTCGACCAGCGGCTTGTGCGGTTCCATCACCGCGTCGAAATAGGCGTTCTCCGCCTCGAGATAGGCGAGCACATCCTTGTCGGTGACCTCGGGATAGCCGGGATCCTTGATCCAGGCATAGGGGTCTTCGATCGTGATGCCGTGCACGGTGAAGCTGTGGGGGCGGGTTTCGGCCAGGGGGGGCTTTGCGTCGGTCACTCTGTTCTCCGTTCAGGCCGAGCTTGTCGAAGCCCTGCCCTTTCTTCTAACCCTGTAAGCAAGAACGGCCCTTCGACAAGCTCAGGGCGAACCGATCGAGAGGTCAGCTTATGTCAAATTACCAGGATCGCCTCGCCGCCCTTCGCGATCAGCTGAAGCGCGACCGGCTGGACGGGTTCGTCGTGCCGCTGACCGACGAACATATGAGCGAATATGTCGGGGCCTATGCCCAGCGGCTGGCCTGGCTGACCGGGTTCCAGGGATCGGCCGGGAGCGCGGTGGTGCTGCCCGAGGAAGCGGCGATCTTTACGGACGGGCGCTACACCTTGCAGGTGCGCGAGCAGGTCGACGGCAGCAACTGGGACTATGTCTCCGTACCCGCGACCAGCATCGCGATGTGGCTCGGCGCGCATGCCGCAGCCGGTGCGCGCGTGGGCTATGATCCGTGGCTGCACACGCGCGGCTGGGTCGAGGAAGCGCGCAAGGCCCTGGCCGAGCGCGGTGCGGAGCTGGTCGCGGTCGATACCAATCCGGTGGACGCTGTGTGGCCCGATCGGCCCCAGCCGTCCGACGCCAGGCTTGCGGTGCAGGACGATGACCGCGCGGGCAAATCCTCGGCCGAAAAGCGCGCGGCGATCGCCGACTGGCTGGCCGAGCGCAAGGCGGACGCAGTCGTGCTCTCGGCGCTCGATTCGATCGCCTGGACCCTGAACGTACGCGGGCAGGATGTGGCGCATACGCCGGTCGCGCTGGCCTATGCGATCGTCGATGCCGATGGCACCGCCGACCTGTTCGTCGCGCCGGAGAAGGTGGGTGACGAGGTGCTGCAGCATCTCGGCAATGCAGTGCGGGTGCGGGATCGCGCCGAGTTCGCCGAGGCGCTGGGTGCTTATGCCGGGAAACGCGTCGCCGCCGATCCGGAACGCGCGGTGTCGGCGATCTTCTCGCGGCTCGAAGCGGGCGGGGCGACGGTACTGAGCTTCCGCGATCCGGTGGTGCTGGCCAAGGCGGTGAAGAACCCGGTCGAGATCGCCGGGCACCGTGCGGCCTCGGTGCGCGATGGAGCGGCCCTGGCGCGGTTCCTGAAATGGGTCGAGGAGGAAGCGCCCAAGGGCGGTCAGACCGAACTTTCCTGCGTGGCGAAGCTTCAGGCATTTCGCGAGGCGACCGGCGTGCTGCGCGATACCTCGTTCGACACCATCTCGGCGACGGGCGCGCATGGGGCGAGCCCGCATTATCATTCGACCCCCGAATCGAACGCGGCGCTCGAGCCCGGCCAGCTCTATCTGGTCGATTCGGGTGGGCAATATGCCGATGGTACGACAGACGTGACGCGTGTCCTGCCGATCGGCACGCCGACGGAGGAGATGCGCGACCGTTTCACCCGCGTGCTCAAGGGGCATATCGGCCTTGCCACGGCGATTTTCCCGCCGGGCACCAATGGCGGCCAGCTCGATTCGTTTGCGCGCCGGCCGCTGTGGGAGGCAGGCCTGGATTTTGCGCATGGCACAGGCCACGGCGTCGGCGCCTATCTGGCGGTGCATGAAGGGCCGCAGCGAATCGCCAAGCCCAATTATCCGGGCGGCGGTCCGTCCGAGCCGCTGCGCACGGGCATGATCATCTCGAACGAGCCGGGTTACTATAAGGCGGGCGAATACGGCATTCGAATCGAGAACCTGATCCTGGTCGAGGAGCGGCTCATCCCCGGCGGCGACGAGCCGATGCTGGGATTCGAGACGCTGACCTTCTGCCCGATCGAGCGCTCGCTGATCGTCGCCGAGTTGCTGACCGTGGCCGAGCGCGACTGGCTGGATGCCTATCACGCGCAAGTGCTCGAGATATTGGGGCCGGAGATGAAGGGCGAGGAACTGGCGTGGCTCCAGGCCAAGTGCGCCCCTATCGGCTAGGATCCTCCTCGACCGATACCGGACCGGGCGCGGGCGAATCGCTTGCCCGCGCCTGAGCCTTCCGTTTCCGCAGATTCTCGCGCAGCGCGGCGGCTAGGCGCGCCGCTTTCTCGTCCTTATCGGCCATGCCGCCTTATCGAGTGCCCGCTTCGCCTTGACAATCCCGCCGCCCTCGTCTCTTAGGCGCGCTCCGCCGATGGCCTTGGGCCTGTCGTACCGGTAATGCTGCCGTAGCTCAGTGGTAGAGCGCATCCTTGGTAAGGCTGAGGTCGTGAGTTCAATCCTCACCGGCAGCACCAGCATCCCCCCGGAAGATCAGAGAGTTAGACTTTCCCCTCGGGGGCACCTCTGGATAACTGCGAACTTGCGGAAGCACTGCGGAAGCGGTTTAGAGCCGGCAAACGGCGGCAATTTCGTACGAATATGCCCCATGAGAAGATGTTTTTTATGAGGGGAAAGCCTTCCCCTGCCGGCGAGCCGCGTCTCGCCGGACCCCTTCAGCGGGAGGCTGCGCCCCCGCAACACCCCCGAGAGGCAGAGGAGAGCGGCGATCGCCGTGACGGGTTAAGGTTGAGAGAGAGGCTCTCGGCGCCCGTCATGGAGATTTCCCATGGCGACTATCCTTTCCGATCCGTGCGCTTCAAGTGCGCCACGCCCGGCCAAGCCCGGTGGCATCAAGGTCGACATCTCGCGCGGCGAACGAATCGCCCGCGTCTCCTCCGAGTGGTTCTCGCGTCCCGAAGATGAGCGGTATCTATCGCTGTCGGAGCTCCACGACGCGGTCCTGCGTCGTGCCGAGCACGCGACCGCACGCACCGTAGAGACGCGGGAGGTCCGAGTCGAGGCGAGCCGCGACGATGTCGAGAGCATTGCGCTGGTCTTGCCGGGTCGGGACCAGCCTATCGCGCCAACCCATTGGTCGTTCGGCCAGCTCTGCAGCCTGATCGGCGCGCCATCGGGCTATCTGCGCCAACTGCCGGGACCGCTCGCCGGCATCAACATGCAGCATGGGCTGCTGTCGCACCGGGCAGAGCTTATGAAGACGCTGGAAACCGAAGACGGTCGTGTCGAGCTGCGCGCGGTCACGGGTCCAGACTATGGCCGCATCTGGGATCACGAGCTGGTTGCGGCGGTGATGAAGATCGCGGGCGATGGGACCGGCGACACGCGCTGGAAGGTACCTGGCATTCTCGACTGGTCGACGATGACGCACAATCCGTTCGTCGAGATCACCAAGGACACGACGACGCTCTATGCGTCGGACCGCGACGTCTTCCTGTTCCTGGTCGACGACGCCCATCCGATCGAGGCCGGTCGCCTGCCGAACGGCGACCCCGACCTGTTTTTTCGCGGCTTCTACTGCTGGAACAGCGAGGTCGGATCGAAGACGCTCGGCATGGCCTCCTTCTATCTTCGCGCCGTCTGCATGAACCGCAATATCTGGGGTGCCGAAGGGTTCGAGGAGATCAGCATTCGCCACAGCAAGTTCGCTGCCAACCGCTTCGCGCATGAGGCGGCGCCTGCACTGGAGTCCTTCGCGACCTCTTCGCCGATGCCTTTTATCACGGGCATCAAGGCAGCCCGCGAACGCGTCGTCGCGCGCACCGATGAAGATCGTACGGGCTTCCTGCGGCAGCGCGGCTTCTCACGGCCCGAGATCGAGAAGATCATCGCGACCGTTCTCGACGAGGAAGGCCGGCCCCCGGCTTCCATTTTCGATTTCGTCCAAGGGATCACCGCGCTGGCCCGCGACAAGCCACACCAGGACGCTCGGCTTGAACTTGAGGGCAAGGCCGCCAAGCTGATGGCGGCCGCGCGCTGATCCACTTCCGTCCCACCTGAGTTGGCGCGGCTCTCCTCCTCTTAGAGGGAGAGGGCTGCGCCGGCTCCATGACGGGTTGAGGGTCGAGAGAGAGTCTCCCGGCCGCCCGTCATGGAGAAGACCCATGACTACCCAAGTGAAAATCGCGCTCAATGTGTCGCGCGACATCCCGTTCAGCCAACTGGTGCTGAGCCAGGCCAATGTCCGGCGTGTGAAGGCTGGCGTGTCGATCGACACGCTCGCCGCCGACATTGCGCGCCGCGGCCTGCTTCAGAGCCTCAGCGTTCGCCCGCAGCGTGATGTCGAGGGCAACGAGACAGGGCTGTTCGAAGTCCCGGCAGGCGGCCGCCGCTTTCGAGCCCTTCAGCAGCTCGTGAAGGGCAAGCGGATGGTGAAAACCCAGCCTGTCCCGTGCATCGTGCGCGACGATACCGAGGTCAGCGCCGAGGAAGACTCGCTCGCTGAAAACACCCACCGCGAGGCGCTGCATCCGCTCGACCAATTCCGCGCGATGCAGCAGCTCATCCAGGGCGGCACCGACATCGAGACGGTGGCCGCCACCTTCATGGTGACGCCGGCCGTGGTGAAGCAGCGGCTGAAGCTCGCATCGGTCTCGCCCAAGCTGCACGAGGTCTATGCCGAGGACGGCATGAGCCTCGAACAACTCATGGCCTTCTCGGTGTCTGAGGATCATGCGCGGCAGGAGCAGGTGTGGGATCTGCTCCAGACGAGCTACAACAAGCAGCCCTATTTCATTCGGTCGAAGCTTACCGAGGATGCGGTGCGCGCCTCCGACAAACGCGTCAGCTTCGTCGGGCTTGATGCCTATGTGGCGGCCGGCGGCTATGTGCTGCGCGACCTGTTCGAGCCCGACGATGGCGGCTGGCTGCAGGACGTCGCTCTTCTCGATCGGCTGGTGGCCGAGAGGCTCCAGACCGAGGCCGCTCGCATCGGCGAAGAAGGCTGGAAGTGGATCGCGGTCGCAGTCGACTTTTCCTACGGCTATGACCACGACCTGCGCGAGTTGCAGGGGACCCAGCCCGACCTGACGGAGGATGACGAGGCAAAGCTCGCTTCGCTTCGTGCCGAGGCCGACGCGCTCGAAGATGAATGGGCGGGCAGCGGCGACGTGCCCGAGGAGATCGATGCACGCGTCACGGCCATCGACGAGGAGATCGCCGGGCTCGTGTCGCGCCCGCTGATCTACGATCCGTCCGAGGTCGCGCGGGCCGGCGTGTTCATCAGCATCGATGGCGATGGTTCGCTCTATATCGAGCGCGGGTTCGTCCGACCCGAAGACGAACCGGCCGATGAGACCGGCATCGACGAGGAGGCCAGCGCGACGGACGGTGACGACCTTCCCGGCGAAGTCGACGATGACCAACCGCAGCGTAGCGTCATCAGCATCGGCGGTGCGGCGGCATCCGTGATCGAGGAGGAGGACGAGCAGGAGGACTTGCTCAAACCGCTCCCGGACCGACTGGTGACTGAACTCACCACCCACCGCACGCTGGCGCTCCGCGATGCCGTCGCGGCGCATCCGACGGTGGCGTTCGCGGCCGTTCTGCATGCCTTCGTGCTCGAGACCTTCTATCGCTACACGCAGGTCGAGAGCTGCATGGAGGTGTCGATCCGGGGCGGCAGCCTGTCGGTTCATGCTCCCGGCCTCAATGACAGCATCTCCGCACAGGCGATCGAGCGGCGGCACGATGCCTGGAAAGCGCGCCTGCCCGATAACGCCGAGCAGCTCTGGGATGCGCTTATCGCGCTCGATGGGGACGACCAGGCGGCGCTGTTCGCGCATTGCGCGTCGTTCGGCATCAATGCGGTGTGGGAGCCGGGCAATCGCTACAATGACGGCCGCGTCTCGCCGCATAAAATCGAGCGCCGGATCGCCAACAGCCATATCGTCGCGCGCGCTGCCGACCTCGACATGGTTGGCGCCGGCTGGAGCGCGGGCGTCGACAACTATCTGGGCCGTGTCACCAAGGCCCGGATCATGGCGTCAGTCGAGGAGGCCAAGGGCAGTGAGGTCGCCGACCGAATCGCCACGATGAAGAAGGGCGACATGGCGAAGGAGGCCGAACGCCTGCTCGAGGGCAGCGGCTGGCTGGCGGAGCCGCTGCGCACGCCAGCAGCCGTTGAGCCCGATGACGAAGCCCCGGATAGCATCGGCGGCGTACCGGCCATCGACATCGACGCGGGCATTCATGATCCTTCGGACTTGGAGGAGGAACCGCTGGCGATCGCCGCCGAATAGCCTCCGCCTCAGCCCCTGGGGGTTCGCCGACGAGGCGAGCCCCCTTCTTTGTCACGGAGGCCATCATGCCTGACACTGTCGGCGATATTGCCCGCAAACTCGCGCGCGACGCCGAGCGGGTCTGCCGCACCTATCTCCCCGCCGGGCACCGCGAAGGCCACTACTGGCTCGCCGGTGATGTCCAGGGTTCGAAGGGGCGCAGCCTCTATGTTCGATTGAAGGGCGGCGACCATGGCAAGGGCGCGGCCGGCAAATGGACCGATGCTGCGACCGGCGAGCATGGCGATCTGCTCGACCTGATCGCCCTTAATCTCGGCCACGATCAATTGAGCGCGACACTCGACGAGGCCCGGCGCTATCTCGCTCTTCCCAAGGTCGCCGACCATCACGACCGCGACATGGTCCGCGCGCCAGCCGGATCGCGCAAAGCCGCACAACGTCTCTTTGCGGCCTCCCGTTCGATCGCCAGCACGCCCGCTGAATCCTATTTGGGCGCGCGGCACCTCCATCATCTGCGGACCGAGCGCTGGTTCCGCTTTCATCCGCATTGCTGGTACCGGCCATCCGAGGACGATCCGCCTGGCACCGACAACGCATTCCCGGCGCTGATCGCCGCCGTCACCGATGGTGCGGGAACAATCACCGGCATCCACCGCACCTGGCTCGATCCTGCCCGACGCGACAAGGCGGACATTGCCACGCCGCGTCGAGCAATGGGCGACCTGCTCGGCCACGGTGTCCGTTTCGGCAATGCGGGTCCCGTCACGGCGATCGGCGAAGGGCTTGAGACGATGCTGTCCTGGCGCATGATGCTGCCCGCGATGCCGGCGATTGCGACGCTTTCCGCCGCACATCTCGCAGCACTCGAATGGCCAACCGATGTCCAGCGCCTCTACGTCGTGCGCGACGATGACGCAGCAGGCGACGCTGCCTGGAAACAACTCGACGATCGAGCCGGAGCGCGGGGCGTCGACCTCATTCCTGTCCTCAGCCCCACCGGCAATGACCTCAACGACGGTCTGATGGCGCTCGGACGCGATCGACTCCTGTCCGAACTCGCACCTCAGTTGAGACCGGAGGACGTGGAGCGTTTCCAGGTCCGTGCCTGACACGAGCATGTTGACTCGGGAGAGCAGCGCGCCGGCCTTCGAGAGGGGCGCTCTGGCGGCAGGGAGACAGCGCCCGCAACGGCCGGAGGCGGCTATTTTCCGCCGCTTGAGGATCGTGCCGATCCCAAGCTTTGCATCGCGAGCCAAAATAGCCGCCTCCGGCCGTCCTCCGCTTCGCTTCGGCCCAATGCGATTTTTCGACGTGAATCACGAGAATCCATGGGTGCGGCCGCCATCTCCCTGCCGCCCGGATGATCGCCCAGGAAGGCCGCGAGGCGCGCGGCTCCGACGAGGAGATCATCATGACCATCGACCCAGCCACAGACCAAGAATCGGAAAACTCGACCACCGCCCATATGCTCGAAGAGCTGGCATTGTTCGGCTATCGCCCATTCGACGACGAACCCGATCCCCGACCGCTCCCGGAAGCGAGAATTGCCGGCGGTGCCATTGCCGACATGTTCGATGCGATGGTCTCGACCCTCCAGGACACCCGGCTCGAACCCGATCTCGAACCCTTGCTCTGGGGCATCGGCAACATCTTCCACCGTGCGGCTGAACGGATCGAACGCGAACTGGACGACAATGAAGTCGCGCAGCAACGATCACAGCGCGAGCAGGATGGCTCCGAGGTCAAATCGGTCGGACTCGAACGGTTGCTACGCGAGGGCACGACCCTGATCGAACGTCGCGACGCCATGGAATTCTTCCGCGACGCCTGCGCCGACCAATTCCGGCTTCACACCAAGCATGCGTGGACGCCGCACAGCGGTTCACTGGTCAATCGCAAGGCGCTTACCAGCAGCATGATCGACAGCCGCGACTTCATCAACGCGCGGAAGCGCGCCAATCGCGAAGTACTTCTCCCCACCGGCACCAGGGTCGCGATTACCGGCGGGGCCGATTATCTGGATCACCGCACGATCTGGGATGCACTCGATCGGGTCCACGCGAAGCGTCCGGACATGGTCCTGCTGCATGGCGGCACGCCCAGCGGCGTGGAACGGATCGCCGCCTGTTGGGCCGACAATCGCAAGGTGACCCAGATCGCGTTCAAGCCCGACTGGGCACGTCACGCCAAAGCAGCACCGTTCAAGCGCAACGACACGATGCTTGAAGCCCTGCCGATCGGTTTGCTGGCATTCCCCGGCACCGGGATCAGCGCCAATCTCGCAGACAAGGCTCGGAAGATGGGCATCCCGATCTGGAGGTTCGATTGAAAGCCGAGTGCGATTGATGACCCAATCCGGTTAGCTTCCGCTTGGCGGGTTTTCGGCACCAGCGAGGTAGCGCCCTCTCCTACGGATCAGTTTGAGCGCCCGCTGTCGATGAGACCAAGCCGTTCCGATATGCGACGGCGAACGTCCGGCTCGGCTGAAAGCGGTCGATCGCCGTGGGCGAAGCAGAGGTCGGCAACGCGCCTCGTTCGTTCAACACAAACGCTGCGCACCCCAAAAGCCGGCATTTGGCTGGGGGTGGCCGATGCCGCAGCTTTGTCCCGGTGTATGAGCGTCGATATCGATGAGGGCATTGGGGCGTTCGGATCCTTCCGCGTGCCAGCGTGAGCCAGGGTTCGATTAAATGCGGGACGTTTTTACGGTGCCCGTTCCTCGACTGTGGGCGAGTGATACAATAGCGTGACGGCATGACCGAGCTCAGTTCTTCACCCGAGGCGATCGCCGTCATCGTCGACTGCAACTGCTTCCTTCAGCTTCGCGATCTGAAGGACCTTCCGTGGAATGAGCTCTTTCCTAGCGTGAAACGCGTCGAGATCATGGTCACGCCCTCGGTGGTCGCCGAACTCGACAAGAAGAAGGTCGACCACAAGGAGCGCATTCGAAATCGCGCGCGCGCCGCATTCAAACTGCTCGATGCGGCCTCCGAGTCCGAGCCGATGCGGTTGGTGCTACGCGAGGGGCCGACCGTCGTCGCGCTCAACCTTCCGGAAATCGCGCCAACCGACTGGACCCGGCATCCCCGGCTCGATCCAACGCGGCCGGACGACGCCCTCGTCGCCCAAGCCATCGATCTGGCGATCGACCTGCCCAAGACGCTAGTCTCCCATGACAGCGGTCCCCGCCTGACCGTGCGCCGGCTCGGCCTCGTGGCAAAGAATGTTCCCGAGGCATGGCTGCTACCCGATCCGGTCGACGACGATCGCAAGCAAGTCCAGAAATTGCAGCGCGAAAACGAGCAGCTGAAGGCGCGTCACCCCGAGATCGTGGCGGGTTGGGGAACCGCGGACAAACCGCTCGAACGCCTGACGATCGAGCGGCTCATCGTCCCGCCGCTGTCCGGCGAGGCGATCATGGCCGCCGTCGCACGCTGCCGCGCCAAATGGCCGCATGCGACCGGCACGATGCGGGTGGGAAGCGGCTTCTTCATCGGCGAGGACGACACGTCCGGCCGGTTCAACCAGGACAACTACCAGCGCTATTTTGAGAAGTGGCAGCAATGGGCGAACGGCCTGCCGGGGTTCTTCGAATCGCTCCAAAAGCACATCGCTGGCGCGACACGGTTTGCCAGCGTCGATCTGTGGTTCGAGAATATTGGCGGGGCGACCGCCGAGGGACTGACGGTCGACTTCGCGGTATCTGACGGTTGGCAGGTGCTTGCCGATCAGAAGGCAGTGGACGACATATCGCCATATCCGGTCGCGTTGCCGGAGCGGCCGCTGACGCCTTTCCAGCAGGATTATAATGATCGGGCCGCCAAGGCCGACGAGGTCAGCCGCCAGTTTCGCCATCTGGCTGCGCCTCCAGTGCAGCCGCGTGATCCGACCGGCTTCTACTGGGTCGAGCGCCCTAGCTATGACAGCACGCGCGGGGTCTACCGGTGCGAGGAATTTCGGGCGAAGCGCCGCAACGATGACGTGATCTGGCTGTGGCCACGCGGCGACCCGCCGGTCGACGGCAAGCTCATCGTCGATATCCATGGGTCGAACTTGGGCGAACCGGTCCCACTCGAGCTGCCGCTCGCATTTTCCGACCGGGCGGCAGAATGGAACGACGACGTTGTCCTCGCCTCGCTTGATCCAACGCTTGCCGAGATCGTTGCCGACGTAACGGGAGCCGGGCCCGCAGCGGTTTAAGTATCGCTGGAAGCTACTGCGCAAAAAAATTGGCGCCCAAGGAAGGGCTCAGTCGCTCGGGTTCAAAGTGCCTGCGTACACTTTCGAAAAACCGGAGCATTCGCGGGCGGGATTGAACCCTCCGCTGACGGGAATTACCATAGCTTCGGCCATCGCCCAGACGAATGTCCGCAATTCGCATTTCCGCCCCTGAAACCCGACTGTCGGCTAACCGGCCCAGTTGCCGCGGCGTTGCGAGGCTGGTTGGGCGAAAACTGGGCGTCGGATTTTGGCGAGGAACCTGCCGTTGAACTCGTCGCAAGCGAACGACGGGTTTGTCCCACGAGGTTCCGGCAGCGCGCGACCAACTTACGCCGTTCTATGAGGTGTTCGGCGCCAGCTTATGCCGGAACCGGACATTCGTTCCGCCCCCCCCGCAGGCGCATCTTGACGCACGACACCGCAGCAGCGAAACACGTTGGTTAAGGGGCACAGAATAATAGTGGCAAGTGAAGGGCCTACACCAGTATTCCCAACCGGATCGCAACATGGCGTTTTAGCGCCCACTTTCGATGTCGTGTTCGTCCACGGTTTGTCTGGCGATCGTCATACCACTTGGTCCGCAAAGGATTGCGCCTTTTGGCCGCAGTGGCTCGCAGATGAATTTGACAACATCAACGTCTATCTTGCCGGATATGACTCCAGTGCTTTCGCGGGAATATTGCTCGGCAGCGGCGCTTCGATTCAGGATCTCGCCACGACGCTCGCAGACGGATTGATCAGCCGGCCGCGTCAGGCCGAGAACATCATTCTGATCACGCATAGCTTGGGTGGGCTGATCGTTAAACAAATGCTGCGCCGCTGCGCCGATTCTGCTGACGCTCGGTTCCAAAACCTCGCCCAGAAAGTTCGCGCGGTCGTCTTTCTGGGTACGCCGCATCAAGGCGCGCAACTGGCCACCGCCTTTGACGTCGTGCTCAAACCATTCAAAAGCAGAGCCTCCCAGCAGCTCGCATACAGCGCCGCTGACCTCCTCGATCTCAGCAACTTCTTCTCAAATTTCGCGGTACGCGAAAAAGTTACCGTTCGACCGTTCTACGAAACCGAAAAGACATACGGCGTGCATATCGTGGACCGGGTCACCGCGAACCCGAATGTTTATGGCGCTGAACCGATCGCGGTCCAGGCCAACCACATCGACATCTGCAAACCCGACTCCGCACAGTCGCCCGTCTATCTGTCGGTTTGCGAACTTCTGCGGTCGCTGCCGACCTCGGGGCGCGGCCTGGTCGTTGCCGCCCCAGCGACGGGCATGGTATCGATCGCGGCTGGCAAAGATCTGCTGCCTGTCGCGGTGCCGACAACGATACGGAGCGTGCCAGCGGTCAACGCGGAGAGCGCCCTCGTGCCGGCAACTGACGCCATGGCACCTCAGGGGGTAACCTCCGATATTCTGGAGGATTTTGCCTATTTTACTACGGTTGCGGCTGATGATCGCCGACCTCTCGATCAAAAGTTGCGTGAGGCGGGTCGAACTTACCAGATCAAGGATGCTACGCGCCGAAAGGAGCGGTTTGCCATGGCTCTGCGCCGCCACATCGCGCAACCTTCTGCCGTCACACGCTACACGCAGTTGCTGGGAGACGTGGAAAGCCGGTTCGCTCGGCACGTCCGACGGCCCATCAGCGAAGGTGCAACGCTGGCGCAGGTCGACCAAGCCATTCAATCGGACGTCGTCGATCCGTGCGTCCAGCATTTTTCGACCCCCGGTAGCGAGATCACGTCGGCGCTCGTCGACAACGCGCTCTACTATCTGGCGGGCAATTGCCACGTGAGCTGGGATGCATGACGGATCTTCGCATCTGGTATGCGGCGCGGGATCCGTATCACTGCGCTTTTCGCATGATCCGCTTGCTCACGTGGAAGGGGGATGGCATCCCCGTCGACCTGCTGCGTGTGCTCGACATGCTCCTGATGTATCCATCGCTAGCGTTGCGGATGAAACTTCCAGCGACCGTACGCGAGAACCTGCGGGCGCTGCGGCTGCCGCCCGTCAAGGACCTGTTCGTCAGCCTACCCGGAACTGCGTCGATCTGGCAGGATTTGCAGCTTTATCAGTCCGCGGCGCTGAAGCAGTTGGCTGGCCGAAGCCTCCTCAAGCGGGATGCCCTTCGTGATCGATACGCCTCCTTGGATCAGGGCAATATGCCTGCCTTGCTCCATGATCGGGCGAGCGCAGAGAATGCTGCGCAGGCTGCGTTGATGACCTTCTTGATCACCGACGTCGCCAACCTTCCCGCCAACGGTTCCGATAACATCTTCAAACGAGCGGGCGTGCCGAGCCGGGGGCCGGTCGCATGAGAAGTCAGCTGATCGTTGATCGCATGCTCGTCTACCGGGCGAGTAACGTCCTTTACGACGAGCGATTCCATCACGGCGTCAACATCATCCACGGCTCGAACGGGTCAGGGAAGTCGACACTCGCTGACTTCATTTTCTTCGGTCTCGGCGGCGATCTTCGTGATTGGAAGCCTTACGCGTCACGCGCCGAGGCGGTCATGCTGCAGATCGCGACGCCGGAGGGCGTCCTGACCACTCGCCGCTACGTCTCGACCGATGGCGGTCGACCGATGGATATTTACTTTGGTCCGATGGATCAGGCGCTGAACGCCGGTTCCGACCTTTGGCAATGCTATCCATACAGCCGGCCGGAGCGCGGCTACAGCTTCAGCCAAATCCTCTTTCGGGCGATTGGATTGCCGGAAGCGATCAGTGACGGTGCCAGCAATCTGACGATGCACCAGATCCTGCGGCTGCTTTATGTGGATCAGCTGACGCCGATCCAACGCATCTTCCGGGTCGATCAGTGGGACACATGGCAGACCCGGCAGGCGATCGGCGAATTGCTCGCGGGCATTGGCGGCTATGAGCTGTACGACCGGCAGATCCTGCTTCGGGAGACCGAAAAGAAGTACAAGGACGCTTCCACCGCCCTGACAAACCTGATGGCAGTTGCGTCGGGGTACGGCGAACAGATCTTGGTCGAACATATCGAGAAAGGCATCGCCGATGCGGACCAGGACCGGACCCGGCTGCTTGCGGCCATTGATGCCTTGAGCGACGAGGATGATGACGGCGAAGCGACGCAGGCGTTGAAGGCCGCGCGTGCGGAAGCGCTGAAAGCGTTCAGGACGAGCCGGCGTCGGGTTGTCGATCTGACCGACGCGATCGAGACGTTAGGCTATGAGATCGAGGATGCTGACGCATTTCTTGAACACCTCCGCGATTCACTCCGTGATTTCGACGACGCATCGCTGACCTTCGTGGCGCTGGGACGCCTGGACTTTGAGTTCTGCCCCTCCTGCTTCGCCGTCGTACGGGAAAAGGCTGCTGACCACTGTCAGCTCTGCAATGAACCGCACGTTCAAGGCGCGGACGACTCCCGCACGTTGGCTGTCCGTATGGATCTGCAGATGCAGCTTCGTGAGTCCGCCGCTCTTCAGGAAGAACGTCGAACCGAACTCGCCGCCATGACGGCCAATCTACGCGTCGCTAAGCTGGAATTGCGTCGCGCTTCAACCACGATCGAGGTGTCGCGGACGGGACCGGCTACCAAGCGCGAGGCCAGCGTTGCTGAGCTCAGTCGGAAGGTCGGCTTTATCGATAGCCAGCTCGAAGTACTTCAGAAGCGGCTTGAGCTTGGTCGCAAAATAAAGGCCCTCTCACAGCAGAAGGAAGACCTTAATAATGACGCCACCCGCCTTCGCAATGAGGTTGAGGCGATAGGTCGGTCACAGGATCAACGAAAGCGCTCAGCCTATACGCTGATCTCCAATGAGGCAAAGATACTCCTCGACCAAGATCTTGAGGAGCATTCCGATTTCGGCGAGGTGGAGCACGTTGATTTCAGTTTCGCCGAGGACTGGATCGCGATCAACAAAGACAAGAACCGATCGGGTAGCGCTAGCGGCATGGTCGTGTTGAAAAACAGCTTCGCCGCCGCAACCCTCTTCTCGTCGATCGTAGATGCGCGCTTCTGCCTGCCGCGATGGATGCTGTTCGACAACATTGAAGACAAGGGAATGGTTGAAGAACGATCATGGAATTTCCAGAGATTGTTAGTGTCTAGATCGGCGGAAACCGAGCATCTTCACCAGATTATCTTTACCACGTCGAAGATCGCGCCCGAACTGGAAAGCAGTGATCTCGTTGTCGGCCGCAAGTACACGAAAGTTGCGCCCTCGCTCGCGATTGTCGGCCAGCTGACCTCAGCAGCGAACTAGTCCCACGGTCTTCTTCAGGCAGCAGATTTGCAGGACGGGAACGCGCTGGGATTTGACATTCCTCCTGGCGACGAAAGACCAACCGACGACAGCTGCTGGGATTGCGCATCAGACTGGTTTAGCGCGAAACCTGGGCGCTTAGTGCCATGGAAAAACTCTATCGCCGGCTCCGCCTACCGTTGAGGTGCCTCACCTGAAACGGCGATATGAGCGGCGACCGCGTAATGCTCGAGCTCCACATCAGACTCGATCAGTCGATCGAGGAGGCCCTTCATATCGGTCATGTCCGATCCGCTCTGAAATGGGCCGGGCATACGCTCGATCGCCAGCACCGCGATGGCGAGTGCCTTCTTCACCAGATGGAGATCACGCCCGCTGAACTCAGCCATCGTCCGTATCCAACTGTCGATACTGCGGATTAAATATCAGGCCATCGCGCACGTGACCATCAGCCGGATTGCAAATCCTCGGTGATAGCGCGGCATACACCACGCATGGCGTCGGCCACCGCCTCGCGCCCACTCCCCGCTCTTTGAGGCGCTATTCCTCCCCGCCCGTCGGCCTCCTCACGATCAACCCGTAAAGGGTCCGCTATGCTTTGCATGCGACCGCTTGGGCTGCGCCCCGACGCGGTGACGTGAGGCCGTCGGCCGGATGCGTCGGCGCCTGTCGAGCGGGGAGTGGCCCCGCTCCATCGACAGGAGCCAGCCCATGTCCCTCGAAACAGCGCAGCGTCTCGCCTGGAACCTCGCCTGCACCCTCAAGGTGATCATCATCCTCATCGAGACTCCGGAAGGGTATCAGGCGATGCCGAGTGACGACTATGACGGGGACGTCGACCAAGTGGTGCGCGAATATGATGTATTCGCTGCATAATCAGCGACGGATCGCATTGAATGCCCAGCGTCTGCCGGTTTCGGCGGACGCTTCGATCTGCTATTATCCCGACGCGCCGTGGTGGATGGTGGAGGCGCGTCCCAACCGACTGGAAGGACGCGTTCGCCATGATCATTCTTCTGCCCCTGTCGCTGATTGGCATCGGCGCCTTCATCTATTTTCTGTTCAATGCGGCAAGTCATGCACTGCCGCTGGCGATCGCGGTCGCCGCCGCGCTCGCCTGCGCGCATGTCGGCGCATCGATACCCGTCGCGCTGCTGGTCGGGGTCATCGGTTTTATGGTCGTGACAGGCCTTCTCCGCTTCATCGCGCTTACAGCTCCTCTTCGGGCTCGTACCGTCGTCGCTGCCGCATTGGCGATCCCAGCCGCGATTGCGGGCTACCAGCTCGGCGGCGGGCTCGCCGGCCTATCGGGTCTGTCGGCGTGGTTCCCCGCCGCCATCGCGGCGACGCTCACTGGCCTCGCCGCCGCGAAGCGCATTGCACGACCCGTATCCTAGACTTCTATCGGCCGGACTGCAGGCGCTCCTTGCTCAGCCCGCCGGGTTCCAATCCGGGCGGGCTTCCTCCTGCGACGGTGCAGAAGGCCCTGGAAGGATGACGATTCCGGTTTGTGTCGGGTCTTGTCGTCATGAGCGCATCGGACCGGTGGCGGCGGTTTGTGCTTGAGTGAGAACACGACCCCGTTGACGCGGAAAGAACCCGCAGCGGTAGCGCCGGGCCAACTGTATGAGTGACGAGGGTGTAGCTGGAACGAGGGCATTGGATCATCGTCAGCCCTGCCAGTTCGTAGCCGGGAATCTCCGATCGCACGACACCCGGCGCCAAGCTCTTTTTTGCGACGGGGGGTGCGCCATTTCCCTGTCTGGCGGATCACGGACCCGGTCCCACACGGCCTCTCTCAGATGGCTTTGATGACCGAAACCGGCTTCGCCTCTGCCGCCTGAGCCGCAACGAGGGCTGGCGCGCTATTTTCCCCTGGACCCTGACGGGATCCATTCCTCGCGAGGCAAAATAGCGAGCCTTCCCCGTCCTCCGCTTTGCTTCGGGCCTGTCGGCTGCGGCTGCGGCAGTCCCGGTCACCGGGCAAGCCATCGAGGCCGCGATGGGCGCGGGTTCGAAGATCAAGACAGGAGTTTTCATCATGGCAACCATCGGCACCTTCAAGAAGACCTCGGACGGCTTTACCGGCGAGATCGTGACCCTCAGCGTCCAGGCCAAGGGCGTGCGCATCGTTCCCGAGACCAACCGCTCCAGCGATGCCGCTCCCTCGCACCGGGTAATGGTGGGCCGGGCTGAGATCGGTGCGGGCTGGACCAAGCAGTCGAACGAGGGCCGCGAATATCTCGGCCTCAAGCTCGACGATCCCAGCTTCACCGGCCCGATCTACGCCAATCTCTTCGACGACGAGGACGGCGACACATACAGCCTGATCTGGTCGCGCCCCGCCAAGCGCAACGGCGACTGATCGGATCGACGGAGCCCCGTCCGGACCTAGTCCGGGTGGGGCTCTCGCTATGCTCGTACGCTGAGCGCGCGCGGCACCATAAGGTCGCCCTTATACCTGCATAAGCCCTCGGCCGCTTGAGCGGAAAATCGGCCTCAATCAATCTCTTCGATGGCGGGGAAACAGCATCGAGGAGGAAACGATGCCAGGTTACCACACGTTGCGTCTGCCCGACGGGTATAGGGCATTACTCGAACTTTCATCCGTCGGCTTCGCTTGGGAGTGGCTTCGGCGCAATCCCGAATACCGCGCGCTTTGGACGACTGCGCCCGCCGACGCGATGCGCGCTTCGGCGCAGGCCAGAGCGTCGGCCCGGCGAAATGCCGGGGTCACGACAACCTTGCGTCAGCACCCGCTGGGAAGGAGGTCGGCCCATCTGGGCCTCACCTTTCCCGGTTCCACCCGAAATACCGGCGACCGACCGGCCACTGATCGGGTGGGCGCCTGAGCGTCTCGCCGACGCGGTCACCGTCGTCCGCCCCGTCACCTGGGCTCGTTCGCTCGGTTCATTGCGCTTCGAGCCGGCGCGCT